>VFQT010001169.1_pt1 | contig 33202 bp, 20 predicted proteins | sample 3512381 | NCBI WGS metagenome assembly VFQT01 (sample SAMN10412376, study PRJNA504923) | tailings metagenome | isolation source: Relicate 2 Philex TSF3 active mining site | place: Philippines: Tuba, Benguet | collected 2017-08-29 | reverse complement strand
CATCCAGGGAGTGAGCTTCACGACGATTCTCCAGGCAATTCAGTTCAACGCAGGGGTAATTTCGCTGAGTCTCAGCACCAGCCGTGTACTGAGATTCCATCAGTGCACTGCACCTTCCCTGCGCAGTGAATTCCGGAGCCGGCGTGAACCGGATGCTCCAGGCTATTTATTCGATCAGAGCCGTCAAAGTCCGAGATGTTCTCGAACATGTCTGCGACTCGTGATACTTCAAACACAATCAGATTCAGTCAACCAGATTCAGTAAACGCTGGCAGAGTCCATCGCTGCAGAGCGCTCCATCACCATGGCCGCGTCGGATTCAATGGATCGCTGCGAAAGACCAAAGCCGACCATCCAGAGCAGATCCGGACTGGCACATCGCATGGGCACTCGAACATAAACACGGCCAACGTCTCCAGGTTTGGAGGCGGGCTGAATCTCAATGGCGCATTCGCCGGCCAGTGCTGGTCCAAGCAGGTCTTTGACCCGTACCTGAACCTCTTCGCTGCTGGCCCCGCTGATACTCATCATTCGCGCACCGGACTGAGCCGCCGAAGCAACTCGTGTCTGTGCCGACATCAGCATCGAGAACTCAATGATGGAGAAAATCAAAAGCAGGAAGATGGGCAGCACCAGAACCAGTTCCATCGAGAGGATCGCACCACGGCGTCTCGAGGTTCTGGTGACTGGAGAATTCATGTTTCCGCTTTCGATCAAACCAAATTGCGCCCGACAAGGGCTGGTTTTCCTTATCCGTCGTTTCGGCCGATCTGCTTTGTGTTCGTGAAAGAAATGCGGATCTTCCTGGTTACCTTTGAGGGCCAAACAACTGAATTGCCAGCATACACCATGCAGCCAGCGCGACCGGAACGGCGAAGGCCATGACACGTCGCTTCTGGCGCTGGTCGACATTCTCACGAGCAACGCCGGTCTTCAGATACTGCTGCTTCGTTTTACGGAAGCCGTTGGCGATCAGGCCAAAGACGACAATGCCAAACGTTCCGAGGGTTACAAAGATCAGGCTGACAAACAACACCTTCAATGTCAGCCAGCCGCCCAGCCATGGTCCCAATGCGCCCATGAGTTTCACGTCGCCACCACCAGCGGAACCAATCATCCAGAGAATGAACAGAATTCCGAACCCGGCAAGAAAGCCCAGCAATCCACTGCCGAGTCCTGACCACTGGAAGAAGCACACCTGGTAAATCAGACCTGCCACGCACATCGGAACGGTCATCCAGTTTGGGATCTTCCGAGTTCGAAGGTCAGAGATAGCAGCGACCAGGGTGAATGCGGCTACTGACAGAAGAAGGACAAGCTGTGAAGGTGCAAGAGAGTTCATTCGACTGCCTCATGAAAACAGGGTATATGCCAGCAAATTGTTGGCTGTACTCCCTGCCCAGTTGTTGTCTTTTCCCTTCATTCGCTCATCTCGAATGTTGACACAAAGACTGCACACGGCATTCTCCGAACAATCGGCAAAACCGGACCATCGTGAGCGACGGCAGTGTTAGGTCAGCTCGGCAGGAGCCTCGCCCTCCCGGACTACTGATCGATTTTCAACAACGTCTGAACCCGCTAAAAACCGGGGTCAATCGCATTGAACGCGCCGGACGGTAACCGCGGCTGATCACGTACTGGATCGGCAACAGGACACTTGTCCACAGGACAACAAGTGGGGAAAAGGACGTCATGAGTGAAGCTCAGAAGTGGCTGGCCGCTGCAATCGAAGCGGCTCACATTGGTGGAAAAATCCTGCTGGACTGGCAGGGGAAATTTTCTGTTCGCGAAAAGAGTCGAGCCAACCTCGTCACGGAAGCGGATGAAGCGTCTCAGGCCGCCATTGTGGAAAGTCTGCGGTCGCGGTTCCCCGACCACGGTTTCCTTGGCGAAGAAAACCTGAACGACAGGACAGCTCAGCAGGATGCGTTTTGGGTCATCGATCCTTTGGATGGAACCTCAAACTATGTCCATGGGTTTCCCTACTTCGCTGTCTCGATTGGGCTGATGGTCAAAGGCGAGCTGGAAGTCGGAGTGATTCTGGATCCGACTCGCTGGGAGACCTACGCTGCGATCCGGGGCGGCGGTGCAACACTCAACGGGATTCCGCTTTCGACCAGTGGTGAAACCATTCCATCGAAGGCGTTCGGAATGGCAAGCCTGCCTGTGGCAGCGACGCCCGACAATCCCGCAGTAAAGCGGTTTTTGCACAGCCTGAACCATCTGCAAACTGTTCAGCGAACGGGTTCCGCAGCGCTGAACCTTGCTGCTGTCGCTGCTGGCCGAGTGGACGTTTTCTGGTCGAGCAGTTTACACCCGTGGGACATGGCGGCCGGTGTTCTGCTGGTCACGGAGGCCGGTGGATCCGTCTCAAGCCTCACAGGTGGTACATTCGATTTATTCGTTCCAAGTCTGCTGGCTGCGAGTACTGCATCACTTCGCCAGGAACTCGTGCCCGTCCTGGCTTGAAGAGATTTGGCAACTTCTCCAAACCGCAAATTCCGCCTAAACTAGAGGGAGACCTTTTTCCCATCAGCAGCCAGTCAATGGTTGCAAGCCTGTCGTTCGTTGAGCCCACGGCTCTTTCTGTTTGATCTCGTACCTGTTCGCGGAACCTCATGACGAAGGTTATTGCGGGCAGCAGGCTGCTGTTCTCTTTGAACTTTCCGTTTCCCTTGAAGCAGAGGACTGAGAAGACGATGCAAAATCATCTTCGAATGACGTCGCTCCTCTGCGCGATCTGGCTTGGCGGACTTCACGGTTTGTTGGCTCAAACTGTTCCAGTTGGCCAGGAGTCACCGCCCTCCCCTGTTTCCGGTGAGTCATCGGACCGGCCTTCAACTTCAACAGAAGGCAAACGGCCGGAAGTACTGTTCCGAACGGAATCGGGCGAGCTGATTCCTCTGGAGCGTCTTCTGAATCCGGACGTCGTGACCGATCTTTTGACGCGAACGGCCGAGCAGCGAAACGTGCCGCGTTTTTCGATTGCCGAGATGGAGATTCAGGGCAAGATCGACAAGGACATGGTTCGACTGTCTGTTGAACTGGACGTTCAGGTTCGGGCAGAAAAGGAATGGGTCGCGGTCCCGATTGCGTTCGGTGATGTGTACCTCACCAAGTTCGAACATTCCTCGGAAAGTTCTGGTGCGGACGCTGTGCTGGCCACAGCCGAACAGAATGCACGACGCTGGTACCTCTACGGCGCTGGTCTTCATGTTTTGAAGTTTGAACTGGTTGGCAAGACGCGAGCTGTCTCACCTGGAGTATCGCAGCTCGTCCTGAGTCCGCCTGTCGCCACTGCCTCGCATGCGGTTTTGGAATTTGCCGGGCCTGTGGAAATCCAGAAATTGCCGGCAGGCTCCGTTCCGGCAATGACGCGAGATGACAAGGGAGTTCGGACGGTTGAATTCTGGGGGCTCGACAATGCGTTTTCGCTGACCTGGGCCACTGTTGCCCCACAGGTTGCGCTCCGTCCGAACATTCGTGCTGAAAATCGGCTCAAGCTTGACCTGACAACGATCCCGGTCAACCTTACCGGAACGCAGGCTCTGGAGATTTCCGGGAGCCCTGTATCAGAAGTGCAAGTCACGTATCCGGAAGGCTTCAGGCTTCAGCGTGTGGATGCGAGGAACTCCGCCGGCATTTCTGTGCTGAACAACTACGAGCTTAAATCGACCAGCGGACCAGCGACTGCCATCGTTCGCCTGACGTCAGCGGTGGAAGGTGTCTTGAATCTGACCTTTGAAATGGAGCTGGAGAATCGCGCGTTTCCTCAGGACATCCGCGTTGCGATTCCATCGCTGCTGGATGCCAACGTTCAGACAGGCGACGTGGACATTTTGATTCCGACGGGCCTGGTGGTTCAGCAGACTCGAATTGAAGGGGCTCAGCGCCGTCGAGTGACCGCGGAGACGGATCAGAGTGTGGCGGCCACAGCGTTTCGACTTCGGTCACCGGAGTCCAACATTGTACTGCACGTGGAAGAAACGGAAGCCCAGTTCGCTCTGGAGAATGAAATCAGAGTCACTCCGTCCGCAGAAACCGTGGCGCTGGATGTTCGATATCGAATCAGCGTCACGAAGGGAGCCCTTCAGGAGCTGACGGTGGAATGGCCAGGACTTGCTTCGGGAGGCTGGCAGCTGCGATCTGGAAACTGCACGCTGATTTCCGGCAAGGAGCAGACTCCGACAGCACTGGTGTTTTCTGAGACTGAGCCACATGTGTTGAACGTCAGTTTTCCTGAACGTCAGTCTGGCGAGTTCACTGTGGAGATTGGTGCCGTTGCAAATCTGGAAGAAGTCCGAAGTGGCAAAGTGGTTCTGCAGTGTCCTCAGATTCGAGGTGCTCAGCGAGCGCCATTCTTGATTCGCACAGTCGAATCTGACGCTCATTCAGTGGTGCCGATGCGAGTTGGGGCCGACGGAAAGCTACAGGCAATCGGTCGATCCGCGATGGAGAAGTCGCTGGAGCCGAATGCTTCCGGCGCTGCCGTGTGGTTCCTTGATGACCCATCACTGCCTGTCCAGTTTGAGCTGCCAACTCAGTCAGCTCGCATTGTCGCTTCGGTCTCCGCAGGGATGACTCCGACGAGTCAGGGGATTGAGGTTCGAGAGACGATCAACTTCAATGTGGAGCATCGAGATCTGGGTGGCATCTCGCTGCGGATACCGGATTCTGTCACTCCGATCGTTCGCCTGCGCGGCGTTGATGAACCGTTGCGAGCCACGCTGGAAGGTCAGGGGATCTGGAACTTCCGACTGAATCCTGCGCGCCGAGGACTCTTGCTTGTCGACATCAACTATTTGTACTCCGAGGTACCGACATCCGGTTTGGGAAAAGAGACGACAGTGAAGGTGCCGCTGGTGACTCCCGACAATGCCGCAGAAGTGCTCGGGATCCAGGTCGGTACGGCTGCGCTGAGTGGTCTGCAGGTCAGCGACCGGGATATCTGGAAGCCGGTTTTTTCCGAAGACTTTGACCTCGCCTGGCAGACGACTCAGACGACCCCGACTGTCCCTGTCCTGTGGAAAGACCGCCCTTCTGGTCAGACACTTGTGAGTCCGGACCTTCTTCTGGCGCGCACTCAGATTATTGGTCGTCAGGCCATCACCACGCTTCGAGCCAGCTATGAGACGGTGCCCGACTTCATCACTCTTGAAGTGCCGCAGTCGCTTCAGCTGGAAGCGATTGTCTGGAATGGTCAGTCACTGACATCCGGTAATGCCTCGCGCGGGAAGATTCAGGCTCAGAGCATTCCGGATCGGAACGTGGTCCTCTGGACCATCGCTGCTCGTCAGGTCAACACAACCCCTGGTCTGGTGTCACTGGAGGTTCGAACCCGACAGAAGCTGGCATCAACAGGAACGCCGTGGAAGAAGATCGCGTTTGAGCGTGCGACGGTTGTCGGCGAATCTGCCGCTGTTCCAGTTCTGTGGTGCGTTGGCTCACAGGATGAGTACCGGCTTGCGGGGGCTCGCGGAGCTTACATTTCGCTGACTCAACAGAGTGCCGCAGTGATTCCCGGGGGAGAAACAGCTCGTACACTCGCAGACCGCCAGGTCGCAGCAATCCTGTCGCCGTTTCCGGAGACTTTGAAGGCGACCGCTGGGCGCCAGATGGAAGAGTGGCTGTCAGTGGAAGGTCGTCAGGACTTGTACTTCGCCTCCGCGGACAGCGGTCCTCTGGTGCTGTATCTGGTGCCAGGTGTTTCACTCCTTCTAGCCAGCGCGCTGATCTGTGTCGTGTTTTTCCTGCTGATGACACTGGTCCGGCAGGTCAGTCTGATCGCGCCTGTGCTGCTGATGAGTTGCGTGGTTCTGGTTGCCTGGCTGCTGGAGCCGGAATGGACCCTGATGCTGATTCCTTATGTTGTCGGCGGGATACTGTGCGGAGTTGTTTCGGTTGCATTCCAGCGTTTTGTCAGTGATCGTCGGCTCAGGTTTCAGGGGCTCCCGGCAGCGACCGGCGAACTGCCAACCGTCTTTGGTTATGCAGAGTTGCTGGACGCTTCGGGTCAGGGACGCCGCGAACAAGGCTCAGCGAATGTCGGTGCAGGGTCGGCCGAATTTTCGCTGGGGACATCACGGTGACGTCATGATGCCGTGCTGTCGATTCCTGCTGTGCCTTCTGATCTGCGCCACTTGTTCATTGTCTGCGGATGAAATTCTTCCCGCGAAAACTCAGGCTGGTCAGAGTCCTGAAGGCACGACCGAGAACCGCTCTGTGCCGGATGGGGGGCAGGAATTTTCCGCCACGCGCATGCCACTGAGTCGCATTGCCGAGTTTGTCACATCGGGTGAATACCGAGCGATGCGTGCCGACTTGTTTCGGCAGCTTGCCGAGAAAGCGGCTGATCCTCTTGTCGGCCTTCGTCCTCAGATTCGTGAAGTGCAATACAAAGCGGTGCTGGAGAAATCCCGACTCATTGAAGGGACGATTGAACTGACGTTATATGAGGAGAATGATCGGCCTGCCGGGCAGCCAGTGTCGCTTGGGCCAACGAGTTTGCAGAATCTGAAGATTTCTGATGAGCAGGGACCGATTGAACTGGGCGCGGATTCCTCCCGTCGATTGTTTCTGCTGAAGACAGGAGTGTCACCGAAGCTGAGCGGCACATGGCAGGCGGAGGGACTTGTTTCCGGTCAGACAGTGACGTTTCGCCTGGAACTTCCTGCGGCAACTTCGGCCACTCTTGAATTGACCACGGCTCTGGACATTCAGGTGTCAAGCCCCGGCGGCCTGGTCCTGAGTCCAAAGCCGGTTGGTGACAAACTCCAGTGGAACATCGTGCCTGGGCAAACGTCCCGACTGGTGCTGAACTGCCGTAATCGTCAGGGACTGAGTTCACAGACACCTGTGACGCTGCCGGCGTTCAGTGCAAGTCACCAGCTGAGCGGCGACATTCTCTCTTCTCGCTGGACGATTGGACTGCCTTCCGAGCTGGAGCCCTCTTCACGACTGTCGCTCCGGTTGACCAGAGGCGTTCGAGTTTCATCGGTCATGATGGATGACCAGCGTCCGCTGGAATGGGACATCACGCAGAATGTTGTTGGTCAGGATCTGACGGTGCGACTTCCTGACACCGTCATCTCCGGATCGTTTACGGTTTCCGGCGTGACCGTGTTTGTCCCCAGCGAGACGTGGGAGCTTCCGTGTCTTGGGGTTGAGCAATGGGAGATTTCAGCGAGAGACATTCGAGGCCCTTTGCTGATGTCACCCAGTCCGGTCAGTGTGAAGCTTCCCGCAGCGATCAACGTCGACGAATGGACTCTGATGGGAATGCAGGAGCGCGATGTCGTCACTGCACCTGATCAGACTCGCGAATATCAACTTACTCAGTTTGGTCCCGATGCGACAGCTCTGCTTCGAACATCTTCGAGTCCGCCGGAGCTGAGTGATACCGTAGTCACCATGCTGGAAGCCGGCACGTTGTTGTCATCGGCTCGATGCCTTGTTGCTGTAGACTGTTCAACATCGTCTGTTGTCGAACTTCAGTGGCCGGTCGCACCAGGCTGGCAGGTCTTTGCGGCCCGAAATCTGACGACGGGGAACGCCCTGTTTTTCGAGACGGGCATCCCTGACGAATCGGGCATTTCCAATCTGACGGTGCACCTTGCGGAGAACCTGGAACCGGGTCGAAGGCAGTTGATCGAAGTTCAGTTGCAGCGACTGGTGTCAGCGGAGTTGCGAAGTCTGAATCCGCCTCTCATGACGTCTCAGAATATTCAGCGACGGTCGTCGTACCTGGTGCTGGCTTCCGGAGTCTCCACATCCTCCGAACCTCAGAGAACCTGGAGTACGGGGCGAGTTTTCATTACCGAAGAGACTTTCCGCAGTCGCTGCGACTGGTTCCCGGCGAACCGGATTTCCCAGGGAATGCAGATCTGTTCATTGACTGACCAGGAATCGGTCGTGCGTCCCGGCAGCGCGGATGCTCTGGTGACCAGAGTGGAACATGCGGTCCGGCTGACAGAAGACGGAGTTCTGGAAGAGTCTCGGATCGTTGTGCCTTCAAACCTTGAGCAGCCGGAACTTCGCGTGCTGATCTCGAAGAGTGTAGATGCTGAATTACGATGGACGGTTGCGGGGGCTCCGGTGACAGCAACGCTGGCTGGTGCCGAGTCACCGGACAGTGTGTGGCGGGAATGGTTGATTCCGCTGCCTGCATCCACTGCCTCTCCGGAGATTATTGTCACCTGTACCGCGCGTCATCGGGGAGCTGATCAGTTTGTTGCGGCGATTCCATTTCCGCAGTTGCCTGAGTTGTCCGCCGGAAGCCTTGAGCTGTTTTCACAGGACGAGGTTGTGTTGTCCACAAGCGACCTGACCGCCGCTCCTCTTCGTGCCGGCGCTTCGAAGCAGGTGAGTGTCTGGAATCTGCCCACAAATCCAACCGTTGTGAATCTTCGACGTCAGGCCAGTGCCATTATTCAGGCCGGGCAGACGATCGATATTCACATGCTTCATCTGCTGAGCGAATCATCGGGCGGTCTGGTGCAGGACGTGATGGCCGTTGCGAACGTGAGCCGACGCGCAGGAGTGACATCGTTGCCGCTTCGGCTGCCGAAATCATCGAACCCGCTTGTGCTCGTGAATGGTCATCGAGTGCAGCTTGCGGAAAACAACGATCTGCTTCTAATCCCCCTTCCGGAGTCCGGAGAAGAATGTCAGGTGGTTGTTGCCTGGCGAGAATCTTCGGGAAAGACCGAACAGATTCAGGGAGAACGGCAGCTCGCGAGACTGTTTGTCACCCAGTTGTCTGCGCCACAGTGTATTCATCATCTGCTGATTGCTCCGGAACTGGATGTTCGCTCACAGCAGGCCCAGTTCGCCGTTTCGGAGCCGACGGACATCCTCTTGATTCTCAATCGGCTGTTGAATCGACGGCCGGCCGAAGGAAGCCTGCGGGGACCTTCGATTCCTCCGGAGATTCGTCGCTATGTGACTCGCTGGCAGGTTGCCGAATCGCAGGGCTGGCAGCAGAGAACGATGATAGATTCGTCGATTTCTGATGCGCCGCTGAGTATTCAGGTGACTCAGCTTCGCCGACAGTTCGCAATCACGACGGGAGTTGCACTTCTTGCAGTGGCCATCTGTCTGGCTGGACGGCGATGGATTCTTGTCTGGCTTCGGCAGACGGCAATTATCGGGCTGGTGCTGCTGGGTGTCAGCTTCTTTGTGACGGCTCCCGCTGGTGATGCGGCGTTGAAGGGAGGGTTCTGGGGTGTTTGTTCCGGGTTGATGCTTCTCATTGCATCGCGATGGAACTGGCTGCGCATTCTGGGAAGGCACTCGTTATTTCGTTCTGCTCAACTCACCTCCGGATTGCTGCTGTTTGTGACTCTTGCACCCGACCTTGTTGCACAATCGGCGGTCGTGAGTCCTGCACTTGCCAGAGCAGCTCGTCGGCCCGAGGCTGATATTCTGGTTCCGGACGAATCCGTGACGGCGGAACCGATGGTCTATGTTCGTCGCGAGCTTCTGGATTCGTGGAAATCTCTGACTGAGGCTCAGCTGAAGCCGCCGGAGACGGTTGTTCGTTCATTGAATGCCACCATCCTGGCCAGGGCTGTTGATTCCATTGAAGTGCGTCTGGAGATGCAGGTCGCTTCCGTCACCGGCGTGAATGAGACCTGGCTGGAGATTCCACTGCAGAACTCAAGGCTGGTGTCATGTTTTGTCGACGGTCAAAAGGTGCTGGCAGATCCTTCCGGGGACAACTCCATCCGAGTTCCACTTCCTGCGTCGGTACAGCTTCCGCCTCAGCCGTTGTCGAATGAACCGGAAACGCCGGCAGCCGCGTCAGCCGGAGACTCTGCGAGATACACCTATCATACGGTGGAGTGTCGGGTCCGGCCGCAAACAGTTCAGCAGGCGTCCGGAGTTCAGTTTCAGCTGCCTGTGATGCCGTGCCCGGAAGTGACTCTGAAAGTGGATTCGCCGCCAGAACTGTTTTCTCGCCTCCGCGTTCAAACCAGAGATGATGGAATTCTCCAGGGGACACCAGCCGACGGACCGATTCGCCTGAACGGATTTGGGCTGTCCGGTGTTGTCGATGTCCGACTCCTGCAGACCGAACTGGACAAAGGAAGTCGGGGACAGGCTTCCGTGAATACGCTGGTGATCAGTGAGAGTGTCAGTGGCCTCCAAACGATGACATGTCTCTTTCGGTTTTCCGGCTGGAACGTGCTGACGCCGGATATTCGGTACAACATTCCGCCGGGCTACGACCTGATGTCAGTGTCGCTGGCGTCGGGGTTGACGCCGCCGGTGACTGGCGTGAGCACCATGGGAACGGACGTCTTATGGTCTGTTCAGGATCAGGCAGCAACCATCACTCTTCCGGCCGGCGTGAATCAGGACTTCGTTCTGTCGATGCAGCTGCAGCTTCGAAAGATTATGAACCGTGATGCCAAAAACGACACGGTAAGTCACGTGCCAGTGGCGGATCTGCAGCAGTTCGCTGACTGCGTGCCAGGGGCCAGCGTGCTGGTTGCTGCTCGAACCAGCAACATTTACTCCGTTCTGCCGCCTGACGGTGTGACACCAGGATCTGTGACCTACAGTGACGTCTCCGCCGTCTGGGGCACCTGGCTGCGGCGAACCGACAGCCTGTTTCGGGCCAATGCAACGACGGCAGAGGTTCGGTTGAACTTCTCACCGCGCAGCAGTCTTCATGAACTTCAGATGCAGCAGCAGGTGACGTTGCGCGACAGAAGTCTCGAGTGGCAGTGTCGCATGGATGTGGAAACTTCAGTGCTCCCGGTCTTTCGGCATCGAGTCACTCTCAGTCCGGCCATCTCGATTTCTGAAATTCAGGTCACTGCCGGTGAAGGGAACCGTCTGGCCTCCTGGTACCGTCGCGGTGATCAGGTCATCCTGCAACTGCGCGAAGGGACAATTGGCCTGCATTCGATCACGATCAGCGGCCAGCGCGTGTTGCGACCCGATGATGAAATGGTGGAAGTGATGACTCCAGTCCTGCAGGGCGCTCAGGTGCTGGAGTCTTCGATGACAATGACCGATCAGGACGGGCTTGGATTTACGGTTGATGATGTGGGACGAAACCACCAGTCATCACCTCCCGAACGTCAGCCACTGCTGAAGCCAGGTACAGAAGTACGGCTGGAGATGATCGGGGAAAACAGTCCGATACGGCTGAAACGTGTGGCTTCCGTAGAACCTCTTGGGGCGATTGCTGCTGTTCGATCCGCCGATCAGGTGCTGTTCATCATGAGGCTGTCGCAATGGTCAGGCAGCCTTGGACCTCTGCACATGCGATTCTCTGATGATGCCGAATTCCTGACGGAACCTGTCGTGTTGACTGAACGGGAGCAGTTGCCTCTCATTCGGGAAGCAAATGAGTTCGTCGCCAGCCAGGAAGTCGTCCGAAAGCTCTTCGGCGAACCGGAATTTACGGCCGTCTGGAGCATGCCTGTTCGCATCAATGAGGCAAGTGCTTCGAATGTGGAGTTTCCATGGCCGGAGGTTTCTGATCAGATCCGCTGGACTCAGTCACTGTTGATTCCGCTGGATGAACCGGTCCGCAGTGACGATCGAAATTCGGTTCTTCCAGCGTGGCTGATCAGTGCGGTCATGCGTTCGGCCGGCAGAGACCTTCAGACTCCCCGCGTCCGGTCGGTGGACTTGAGTGTGGCTCAAGCTCTGCAAGGAAATCGACTGCTTCTGCCGGTTTCGACAAGTCGTACACAAGCCGTTCCCAAGTCTTCGGATGATGTGTTTGTCGTCTCAAGTTCCACTGTGTTTGCTCGCCCGTGGCAGTCGCCTTCCGGTCAGACAGAATTTGTCATCTTCAGCGCGCGTATCCCGTCACGATGCACGCTGCGAATTCCTCCGGGAACGGTTGTGACGGAACTGGAATCCACGGCATCTACTCGATGGGAAGATGGACAGCGTCGGCAGATGCTGGTCGAAATCGACAGGCCTGTTGCAACGTTGAGAGTTGAGTGGCTGGCCCGGAAGTCTGAGGGAAACTGGCGAACTTCCGAAGTGGTCTTTGATCCGCCGGCTGTTCGAGACAGTCGGTCGGTGAATCATGTGACTGTGTTGCCGGCCCTTGGCGAAACACCCAGCGTGACAAGTAACACAACGCTGCTGACCGCGGACGAGCAGTCACGACAGCTGACTCAGGATCTGCAGAACGGCCTTGATCATGCGCGCGCCGGGGATGAGGAGGGACGAATTCCTGACACAGATGCATTTGTTGCTGCGTCTTTTCTCAGGGAACTGATGACGTCTCACAACGAGTTCATCGCTGATCAGAAGTCCTCCACAGGCGCGCGGATCGTGCGAGCGATTCACGAGCCTGGTGAAGACATACGAATCGCTTATCGGCGGCGACTGGAACTGGACACAATCTTCCCGGCCGCTGTCGGACTGTTCGTGCTGATGGTCGCATCTTTTGTCAGCGTCATGTACGGAAAACAACCCGCAGATGCGTCCACGGTCCTTGCGGAACCCGGTGCCGCAGTCGGTTTGTCGATGCATGACGTGATGAGTCTCTCTAGAGATTCTCAAATGTCACCACAGCCTGAAACCAGTGAGAGCAAGTCAGCCCCGACGAATAGAAATTCCGACGCCTCTGTCATACCTTCTGCACAATTCAGTTCGACACTCAGAAGTTCAGAAGGCCCAAGTCATGAAGCGACAGGCGAGAACGGCCAAACAGGTCAGCAAACCGGCGAAAGCGAAACCCGCGAAAGCAACACCAGCAGCGAAGAAAGACGCGGGAGAAAAGTCGAAGAGCGCGCCGGTGAAGAGCCCGGCGTCAAAAGTGAATCCGGCGAAAACCGCGAGTAAAGCGGGCGCTGGCGTGAAGTCCGCAACAGCCACTGCGGCAGGAAAAGAGATTGATGCATACATCGCTCAGTTTCCTTCCGAGGTCCAGTCGATTCTTGGACGGATTCGGAAGATGATCGCCACGGCAGCTCCGGAAGCGCACGAGGCGATGAAGTATCAGATCCCGACATTCGTTCTGAACGGGAATCTGGTCCACTTCGCGGCGTTTGATCAACACATCGGTCTGTATCCGACACCGTCTCCCATCGTGCGGTTTCAGGCCGAGCTGAAGCCGTACAAGACCGCGAAGGGATCCATTCAGTTTCCGCTCGACAAAGAAATTCCCTATGCGTTGATTCAGCGCATTGTGGAGTTTCGAGTGGAAGAGAATCGTTCAAAGTCAAAGCCAAAATCAAAGTCTAAGGCCTGAAGATCAATGCGGGTTGGAACCTGCACCCTGGACTCGGGCCTCTGAGGTCGTCAAAATGTTTCGGGTGCGATGTTCCTGCGTCGCATCCTGCCGGTTTCACACCTGTGGAACTCTACTTCCTGCCATCTGCAGTTCTTCGACAGGAGAGCTGCTTCAGTTTGTTGATCGCCGGGGTTTCCCATGCCAGTCCGGTTCCTGCCATTTGCTGTTGTCACGATAGTGTGTTCGGCGGCCCTCGCTGATGAATCTGCCAACAAAGGGCTTCCGGAAACGATCGAATTCAATCGTGATATCCGACCGATTCTGTCTGACAAGTGTTTCTATTGTCATGGCCCGGATAAGAACAAACGCGAAGCGGATTTGAGACTGGATACTCAGACGGGCTTAACCGGCGCCGACGGTAAAGGGGCTGCGGTGATTCCCGGCAAGCCGGACGACAGCCCGCTTCTGCAGCGAGTGCATTCGGAGGATCAGGAGAAGCGAATGCCGCCGCTGGCTTCCGGAAAAACTCTGACCGATCACGAAAAGGCACTGCTGCGAAAGTGGGTTGAACAGGGAGGCCGTTATGAAGGGCACTGGTCTTTCCTTCCGATTCGAACGGAACTCAATGCGGCCTCCGAGTCACCAGTTCAGGTTGCGGCCAAAATTGATCAGCTTGTTCGAAAGTCGCTGGATGAAAATCATCTGCAGCCATCCAGTGAAGCAGATCGAGTCACCCTGCTCCGCCGACTTCATTTTGACCTGACAGGCCTCCCGCCTTCGCCCGAAGAAGTACGGCAGTTTGTGGCAGACTTATCCCCGGATGCCTATGAGAAGAAAATTGATGAACTGCTGCAGTCCCCGCACAGTGGCGAGCGTCTTGCGATGTGGTGGCTCGATCTTGTTCGCTACGCGGACACCGTTGGTTATCACGGCGACCAGGATATGAGCGTGGCTCCGTATCGTGAGTATGTGATCCAGTCGTTCAACGCGAATAAGCCGTTCGATCAGTTTACGATTGAACAGCTGGCTGGCGACCTGCTCCCGAACGCGACTCGCGAACAAAAGATCGCCTCCGGCTACAACCGGCTTGGCATGATGAGCGCTGAAGGTGGCGTTCAGGATAAGGAGTATCTGGCCAAGTACATCGCGGAGCGAGTTCGCAATGCGTCTGGAACCTGGCTGGGAATCACGATGGGCTGTTGTGAGTGCCACGATCACAAATCTGATCCGCTGACAACGAAAGACTTCTATCGCTTTGAAGCGCTCTTCGCTGACATCCGCGAACAGGGGCTCTATGCCGGGGCTCATGAAACCGGTAACTGGGGACCGTTCATGAAGGTGCCGACCGATCAGCAGACTCAGAAGATGGCGGAGTATGAAGCAGCCATCGCTGAGAAGAAGAAGATCCTCGAGACGCAGACCGACGCGTTGACCGCAGCCCAGCTGGAGTGGGAAAAGTCCATCGTGCCGTGGACACCGCTGACTCCTGATTCCATGACGGCGCTTTCCGGAACTACGCTTTCGACGCGCGCAGACGGAGCGATTCTGGCGAAGGATGCCAATCCCGACACAGAAACGTACACACTGACGTTCTCCAAGGTGCCGGCTGGCATCACTGCTTTTCGAATCGATGTGCTTCCGGACGATTCGTTCCCGCAGAAAGGGCCGGGGCGAGCAGGCAATGGGAATTTCGTCCTGTCAGAGTTCATCGTGGAAACAAAGGCCGGCGAAACAAAGACAGCAGTTCCGCTGCAGAATGCGTCTGCAAGCTATGAACAGACCGGTGCGGCAGGAGCCAATCCTTACAAGAAGTGGGCGGTCGAGGCCGCGATCGATGGTGATGCCAAAGGAAAGAACTGGGGCTGGGCCATCATGGAGAAGGTCGGCCAGCCGCATTTCGCCGTCTTTGAAACTCAGGCCGATCTGACGGTTGCTGAGGATCAGACGCTTGTCCTGACGCTCGCTCAGAATCTCGACAATCCTAAGCACAACATTGGTTGTTTTCGCATTTCCTTCACGACTGCTGCTCGACCACTGAAGGCTGGTGAACTGCCGCCGCCGAACATCGCCGGGATCCTTGCGGTTCCTGTGGATCAGCGTTCCGATGCACAGAAGAATGAACTTGCCGTATACTACCGTTCGATCGCACCGCTCCTGAATCCGGTGCGTGAAGAACTGGCCAAACTGGAAAAGGAACGTAACGACTTTGACAAGACGATTCCGACGACGCTTGTGACGGAAACCGTCGCTCCACGCATGGTCCGAGTTCTGCCTCGAGGAAACTGGATGGATGAATCGGGCGAAGTCGTGACGCCCGCATTTCCATCGGCCCTGGCTCCTGAACCTCCTGCGGATCAGCGTCTGACACGGCTGGATCTGGCGAAGTGGATTGTGTCGCAGGAGAATCCGTTGACGTCTCGCGTGGTCGTCAATCGGCTTTGGAAGATCTACTTTGGCGCTGGCCTTTCGAAAAAGCTGGATGACCTTGGGGCTCAGGGGGAATGGCCTTCACATCCGCTGCTGCTGGATTACCTGGCACAGGACCTGAAAACGAATGGCTGGGATCTGAAACGAACGATTCGAGCGATCCTGCTCAGTCAGACCTACCGCCAGTCTTCGCTCACTCCAAAGGATCTGCGTGATGCCGATCCTTACAACAAGTGGCTCGCGCGGCAGGGACGATTCCGCCTTGATGCGGAACTCGTGCGAGACAACGCACTGGAGATCAGCGGGCTGCTGGTCAAATCAATCGGCGGGAAGAGCGTGAAGCCGTATCAGCCGCCGGGATACTGGGCCTACCTGAATTTTCCGACACGCGAGTGGCAGAATGGCAATGGCGAACAGTTGTATCGACGAGGCCTCTATACTCACTGGCAGCGACAGTATCTGCATCCGAGCCTCCTGGCCTTTGATGCTCCCAGCCGAGAAGAATGCACCGCGGATCGCAGTCGGTCGAATACGCCTCTGCAGTCACTGGCCCTGTTGAACGACCCGACTTATGTGGAAGCCGCGCGAGCATTCGCGGAACTCATCATGCGCGATGGTGGTGAGAGCTTCCAGAGCCGACTGGACTTTGCCTTTCAGCGAGCTATGTCGCGGACGGCGTCGGATGATGAAAGAACGATCCTGGAAGGACTTTGGAAGACTCAGCGGGATGAATACCAGGCGAATGAAGCATCAGCCGATGACCTTCTGAAAGTCGGTGCGAAGCCGGTGGCTGATGGAACGTCAAAAGTGGAGCTGGCCGCCTGGACCAGCGTGGCTCGCACGATTCTGAACCTGCACGAAGTGATTACGCGCAACTAGGCCTGATCAAACAAAAAAGTAGCGGAAGGGCGCCAGGTCTCCGGGTTTGCGGCACCCGACGGCTGGCTGCGTTCCGCACACTCGATGAAGACAACAAAGGACACTCGAATGTTCCAGTTTCCATCTCATGTGGCCCGACGATCTTTCCTGCAGACCGGTGGAATCAGTCTCGGCTCGATGGCTCTGTCATCGCTGATGGCATCTCCTGCCTTTGGTCAGGAAGCAACTGGCGACGGTGCCGCAGTGGATCGCTGGAAGGGCGTCCTGACGCCGCATTTTCCGCCGCGAGCCAAGCGAATCATTTGGCTCTATATGGCCGGCGGAATGACGCACATCGACACCTTCGACAATAAACCGAAACTGGCGGAACTTCACGGGCAGCCGATGCCGGAATCGGTCACGAAGGGGCAGCAGATTGCTCAGCTTCAGGGACAGAAGCTCAACTGCTTTGGTCCGCAGCATCCTTTCAAAACGTATGGGCAGTCAGGACAGTCCATCTCGGAAATCTGGCCGATGCTCGGCGAAAAATGTGCGGACGACATGTGCATCGTTCGGTCTCTGCATACCGATGCCATCAATCATGACCCGGCTCACACGTTCATGAACACAGGAACGATGATTGCCGGACGCCCGGCCATGGGATCGTGGCTGCTGTATGGTCTGGGAGCAGAGACGGATAACCTGCCAGGGTTTGTCGTGATGGTGTCGACTGGAAAGTTCGGTCAGAAACAGCCCATCGCTGCACGGCAATGGCATTCCGGATTTCTGCCCGGACAGTTTCAGGGCGTGGAATTTCGAGGCACCGGGGATCCAGTGCTCTATGTGAGTAATCCCAAAGGTGTGTCGCTGAAGCAGCAAAGAGAAGTCGTGGACGCTGTGCAGCAGCTGAACGGGATCGCGAATCGTCGCCTTGATGATCCGGAAATTGCAACTCGCATCAGTCAGTATGAACTCGCGTTTCGCATGCAGACGAGTGTGCCTGAACTGATGGACGTCAGCAAAGAACCTCAGCACATCTTTGATCTGTATGGAACCAAAGGCGGAGACGGTTCATTTGCATCGAACTGCCTGCTGGCTCGTCGTCTTGCAGAACGTGGCGTTCGGTTCATTCAGTTGTATCATCGCGACTGGGATCATCATGGAGCTGTGAAGGCTCATTCCGCCGGAACAGCAAAGGAAGTCGATCAGGGCGTCGCCGCGCTGATCACCGACCTCAAGCAGCGAGACATGCTGAAGGACACGATTATCGTGTTTGGCTCGGAGTTTGGTCGAACACCGATGGCTCAGGGCGATGGGCGAGACCATCACCTGGCTGGCTTCACGATGTGGTTTGCCGGCGGCGGATTCAAGCCAGGCTTCAGTTATGGGGCAACCGATGAACTGGGATATCGGGCTGTCGAAAACGTTGTTTCCGTTCATGACGTTCATGCGACACTGTTGCACCTGATGGGCATCGACCACACTCGATTCACGTACAAATTCCAGGGCCTCGACTCGCGATTGACGGGCGTGGAAGAATCACGAGTCGTCAACGAACTCCTCGTGTAGTGGATCTCGCCAGAGATCCGAGGATTCCGTTCAGCTTTGGGGGGAAACACTATGAAGTGATTCGTGGTCGATCTCGCCAGAGATCCGGCTTTTGTGGAAGCAGAACTCCGGCGAGTTCCACGCCCGTGAAGAATCTGAGAAAGCTTCAGGAGCAGGATTGAATCCTGCTTTGATCTGGCTATCATCTTGAGACTGAGTCTCAGTAGCAGATGTGTGTCTGCAATTGTGAGTGTTTTTGCTTGTTGCGGCGAAGCCAGCAAGGGACATCCGTCCGGTAGCCAGCCACGCTCAGCGCAGGTTTGTTCACTTGTCTGCAAACAGGTGGACCCATCTGATTGCTCTTCGTGGAGTCACAAGGACTATGAAAACAGTTCAGCGTCGACGTGGATTTACACTGATTGAACTTCTGGTGGTGATCGCGATTATCGCCATTCTTGTCGCTTTGCTCCTGCCAGCAGTTCAGTCGGCTCGGGAAGCCGCGCGGCGGACTCAGTGCCGCAACAATCTCAAGCAACTTGGGCTCGCGCTGCACAACTATCTCAGCACGTTCTCCGTCTTCCCTCCATCGACGGTCGTGGACGGTGCTCGAATCACTCAGCCATGGTCCGGACAGGCGATGCTGCTGCCTTATGTTGAGGGCGGCAATGAGTATTCGAAGATCAACTTTTCGCTGGGCTACCATGATGGAGTGAACAAGGCCGCGTTTCCTCCGAACGGCATTGCGACTCAGCGTATTCCCGTCCTGCTCTGCCCCAGCGATATCAATGACAAGGTTCGGGTGAGTGCTTCAACAGGATTGCCCGAGCATTATCCTTTGTGCTACGCATTTTCCGTCGGGCAGTATCAGATCTTCAATCCGCAGACTCGTCAGGACGGTGGCAGTTCGTTTGGTCCCAATGTTCGCATCAGCGACAGAGACCTGACGGATGGAACCAGCAACACGATCGGGATGTCGGAAGTGAAGGCATTCACCCCGCGTGTCCATGATGCCATTCTTCCGGCAAGTCAGCCAGGCTCGGCTTCTTCCGTGTCCGGAATGATCAGTGGCGGAGCGTTTGGGACAACGGGTCACACGGAGTGGGTTTGTGGTCGGGCCATTCATACGGGGTTCACATCGGTGTTTGGTCCAAACACTGTGGTGCCCTATGTCAATGGTGGTGTCACTTACGACATCGATGTGTGCAGCAGTCGGGAAGGTGCGAGCGCAACTCTGGCAACCTTTGGTGTGATCACGTCGCGAAGCTATCACGCCGGCGGAGTGAATTCTCTTCTGATGGATGGTTCCTGCCGGACGGTCAGCAGCAACATCGATCTGACAACGTGGCAAAGCCTGTGTCAGCGAAGCGACGGCCGAACGATTGGGGAGTTCTAGTCCACCATGGTTCGAGTCGAGCGGGTTGAGAACGACCGTTTTTTATGTTTCCGGCAGAAGGCGGATGAACATCATGGCAAAGGCTGCTGATCAGTCCTCCAGCCAGTCGAACAGCGCCGGATCTTCTTCCGCCGCTTCGCACGGAAAAGTGAGTTCCGAGAATCCTCCGGAATCCGGCTCCGGACTGCCTACGTACCACTTTGAGCAGCTTTCGGGTGAATCCGGAGCCGTGCATATTCTGCTGGGTGACGTGACCTATGTTCTGCGAAAGACACAGGCCGGCAAACTGATCCTGAACAAGTAGGACATCCAGCCTCCAGATAGCGGCACGGCGCAAGCCGTCCGGTGACGTGACAGCGGGAGGTCCCGCTAATACCGGAGGGCTCGCAGATACCGGAGGGCTCGCGCGGCTCGCGCCCTTTCGCTACTTTTGTTTGAATTGTAGCCTGTGCTACAATCGGCCTTGACGTTGCTGTTGCGTTCGTTACAGTTTTGTAGCCTTGGCTACAAATGGCAGCTGGAGGGATCGCTGTGAGCGATTCTCGCTGCCGCTAACAAGGACGCCCTGGAGATGAATGTGCAACCGGAACGAAAGCTCTGTCACCTTCGAAAACACCGCGCGTTTACTCTGATTGAGCTTCTGGTCGTGATTGCGATCATCGCGATTCTGGTCTCGCTGACGCTGCCTGCCGTGCAGCAGGCCAGAGAATCTGCTCGGCGAACGCAGTGCCGCAACAATCTCAAGCAGCTGGGGCTCGCGCTGCACAATTATCATGAAGTCCATCGAGTCTTTCCGCCGGCTTATGTTGGCAGTCCGGTGAATCAGGGATCCGCATTCGGTGTGAGCTTTCCCGACGACAACCGCAACGGTCCGTCCGGCTTTGCATGGGGCATGCTGATTCTGCCCTATCTGGAACAGACGCCTCTGTATCAGTCCTTCGATGCGTCGTTGCCCGCCTGGGCTCCTCAGCATCACAGCAGCCTGATGGCAAAAGTGCCCGTCTTCCTTTGTCCAAGCGTAACGGGCGGCAGTGATGGGTTTGTGTTACGCCGATACACGTCAGGAACGAACGAAGAACCTCAGAATCCTCAACCGTATTCACCGTCCCTGAAACTGTCGCATTCTCATTACGTCACGATGGCAGGGAGTCAGGGACCGTGGGCAAGGCCGCCCGCATGGTCGATGGATTTTTCGGTTCCGGAGCCTGTGCCGGGGGCTGGATCTGCCAGAATTGACGGGATGTTCTATCGGAACAGCCGAATCCGTTTCTCCGATGTGACCGACGGACTTTCGAACACCGTAGCTCTGGGAGAACACACCTCTCGGTTAAGTGACAAAACATGGGCCGCCGTGATGCCGTGGGCTGTTACCTGCGAGAAGCGGAATGGTGTCGTCACAGACTCCTGTGACAGCGGAGGAGCCCTGGTTCAGGCTCACAGCGGCCCCGACCTTCATGATCATCCGGATGTCATCATTCATCAGCCAAACCACCCGGCTCGACATGCTGACCAGCTGGAAGCTGAACATCAGGGCGGCTGTCATTGCCTGATGGGAGATGGTTCTGTTCGATTTCTGACTCAGTTCATGGACCCGTTTGTCTGGTCCGGTTTGTGTACTCGCGATGGCGGCGAAGTGATTGGAGAATTCTGATGGCGTCCCCAAAGCTGAGTTTGCTCCAGGTCATCATTCTGACGCTCTTTGCCGGCATCGGCTGCGGACGTGCCGAAATGATCACATCGGAAGAGTCCGAACGGGCCGTCGATGCTCTTTATACAGCAGTCACAGCACATCGCACCGACCTCGTTCAGCAGTCGGAAAAGAACCTGCAACAGCTGAAGGCCGATGGAAAAATGTCAGAGGCTCTGCATGAGGAACTGACAGAAATCATTGCAGAAAGCCGCACAGACTGGACATCCGCGGCTCAGCAACTGGATGCACTGATGCGATCGCAGACGGAATGAAAAATGCCGTCTTGTTGCACAAGTGTAGAACGACTGTCCTCAGTCGTTGACCGCCTCGTCAGGCAACGCGAAGAACTCTGCGAGGTCCGAAATAGCAAACCCCGACCGCGTGGCAGAAAGAAACAAAACGCCGTCGCGATTGACTGCAATGGGCATTTTGCTATCCAGCGGCATCTGCAGGTTTGGACGCACTGACGCCCGGCGTCATGGGTTCGATTCTGGTTTGGGGCGGAACAAATCCATGAGTCTGTACGATCTCGGTGAGTACTCCTGGTCAAGCAGCATGAGCGAGCGACATTACTGTTGCGCGATATGGGAACTGAGCACAGATGGGTCCCCGACCTTTAGGCCGGTTGGTTTCTTTGATTGTATTTGGAAGGTCAGAGGGATCTCCGGAGGCAAATGTGGCGTATTGCAAATTGAGTCGAACAGACTGGACTTTTCGCAAGTGAGCGGACTTCTGCAGGTTTCAATTGACTCAAGGGTGATCGGAGAGGTTGAAATCGTCAAAAAGCGCAGCCTGTTTTCAACACCGATTGTAGCCATCAGAGACGCGACACGTTCGGAAATCGGTGTCTGTTTCTCACGACGACAAAGCGGTTTCAAGTGGGCTGAGTTTCTTGAGGTTCGCAATGAGCAGCCGATCCTTTTGTCGCGTTCTGAATCACTGGAACGATACGTCCGAGTAACAACCTGGCCAGATTGGATTTCGAATGACTACAGACTTCGCAGCGCAGTGAATCCCTTTGTATTTAAAGTGCTGAAATGGATGTCAGGAATCGATGGCGGTACCTACCGACCGCAGGATCTGTTTCGTAAAGTTCCGTCGTCTGAGTCGCGGCCGCTTTTCGATCGCAATCCGTGTCCGGCTCAGCATAGCAGTGAGTTGCTGTGGCTCTATTTGAGTGGAGCACTGTTTTACCGTATGTTCATCGACTTTTGACCGAGGGACGGCAGAACGCAGCCGCATCGTCTGATGGTACATGGTCGTGATCGCCGACCAGCAAAGTTGGAATCTGAGTCCCGTGCATAACTGAAACTCCACGACCATCATCGGGGATTTTCAGAAGCGCACGTATGGCTGCATAAAGTATCCAGATGGCGAGTTTCGAATTGGTAAGGCAGAGCACGGGAGTTGATTATGGGTATCCCAGCCTCGGTAATTGTGTTGTCTTCACTGCTTATGTCGGGATTGCCTGAGCAGTCTGTCGGAGCCGAACATCTTCTGCCGGTTGCGCGCAGCGCTGGGATTTCGGCCGTGGACCTCCAATTGGTGTCGGTGACGCCGGAAGGCGACGACTTTCACCTGGTGTCCTGGCTTTGCAGTCGGGAAAAGGCGGCAGGTGGCCAAAGCTTCGGCAGCTCTGCTGGTTCCAACACACATTCCATAATCAATGTCATGCTGACGAAGGCTGATTCGGAATCCCGAGATCTGGTTTTGAAGAATTTGTTCATTGCCGACGGTCTGCTGGCACTCCGAGATGCTGACGTCGCGCGACATGCAGGCGTGCATCACTCGGCTTCAGAGAAGATTACGAACGTCTACAACCAGTTCATTCATCGGCGTAACGCTCTCACCGGCCTCGCTGCATTTTCAACGTTCGAAAAGGTGTTACCGGCGCTGCTTTGCCTGCAAATCCAGGCGGAACTGGACTGTATCAGAGTGTTGACCGTTGAAGATCTGAAGGCAATTACTCCAGTCTTATCACGTATTCGCGCTGAAGACGCGATCGACTTTCATAACTGGCTTCAGGCAAACATTAGGCGGATGAATCCAGCGTTTTGGCCGGATGAGTTGTTTGAGGAGGCGGCAGTCTTCCGCCGTTCTTTGCGTCTTGCCAATCGAGTTCAACTCTACACCATTGGAGTTGCAATTCTCCTGAATGCACACGGGGATCGTTCCACCTGGAACAGTGCATGGCAGATGGCCCAGGAGGGCGTGTGCGGTGGCTTGGCAGATCGACTGGTGGATCAGGCTGAAATCCGAGCGTTCATTTCAAACATGAGCTTCAATCTAAAAGAGCTGAATTCGGTTGATATTCTGAATCCTCAGAGTCTGTTCCAGAACGATTCGTGGATGCGCATGCAGGAAAAGGCACAGTGCCGGATGGCGATCATGCTTCTTTGCACTCCGCAAAGTAGTCAGTTCATTGGGCATCCATCGATTTCGAGGCAGTTTGGATGGTCCGGAAGTGAGCGAGATTCACAAATGCAGTTGTGTCGATCAGTCGACATTAAGCTCGATCAAATCAAGAGAGGATTTTTGTTTGACGCCATCAGTGCAGGTGCTCCTGTTTCAATCAATGATCAGGCCATGTTGGGCGTTTACCTGGTAAACACATGGTCGTTGCCGAATACGGATAGGAAGATCGAGTTGCTGTTACGGGAGCATACAGCGATTTTTGAAAGAGCCTGGGGATTACCGCTGTGATCTGGATTTTCGAAATTTGGGGGAACGAGACCGCCCATACTGAGTTCAGGCGCTTGCTTTGTAGAACGGCTGTCCCCGGCCATGACTAGTTCTGTCGACGATTCAGAAACTGAGGACTGGTGACGATCTGTTCCACAACTGCGTGGACTCCGGCTCCCTCGGCTGTGCGATCGAGGCATCGCTGGATCAGTGGCTCATCGGAGATCAGAAGTGACCGTCCCAGAGCATAGGTCAACAGCTGCCTGACGAACGTTCGCTCAAATTCCGATCGTCGATCCTTCAGAAGATAGTCCTGCAGTCCTGCCAGACCCTTTCGCTTTGAACCATCCGGAAACATCGCCTCGGTCTGGATGGAATGCCCGTTCAGATCCTGCGACCTGCGCTCTCCGACGGGGCCATATCCTTCAAATACGAGTCCAACGGCGTCAAAACGATCATGGCAGCCTGCGCAGGAAACGTGATCACGGTGCTTGGCAAGGAGTTCCGCAAGTGTCTGGTTGCCGAACTGAGTTTCATCCTTCGGCAGTTCCGGAACAGTCGGTGGCGGAGCCGGAATGTGTTCGCCCAGCAATCGTCGCACCACCCAGTATCCTCGCTTCACAGGACTGGTTCGAAGGCCCGGGGAACTGCGAGTCATAAAGACGGCCATCGGAAGTAACCCGCCTCGACCTGCTCCGGTTGCGTCTTCGATCCTGGTCCACGGCTCACCGATTGAAGAAGAAACGGTCGCCGAAGAAACCTGCTGCGCTGGCTGGCCTTGGAATTCCAATCCGTAGTGTCGAGCCAGCACATGGTTCACGAACGTATGTCGTCCCTCAATCAACTCCGCCAGCTTGCCATCTCGCACAATCATGTCGTGGAAATAGCGAACGGGCTCTTCGAACATGGCCTCACGCAGCTCATTGGTGAACTGAGGAAACCGCGAACGATCGACAGAGTTGTGCTCCTGAAATCGCCGAAACTCGAGCCAGTTGCCCAGAAACTCCGTGGCCAGTCCACGCGACCGCGGATCCTTCAGCATGCGTTGAACCTGAGCGTTCAGCTGCTCCGGCTCATGAAGCCTGCCCTGCTCCGCCAGCTGAATGAGTGTCGAATCCGGCATGCTGGCCCACAGGAAGTAACTCAGCCGGCTCGCCAGTTCCAGATCCGTCAAAGGCCGCACGCGTATGGCAGGAGCGGATTCAGAGCCAGTCGACGGCTCTGCGGCAACGGGGCTCAAATCCGCGCGGTAACAAAAACGTGGTGACACCAGAATGCTGGCGATACAGTCACGCACGGCATCTTCGTGACTCAACTGGTCTGCGCGCAGCTGATGATAAAACTGTCGCAGCTCTTCCTGTTCTGTGCTGGACAATGGGCGACGCCATGCCATGGTCGCGAACGACAGGATCTGATTGAGATGCAATTGCTGACACGACGTCTGAGCAGCTTCGAAACTGCGAAAATGAGTCGACAGCTCCTGGAAATACTCATCGATCGCCGTCATCGCATCGTCAGAAGCACCCTTTTCTCTGGCATGACTTGCGAACACTGTGTGCATTTTCTCCAGCACGTCCGGTTCGGTCACGTTTCGGTTCTCCGGCCGGGCGAAATCAAATTCAGGGCCACCGGCAAACTGCGGCGGTTCCGCGCGTTCGAAAAACAGAAAGTCACGATACTGACGATACGGTGCGAGAGTTGCGAAGTTCAGGTCACGCCAAAGATGGTCCAGTTCCTGACGCTCTTCCTCGGTGAGCAGCAGCTCCTGCATTGGCAAGTCATCGCGGAAGTAGCCCTGCATCAGATGAAAGCCTGCGGACAGGAGTCGGACATCCTTGCCAAGATTCGCGTCGGAATAATGTCCTCGACTGGAGACCGCAAAGGCACTCGGGAACACCTGGCAGAATTCACGTCGCAGCTGATCGAGTTCCGCATCGTCCCCATCGCCGGCAAAGGACATGCGATTCTGAGCCACTTCACGATTCCACCAGAGAATCAGCGGCTGACTGCCTCGCGACATTCCTTCGACCTGAAGTCGTGGGATCGGATCTTCCAGGTCTTTGCGGATATCGCGAATGAGCCGGGCGAATCCTTCGAAGGCGGCTTTGAGTTCCGCATCTTCAGCGTCGGGAGACGGGAGCTTCTTCCATGCCTCGGTCAGTTCATGAAATGGTCCACGCTGGTCTGTTCGCTGGAGGGACTTTTGAAGCAGGCTCAGATATTTTAGGCTCTGATGGTGTTCTGCCGCGAGTCCCTCCAGAGTCCACTCGGGGTGACCCAGGGCCGCTCGATGTTCATACTGCCACAGCGTCTCGGCACAGGTCGAGTAGTCGACATCGTGTCGTCGATAGAAGTCCACGATTCGCTGCACGCAGAACTTGTCGCGGTCGGTTTCGGTCACGACCGGATGTGGAGCAAACAGCAGGCGATCCGGAGTCAGCAGCACATGGTCCGCGACAAAGCGAGCGGCTTCCAGGTACTTCTGCAGCAGAGCCGGCGACATGCTCAGCGACTCCCCGGTGTTGTCGAAGCCTGCCGTGTTGGCCGGGTCCACGGGAAACTGGGCTGCAGGCTGAAGATCGTAGCCAGTCAGATCACGAACGCTGTTGTTGAACTCGGCATTGCTGAGTCTTCTGGCCGGCACATAACCCGGGTCGCCGTCGCGGCGTCTGGCTTCCAGCTGAGTCAGTTCCTGAATCCAGCGAGCGATCTGATCGCGTTCCAGCTGCGATGGCTGAGGTGACGCATCTTTCGGAGGCATTTCACCATTCAGGATTCGCTGTCGAATCAGCATCCACGTTTCATGGCGGCGAATGACATCTTCAGGGGATGTATCCTGGCTAAGATCCAGCTGAGCATCGGCGTGATCCCTGCCGTGACAGTTGCTGCAAAGACGATCGACGATCGGCAGGATGCTGGTGCGGAATTCCTGTTCAAGTCGAACAGCGTCCTGGTCGTCATCGGGTCTGGCCGGCACTATGCTCGACAGCCATGCAACCGCGAAGAGCATGCAATGATGTCGGCGGATCATGAATCACCCTACCGATTTCCGTGACGCCACTGATGATACTGCGAAGTGCCCTGCCCTGCTCGCTGACCAGGCCAGTTGCTTCGGCTCCATTGACCGGTTTGCTCGTCCGGTCGTTCGCCGTTGTAGTACATCAGGTGATCGGCGGACGACCATTCACCTTCCAGCAGTTCATCGGACGGTCTCGCGATCCCAAGGATTCGTTTCACAATCTGAATCAGCTGCAGCGAAGCCATCAGCGCCACGAACATAAAGACGCCCATGACGATCAGGAACGGTCCCATGTCAAAGATGCGTTCCGCATAGGGCCAGATATGGTTCCAGCCCAGCAGCAGGATGACCGTAGCAAGGCTGAGCCATGGACCATAGGGAATCTCGCGCTCGCGGCGAAAAATCCACGACCCCAGTGCCGCAAAGATGGCAAGAACCGGAGCGATGAAGAAGACCACAAGGACCGGCTGCCAGCCGATCACACTTCCGACCATCGCCATCAGAACGACGTCACCGAAGCCCATTGCTTCCTGCTTCAAAACCCAGAAGCCAGCCAGTCGTACCAGCCAGACAGATCCTCCGCCAACAACAAAACCGGCGACAGAACAGGCCAGCCCGTGCCAGTGCGGATGTGCGGCGGCAAAGTGAGTACTGTCCCAGAGGAACAGCATTTCCTTCAACCAGTCCGGTGAGATATTTCGAAGTGTCGTGACGATGCTCATATCCTGAAACCAGACCGGAACGATCCAGACCGGGCTGAATGCAAACGAGACAACAAGTGCCAGCAGCATCATCGGGACGGTACATCCATCCGGGATGATTCGCAGTTCAAGGTCGATGAACGTCGCAACGATCAGGCAGCACACCATGGCAATGTGCAGGAAACATCGGATATGCATCCAGGCTGCGGCGTTATGGAACTGAGTGATTGCCTGGGGGCCATCCGTCGTGAACAAGCCAGGCTGGCTGATCCCCGACCAGAAGTTTGGCGGCATCTCCATCTGATAAACAACGACGAACATGACGCCCGTCAGAAGTTCAATCAGCGGATATCGCCAGGAAATAGGCTTCTGGCAGTTTCGACAACGGCCTTTCAGCAGCAGCCAGCCCAGCAGAGGAATATTGTCTCGCCACAGAATTGACGCAGCACAGCGAGGACATCCGGAACCGTGACTGGCCAGTGACTTCAGCTGATCCCACAGCTGGTATTTGCTCGGAAAGCGGTGGATGCAGACATTCAGAAAACTGCCGATGCAGCAGCCAAGAATGAACAGACAGGGCAGCACAAAGAACCGCGGCAAATCCTGAATCACGTTGAGGCCTCCTGCCGAATCGTTCCTTCCAGGTGCCGGGCAATCCGTCGAGCAACCTGTTCCGGGCTTTCACCATCGGAGTTCACCGTGAGCGTTGCAGCGGCACGATAAAGCGGTTCACGAAATGCCAGAACTTCTGCCACTTCCTGATCGATCGGGCGTCCCGTCAGGCTCGGTCGATTTTGTCCGGAACTTCGATCATGTCCCAGCCGTTTTGCCAGCGTCGCAACAGAAGCCGACAGCCACACGACCGGGCCCGCAGCTTTCATCGCTGCACGGTTGGCTTCTGACAGGATCGCTCCACCACCGCTGGCGATCACGTGATTCTTCTGCTGTAACAGTTCCTGCAGAACCTCTGATTCACGCTGACGGAATCCGGCTTCTCCCTCTGAATCAAAGATCTGCCGAATCGTGCAGCCTGCGCGTTCTTCGATAATGCGGTCACTGTCCACATGAGTCCAGCCGAGTCGTTTTGCGAGGCGCGGAGCCACACTGGATTTTCCGCATCCTCGATATCCGATCAGCGTGATGACCATGGCTGTGAATCCTTCAGGTCCCACCACCGGCTGACGTTCTGGGTTCCGGCGGCGCGGTGTTCACAACGGTTCGAGCTGCAGACATGGCCTTGCGAAGAGTTTCCGCCATGTAGTCTCGCGGGGCTTCGAACCCCGTGAACAGTTCGAACTGCAGTGCCGCCTGGCGAATGAACATCTCAATGCCGCTCACCGTCGGGCATCCTCGTTCCTTCGCCTGCTTCAGCAACAGCGTTTGTTCCGGATTGTAGACGGTGTCGAACACAAGCGTATTATCGCTGAGCCAGTGCTGTTCGAAGGGAGATTCATCCAGGTTCGGATGCATGCCGACCGGTGTGCAGTTGACAAGAACCTCGCAGGCTTCTGCCCCGCGGTTTTCCCACGACGTGAAGGCACAACCGAGCTCCGCAGCGAGCGCCCGACCGCGGTCTCGATTGCGATTCGTCAGCGTTACAGCTGCACCGTTCCGAATCAACGCATGACCCACCGCCCGTGCAGCGCCGCCGGCTCCCAGGATCAAAACCTTTCGACCAACCAGGTCCGGGAGTCCACCAGCTTTCCTGAGTCCCTGCTGAATGGCTTCCAGGGCCGCCGGTGCATCCGTGTTCGTCGCGCACCAGGCACCTTCGCGCTTGAACAGAGTATTCGCGGCACCCATCAGGTCGGTTTCTTCGTCGATGTTCTCCGCAAACTGAAGAGCACCTTCCTTGTGAGGAATCGTGACACTGTAACCCGCGATGCCAAGCCGTTCGTATTCCTTCAGTGATTCCTGAAGCAGGTCGGCTGGAATCCTCAGCGGCAGATAGACGGAGTTCAATCCAAGCTTGCGGAATGCAGCGTTGTGAATCAGAGGACTCTTGCTCTGAGCAATCGGATCACCGATCACACCGTAAACTTTGGTGTCTTTGTCGATCCGGTTAAAGCGATAGAGATGCCGCACTTCGGCATATGAAAGCTGCCCCGGCGCCATTTCGCGTTCGCGACTGAAACTGGCGTACGTGAACGGCGAACCAGCTCGGCCGCACAGTATGCGACTGATGGTGCCCAGTTCTCCCATGCAGAATCCCACCGTCGGGATCTGTGACGCGCTGACCATTTCCATCATGCGGACATTGTCGCCCGGGGAATTGGCCATCGTCACGATCTTGATGACGTCGGGGTCGCATTGAGCCAGCCGGCGATGAATGTCGTACAGCTCAACGGGCGTTTCATCGAAGTTGTGATAGCTGATGATTCGCTTCGTCTTGCCGTAACGACGGATGGACTTCGCAATGTCGTCTTCGAGGTCAACATACTCCGCGCCGCCGATAATCGCTTCCCGCAGAACCGCCAGTCGCTGTTCTTCAGTTCCAAACCAGCGGCCACGATCGGACCGTCGTCGGCACGTCACTACAACCGGCGTTGGACGATCTTTCAGAAGCCGACCCATGTCCGGTCGCTTCCTCATGTAGTCGACTCGAAGTTCGACCAGCTCCGCGCCTTTTTCGGCGAGGTTCTTATGTTCTTCCAGGATAGACGAATGGCGAGTTCGTCCGAGACTCACACAAATCATTGTTCTTTTGATCCGGTCACAGCGGTCAATTGCAGGCTTCAATCAGTCGTCTGGCAGACTCGCACAGGGGGCCGAGTCGGGCCGAAGATTCTACGTTACCGTCACGGCAGACGTGAGTCCGAACATGACGGTTGGGACAATTTCCGGCACACAACTTTCCGTCCTGTTTCGGCACAGAGTTCCAGTATCCTCAGAATCACACGCTTTTGTAGGGCGAATCACTGAATCTCTCGCATCAGATCCCGCACATTCCGAGTGATCAGGTCTTCGATTTCTCCCGACCATCGCAGGGCCGGACGCCCGTATTCGAACAGGTTAGATCCCCCTTCGTAGCCGCCTTCTTCCCAGACTCGGCGACTGGGGATGTACGAAAGCATGTCGTCGGAATACCCAAGAACCCATGTGCCTGGACCAAACTCTGCTTTGAATTTCAGGGCATAATCGACCACCGTCTCCGCACCCATCCCGATGAACCGAACTTCTTTGCCGAACGACCATGCGTGCAGCGGATACGGTGCAGCGTGCTCAAAGGAATGTCCGGCCTCCAGCTTCTTCAGGAGTCTCGTCGCCCAGCGAGCTTTGATTTCGTGAGCATCCTGAGTCAGCATCGTCAGTTCGTCCCGTGACATCACATGAAGGTACGGTAACTCGATCATGCGGAAGGCCGTGCGAAGGCCATCGGAAACGGGCTTCAACGGCTGCTTCAATGCATCAAGGACTCCAACGGCCAGACGATGCCCATACTCTTCACACAGCTCGACTTTACGCCGCGGCAACGGGTTCTGATCGCCTCCACACGTATTGACGAACATCGCCGCGGCATCCGGGAAGGCTCGTTCGATTTCAATCTGCGCGAAGCCTGGGTAATCGCCGCACCATGTCGTGAAGCTCAATGTCGTCGGATGACACGCGTAGCCAAACAGGATCGCGATGACTTTCTCTTCAGTCGGTTGATTGTCGTTGGTGGTTGATGCTCGTTGAGTCACCTTCAGAACCGGGACAGAATGATCTACAGGGCCGACCAGAGGAATGCCTTTCGCCATCATATCTGGTACATCGGCTTCACGATTGTTGCGACGATTCACAGCAAACGTTGCCAGACCTTCACCGTGTTCCAGCGTCGCGGGAGCCAGCTGGCTGAGAGCGTCTCGAACGAGCTGCACGGTGCGGTCCACCATCAGATCGGTGTACTCGGCGACCAGTTTTTCCTGTTCCTCTTCGACCGGATAGTAATCGATCAGATCATCGCCCAGTCGAGGACCGCAGTGATTGTGCGAAAACGTCAGCATGATCTGCGAACGTTCCAACTGCAGCTCGTCCTTCACTCGCTGAAAGACTCGGTCGCTCATGGATCTCGGCACGCCCTGAAAGTCGCTTGTGATCAGGACCGCACGATGGCCGGCGGAATCTTCGAGCGCCAGTGCTTTCATCCACAGATCGTGCAGCTTCCCGTCGGGGACTCGTTTGCTTCCGTACCCGGCCAGCCAGACCTTGGTGTCAGGAGTAATCACGGTCCTAGCAACACCCGCCTTCCAGCCGTTGGCCGACGGGCTCTGTTCCGCTGTTGGCTGTTCCTGCAGAGCTGATGAGAGAAGCGTGCCGAGGCCCGTCGCAGCCAGGCCGCTTGTAGCCAGGCCCGTTAGTCCCGCACTGACCGTGATCGAACGAGTCAGGAATGTTCGACGATTGAACATGGGCGGATCCTTAAATGTCCGAGGCCATCGATTGAACTGGTACTACCGTCGCGGACCGTTACGATGAGTGCCGTGTTGCCCGCCGACATGAAACTCCGGAGAAGATCGTATGCCATCTTTGCCCCGCTGTCACATCGTGCCCATGGAGGCTCATCAGGTTGCCTTCCTGATCGGCGAACGAGAAGTCTTGCGATGGAACAGCGGCACGGATTATCCCCGGCCGTATTTCTTCCCGCTGCTCAGTCCCTCCGGCGCCATGCTGACTCGGATGGGTCATCCCGGCGCGCCGGATCATGATCATCATCAGTCCGTCTGGTTTGCTCACAATAAGGTTCTGGGAATCGACTTCTGGGGCAACTCGTCCGGAGCCACCATTCGGCAGCTTCAGTGGTTTGCGTATGAAGATGGCGATGACGCGTGTCGCATGGCGGTGGAACTTGGCTGGTTCGACGGTCACAACCCTGAGCCACTCATCAGGCAGGAGCTGTGCTGCGAGCTTCGCCCCGTCGGCGAACAAGGCGAATACACACTGGAGTTGCAAAGCACGTTTGTTCCCGTGGCCGCATCACTGGAACTTGGGAAGACGAACTTCGGCTTTCTTGCCGTTCGAGTTGCGAAGTCCGTTTCTGCTGTTTTTGGAGCAGGCGTGCTGACGGGCAGTGACGGCCAGCAGAAGGAAACGAATCTGTTCGGCAAGCCGAATACGTGGATGGACTACTCCGGCCCGACTCGCTGGGGCAATGAACGAGTCGAAGGGATCACCTACATTGATCATCCAAAGAACCCCGGACAGCCCACCGGCTGGCACGTCCGCGACGACGGCTGGATGTGCGCGTCACCCTGCATGAACGCCGCCATTACTCTGACGAAGGACACTCCTCTGACGCTGCGTTACCTGCTGTACTCGCACCGAGGCGCCGTCGAGCCTGCTCGCGTGGCAGAACTCCAGGCCACCTTCGGAGCCACCCTGCCGATGCGAGTCGTGAAGTCCGAGATTCCGCACATTCGATGGCAGATTGCCAGGTTTACCTGGTGACATGGACCCAAAGAAATACGACACGGCGAGCGGCGGGTGTCAACCCGCCGGTACAACGCACAGTTGCGGATAGAAGCCGTCACTCTCTGAGTGACGAACCTGCGATTCTCGACCGGCTTGCAACAACCAAACGAAGTTTGTTCGGCGGAAGTTCACCTGCGGAATCGCAGAGCATCACTCAGAGAGTGATGTCTAGTGCGCCTGTGAAGGCGATTGATCAGGAAGGTGCAAGTCCTTTCCGGGCGAA
>VFQT010001168.1_pt1 | contig 33206 bp, 26 predicted proteins | sample 3512381 | NCBI WGS metagenome assembly VFQT01 (sample SAMN10412376, study PRJNA504923) | tailings metagenome | isolation source: Relicate 2 Philex TSF3 active mining site | place: Philippines: Tuba, Benguet | collected 2017-08-29 | reverse complement strand
GTGACTACCCAGTCATTATCTACATTCACGGCGGTGGTTGGGATAGCGGCAACAAAGAATTGTACGCCTTGGTTGCCAAAAAGTTGGTACCGTACGGGGTTGTGGTGGTGGTGCCTAAGTATGCGCTGTATCCTGATGCCACGTACCCACAGATGGTCGCCGATGTGGGGGCTGTCGTGGCCTGGACGCATGCCAATATCGCCAACTATGGCGGTAACCCAGCGCGTATTGGGTTAGGCGGGCAGTCTGCAGGGGCTCAATTGAGTGCGATGGCCCTGCTCGACGCCAGTGTGTTGGCCGCGTATCAGCTCGATGCTAGTGCCGTCTGCGCCTATTACGGCATCAGTGGCGTCTACGACATCAACGATCAATACGCCTTCGAACAGTCGTTTGGTCGTACGGCGCCAGTCATGACGGCCGTGATGGGCGGCCAGGCGCAGTTCACTGCCACATCACCTGTAACCTACGTGCGCCCTGATGTACCACCACTATTGATTGTGCACGGTGATGCTGACGAAACGGTGCCTCTGCGGAGCTCTGAACAGTTCGTGTCTGCCCTGCAACAAGCTAGCGCTCCTGTCGAGCTAATCGTGTATCCGGACCGTGGTCATTCAGAATTGTTGTTTTATACCATCACCCAAGAGCCCGGTCAGATGATTGTCGACATGGTCGATTTTGTGACACGCTCGTGCCCAGCCACTGCGTCGTAATTCGTCGCATACCGTGGCAGTTGCTCGAGTTGGGCGGCGCGGGTCAGTGCCCCCCATGTCGTGCCATACACCCCAAAGCGACGCCACCGTTGACTCTTGAGCGGTGGCGTCAGTCTGCCGATTGCCCCAACGCGCAAGACCGCATACCACGACTGAGCCTGGGCATGGCGAGGTTCGTCGGGCAGGTATGTGACTCGCGTGCAGATGCGGACATCCTCAATCAGTGCCCAATGTGTGACACAGTGCGGTGTGCTGTGCCAGCCTGGCATGTACCAGGCAATCCCTTGGCAATGTGTGAATTTGCCGTATTGGGTGAGCGGCATGTGGTACGTCTGCATTTGCTGCACGCGCTGCCAGTCTGTGGCACGCTTGATGATTGCGACGATGAAAGGTGTGCTATCGGGGAGTTGTGACTGCATGGTTGCTCCTTGGTTAGGGGTGCTCGATGATGCTGGCGAGATCTGGCGCATGCTGGTCGATATACCTCAATAATCCTTGGCAGGCCATGAAGCTGTGTTGCGCTTCGACCTCAAAGTCACATACCGTACCACCAATGACTCGCAGCTGACGCAAAAACGTACATATTTGTGCCACGTCGAGGAGCTCGCTGTGGGTGCCAGGACGCTGATGCTGCACGGTGGTTGCTGGGCTGCTCAGGTGCACCAACGGGCGGATGCACCCCCAACTCTGCTGACACTGCCATGCTGCCGCTGCCACATCATATGGCCATGGGGCCTGCATGTGATAGTGCAACCAGTCAAAGACGATGGGTACCGCATATGGAGCAAGCGTCGCTAGTAACCACTCGAGATCTTGGTGTGTGTGCTCGACTGCGACATGCCCCTCGATCTGGGTGTAGTGTCGCGCAAACCAACGACTGACTGTTGCATCCCATCGGGTGAGATGCATGACAATCGTGCCCTGTTGTGGATCGAGCACGTGTAAGTATTGCCCGCATTGCTGTAACCAAGGGCTGAGCGTCGTCACATCACCGATGGGCGCATGCACGACACACCGTAACCCGCGCTCGGCAATCAGTGGTGCGAGCTCTGCGAGACGTGGCAACTCCACATCGGTGAGGACGTCGCGTGGGATCCGCACGACGCCATGCCCATGCATGATTGCCTGTAGACAGCAACTCTGTATGATCAACCAGGCAGTATGCCGCTGTGTGTGCGGGATGTGACTACAACCAATGCGCATGACGCCTCTGTGCTAGACTGGCACAACCCTAGTATAGCAAAAAATAGGCGAAAATCAACACATTTGTTCTAATTACCATAATGTTTGTTGGTGACTACGCTGTTCTGGTCCCCACGATACCGTGCCTCGGCGTGGGAGTGCCACCATTGCGCGGATCATGTGTTGTACCTGATGCATTGTCAGCACCGATTGCACGCTCCTGATGGCGAGGTGTGGTGTATTGGCTTCGTGCGACAAATGTGCGAGCCATACATGGCGAGCTTGGCCGTCAGTGCAGACGTGCGCCAAAAACTCCCCTGCTTGAATGTTGTCGAGGTGACCGTGACTACTCGTAATCCGCAACTTGAGCGCGTGGTCGTAGCGACTAGTGCTGAGTTTTTCGCGTTCGTGGTTGGCTTCAATGACGATGAGTTGACTGTGGCGTGCCGCTTGTGCCAGTGCTTCGTCCCATGATCCGAGGTCGGTGGCTATGGTGGCAGCCACGTCGTCGTGTTTGACGACCACGGCTACTGGTTCAGCGGCATCGTGTCGCACTGCAATTGGCTCGAACCTCATCCCCGCAAGTTCGATACCCTGCTGAGCGATGATGCGTACAGTGGTGATATCTGCTGGTACTTGTAAGGCCTGTAAGGTGCCTGCGGTCGCCATGATGGGGATGCCCACGCGGCGGGCAATCCCGATGGCACTTGTCGTGTGATCCCCGTGTTCATGAGTGATGATGATGCCCCGCAAATCTGCGGGCTCAATGTGCACGTGGCGGAGCTCTTGCAATAGCGTGCGTTGTGGGATACCAGCATCCACCAATACCGCTCCCTGCGAGCCGCGGATTACCATGGCATTCCCGCTGCTGCCCGATGCGAAGGCGTGTATGTGCATGCTCATGCCAGCGTTGCGTTCAAGGCGCGATCAAGGTCTGCGCGAATGTCGGCATATTCTTCGATGCCCACCGACATGCGAATCAGGCCGTCGCTGATGCCGCGCTCTTGGCGTTCTTGGGGTGATAATCCACGATGTGATGCCAAGGCCGGGATCGAAATCATGCTGTAGATATCCCCCAACGTACTCGCCATCAATACCAACTCCAGCGTATCAACGAAGGCTTCGAGGGCATGCGGATGCGCTAATTCGAAGCTGAGCATGGCTCCATACGCCGGCAATGTGCGTGTGGCCAACGCATGGTCAGGATGTGAGGCAAGACCGGGGTAGATGACCTTTGCAATCGCAGGATGTGCCGCGAGCCATTGTGCAAGGGCCAGGCTGTTTTGGCATTGGCGCTGCACTCGCAACGGCATCGTCTTCATACCACGCAAAATATGCAATGCCTCGTATGGCCCGAGCACCATCCCCAGCGTGGCATTGATGTGGCGTAAGGCGTTGAGGGAGGCCTGTTCGCGCACTGCAATGATGCCGCCTGTGGCATCGCCGTGCCCGCTGAAGTATTTGGTTGCGCTGTGTGCCACGAAGTCCGCACCCAGCAATAATGGCCGCTGGAGTACCGGAGTGGCAATCGTGTTGTCGACGACCAGTTTGGCGCCGTGTGCATGTGCCAACTCTGCAATCGCTTCGATATCAATGACCCGGAACGTCGGGTTCGACAACTGCTCTGCATAAATAATTCCAGGGCGGTGTGTGACAAGAGCAGTCGCGACTGCATCCAGATCAGTCATCACGCAGGTGATGATTTCGATGCCGTAAGGTGCAAAAAAATCGCGTAGCAACACCGTGGTCGCACCGTACATGTCACGTGGAGCCAGGATGCACCGCGTAGGTTGCTGGAGTGTCATATTGGCCGCCAACAGCGCCCCATAAATGGCCGCCATGCCGGATGCTGTGGTGAGCACACCAAGTGCCGATTCGGCAGCGCAACTAGCAACTTCGAGCGCTACATTGGTCGGATTGCCGTTGCGGCCGTAGGCATAGCCCACACCACCGAGGGCTGCGTTGAAATCTGCCAGTGTATCGTGGTAGTAAGTCGTTGCTCCGTATAGAGGCGTGCTGGTCGGATGCCCTGGTGGTTGTGTCAGTCGCTCACCAGCATGCACCATCTGTGTGATATAGTGCCATTCAGTATGAAATTTCGGTGGCATGTGTGTTCGTTCTCCACTACGTTGACGCCAAAGTATACCATACCGCATGAATATGGATGACTTCGACGGTATAATACACGTGGACGTATTGTGGATGTCGGTACAGTGGCAAGGAGAGATGGTCGTGCAGTCAAGACGCAGGTTTTTGCGCCAATGTGCGCTCGCAACAAGTGCATGGGTCAGTGCCGCGTGTGCACGCCCGGCCCCCTCAGCACCGACATTTTTTGCGACACCAGCCGCACAAGTTGAATTACCCACGCTGACCCCACGTACGACCGCTCAGCCTACGCGCACTCCGCAGGTTGTCATTCCTACGTCTGTCGTATTCCCACCTCCACCTGCACCTGGTGCACCCAGCTTTGCTGATGCCGGCGGCCTGCGTGTGCTGCAGACTGATGCCGAGCGTGAAGGTGTTTTGCATATCATCGGCATGCCACGTGATTGGCTTAAATACGGGCAAATCATTGACTTGTTTCAACGCAAATATGCCGTCTCAGTGGTCGAACTCTACCCTGAATATGGCTCGCGTGATGTGGCTGAGTACCTCAAAACATCAGTCCTCGATACTAATTTGATGGTGCCCGATGTGGTCGAGTTGGGTGCCACCTATGGGGCTTCGCTCAAAACCCAAAACTTCCTCCAGCCGTATCGTCCCGAACACTGGAATGATATCCCCGTCGACATCAAAGATCAGGACGCGTATTGGTACGGTACCTACTACGGCATCATGTCGTTTGCCGTGAACCGCAGTATGGTGGCGAATCCGCCTCAAACATGGGCCGATTTGAGCAACGAAGAATACCGTGGGTATATCGGCCTGACCGGCATGCCCACCGACTCGTTGCAGTCGTTCTATGCAGTGCTAGCCGCCAGTCTGGCTGCAGCGCCGACGGGCCTTGACGATATTCGCTTCGGTATCGAGACGATGCGCTCGTTGCGTGATATGGGGAATTTGGTCTCGTTTTCTGCCACTCATGAGACCTTTTTGCGTACTCAACCGTCGATTATGCCCATTTGGTCGTATCTCGGCTTGAGTCTGCGTGATTTTGCATTGGGTAATCCTGCTGTCGATGTCGTCATCCCCGCTCAACCGCTCGGTAGTCCGTTCATCCACGCCATCAACGCCTATGCCCCCCATTCTGCCGCTGCGCGGCTCTGGATCGAGCATCTCTATTCGGCTGAAGTCCAGACGATTTGGCTAGAAAGCTACGCCGTGCCAGCGCGATTTAGTGCTCTCAATCGTGTACGGACCTTTTCCAATCAACTATTGGCCAAGTTCCCCTCACCCAAACTTCTCGATGCGTGTTCGTTTGCCAACGTCAATCAAATCCTGAATGCGAGTGCCGTTCTCAATGATCAGTGGAGGAATATCGTCGATGAAGGCTAATGTGCGATTCGCAACTGCCCCGCAGCTTGTGATTTTCGACAAAGATGGCACCCTGATTGACTTCCGACAAATGTGGGGTAGGTGGGCATTCGCCTTTGCCGATCGTATCAGTGCGGCCATACAGCGTGATGAACGTGCTGCGATTTTGGCGTTGTATGGCGTTGATGCTGATACACGCGTTATCCACCCCCAAGGAGCGCTGGCAATTGCACCCATGCCACTGATGCAACAACTCGTGGCCCACCATATTGCGCCGTATGTGGCATCACTGGCGCATGCCTACATCTTGGTTCAGCAGCTCTGGCAACCCCCTGATCCGGTGACTGATGCGGTGCCCTTGGCCGATTTGCCTGCGCTATGTCAGGCGTTGCAGCGCCAGGGGATCCTCATCGCCGTCGCCACTGCCGATGATCGAGCTCCTACACAAGCCACACTTGCACACCTGGGGATTGCCGATGCCGTGGCGGTGATTGCGTGTGCCGATGATGCTGGCGTCGCCCCCAAACCTGCTCCCGACAAAATCTACGCGGTCTGCACCACCCTCGCGGTTGCCCCGCAACATGCCATTATGGTCGGTGATACCCCCGCCGACATGCAAATGGGCGCCAACGCTGGCGTGTTGGCGCGTGTCGGCGTTACATCTGGGTTGGCGACGGCAAATGACCTTGCACCTTGGGCCACACACGTCATCCCCGATATTCAAGCGTTGATGCAACTCTGGTGATTACGGTCGTGGTGTGACCGTTCGTGTTCTGGTCGCGGTCGCAGTGTTGGTCGCGGTCGCAGTGTTGGTCGCGGTCGCAGTGTTGGTCGCGGTCGCAGTGTTAGTCGCGGTCGCAGTGTTGGTGGGGGTACGCGACGCGGTCAAGGTGCGCGTCGGTGACGCAGTAATCGACGGGGTGAGTGTTTCGCTGGGTGTTAGGGTAATCGATGGCGTCAGCGTGATAGTGGCCGTGGCAGTGTTGGTTGCTGTGGCGGTCGCTGTCATAGTGGCCGTGGCAGTGTTGGTTGCTGTGGCGGTCGCTGTATTGGGAATCGCGAGTTGACGGATGTTGCTTGCGGTGGTGATGATGCGGTCGCGGTCGACCAGCCAAATCCCGTACCCAATGGCAACTAGGATGCCGATGGCGACCAGACTAATCATCAGTGATTGATACGAGCGGAAGTAAAAGCGGGTGGCGCCGAACTCAGTAATGGGCTCGTAGGCGTCGCTGTAGTGGAGGCTGCGGTACTGCTCGACGGCCATGCTCGCATCAACTCCCAAGTACTGTGCATACTTGCGAATCATCTCCTCGGCCATTCGTCCCCGTGGCAAATGTGATAGACGATCTTCTTCCATGGCTTGCAGATGCGTCAAATGAATCCCTGTGGCTAGGTCGACTTGTGTCAGCGGAATATTGCGGTTTTGACGCGCACGGCGCAGTTGCATGCCCAGTGTGTCGACTTCAGGTGAGACAATCGGGATGTCGTGTGTCGTCGTCGGTAGTCCACGCAGGAGTTCTTCGTCGTCGTCGCTCAAGTTCAAATCAAGCTCGTCGACTTCGTCCGACGATGGGCTAGTCTCGCCGGCTGGTGAGGATGTCGTCGCAGGTGCCGGCATCGGCATGGATGGGGCAGCAGGTTGTGGCGCAATGAGCGACTGGATCTGCTCGACCAAAGAGCGAATCGTAAAGGGCTTGCTCAAGTACTGGGCACATCCCAGACTATGGGCGCGATCTTGAGACGTTTTGGTGGGGTCGTGGCTGATGACGATGACTGGGATGTGTTTGGCTTTGTTGGCAATCAGCGTCCAACAATAATCAGCATCCACTGATGGATCTACAACGATAATGTCGGGATTGATATTGGCAAGATGTGCTTCGGTTTGCTCGATTGTATGTGCACGATACACCTGATGTCGTTCGTGACCCAGCTGTAGGTCAAGACTCATCGTCAGTACAACATCATCATCAATTGCCAAAATCAGCGCCATGGTTGACCATCCATCATCATGTACAGATACCCTTTGATGGTAGTATATGCGATATCAGCGGGTTTTGGTATTGGCGGCGACTGATAAATGTGTCAAAAACGCCAAAATTCGGTGCAGATAGGCAGCTGGAATCATGAGGACGATGATTTCGAGGAGACCGACACTCGCCAGTAATGACCAAAACGCTGCCGCAGTCTGGGCATGTGGCGTGGTGCTCGATACCGCTTGTGATATGGCCCAGGTAGCACACATCGCAGCAATAGCCACTGCAATCACAAAAAACCAATGCAATCGTGTCGGTCCAAAAAAAACGGTAATGTATTTAAGGTGATCTGGTAGCCAATCGCCACTGAAATTCAAGACCCCAAAGAAAATATTCAGTTTGGCAACCTGGTGCAACACATAAAACAGCACAATGGTGATGGGGCCAGTGACATTTTGGCTCAGCGGAATCATGACCAATGCCCCGATGACGAGCAAGCACGACACACATTCGTGGTATAGGCTGCTCTTGATGGCAAGCCAGAAGCGCTCCCGATTGCTCAGCTGCTGTGGGAGCGTAATCGCGGGCCCGGTGATGAACCCGGTGTAGTAACTCGCTAGGTTCCACCCCCAAATCAGGGTGCCCGCACTAAACGATGCGTAGATGGCCGTCGTCGACGTGTCGTTACGCACCAAAATCATCCACACCAAACTCGCCGCTGTGATGATACTGAGCACACCGAAGGTTGCATCATATGTCCAGCGTGGTTGGCGATACAGCACGATGATGATGCCTGTACTCACCCACCACAGCACCAGTGCAAAACAAATGGCAATGATCATTGACATAGATGCCTCTCAGCCTTAATAGAGGATTTGGTCGGCAGGAATGTCTTGCAGCCCATTCCACGGTGAGCGGATTTCGCCCGCTTCGAAGCGTCGTTGCACATTGGCAACCAGCATGTAGACTACCATGATAGCCAAAAATATCCCGGCAGCGCTGTAGACCGATACATACCCGAGCAACGCATCGTGATATTGTTGTTTGACATAATCGCGTGTGAAACCGCCACCAATGGTGCCAAATCCTTGTGCGAGGGCTTGGACTACCCCCCACAATCCCAAAAAGAGACCAGTATGATGGCGATCAGCGAGGCTCATCACGGTGGCGATGCTGCCGACAATAAATAGACCGCGGCCTACGCCGATGATAGATACCCCCAGCTGGAATATGCCCGGCAAGCTAGTGTACCCAGCACCCGATACCAGCATGAACCCCAATAATCCGGTGATGCCACCAGCAATCAAGAGCCGCACACTCGAGCCACCTCGCCACAACCATAGCCCTGCTGTGGCGATGGCCACGACCATGGCAATCCCCCACAGTGCCGTCAACAACGTAGTAGCTTGGACACTCATCCCGAGGATCTCGCCTCCGTAGGGCTCAAGTAAGACGTCGTGTGTGCCGAACCCGAGTGTCGCCACAAAAAAGATAAAAAACATGCCACGCAAGGCTGGTGTCTGCCACAGTTGTTGTAATGAGGCCCGCAATGACTGGCGTGCCTGGCGTGCAACCTGGTTGACCAACGTGCCGTCGGGACGAAGTTGCTCTTGGTTGAACAACGCCAAAAAGGTACACACCACAAAGACGACGGCACTGCCCTGCATCACGCGAATCAACGCATAGTGCGAATACTGCTCGAGCGCCAGCCCAACTGCCAATGACCCGATGACTGTGCCAATCACGAGCATGAGCCACAAAACGGCCAGCGTTTTGCCGCGCTCTTCGTCGTTGGTGATATCACCGACGAGGGCCAGATATGTGGTCTCGACGATGTTGACCCCTAGCCCATAGGCCAGAAAAATGACGATACAGATGATATATGCCACGATGCCGTGTAGTTGGCTCTCTGGACTAAACAAAATCAATGAAAATGGCGCCGTGGCAAGCCCGCCATACGTCAGCATTGCCCCGAGTACAATATACGGCGTGCGCCACCGCCCGGCAATCCGCTTTTGATCGGAGTCGTAGCCCACGAGTGTGCGAATCGGTGATACAAAGTAGTGAATCGACATCAACAATGCTACAAATCCCGCAGAAATCGCCAATTCGTTGATTAGCACACGGTTGAGCGTACCCGTGATCGGTGCCAGCGAGATGCCCATCCCAAACTGAAACAACCCCAGGCGTAATACGCGTACCCACCAATGCGCCTGCGGATGTGCTTGCAACCAAACATTTGTTTCCACTTGCGTGGTGCGCCACATGCTGCGTAAGTTGTTACGATTGCCTGCCATGCCGACTCCTTAGTTTACACCGTGTTCTCCTCTGTGCGCAATCATAGCACATGACTCTTTCGGATTTTCGCTAAACCAGATTGTGTATAGACGTTGTATAGCGATTGTGTGTTGTATGCGTAAAAAACACGCACAATGATTGCTGTGGAGAGAACACCGTATAATAACAACAACGAACAAAGAGGGGTATGAGGTATGAATCAACAGGCGGTGCGCTACGATGATACGATTGCGGCAATTGCTACGGCCAGCGGTGCTGGTGCGATCGGTATTGTGCGTATCAGTGGTTCACAGGCGTGCGCCATACTCGATCAGATCGCTCGGCCGATGCGTGCTGGTGCATGGCGACCCTGGCAGATGCGCTATGCGCATGTGTTTGATCAAGCAGGGAATGTTATCGACGAAGTGCTTGTGTGTTATATGCGTGGTCCACGCAGTTATACGGGCGAAGACGTCGTCGAAGTCTCGTGTCATGGTGGGCGGGTGGCACTCGAGCTGATATTGCAGCGGGTATTGGCGTGTGGAGCTCGTGCTGCCGATCCTGGGGAGTTCACCATGCGTGCATTCATGGCAGGGCGCATTGATCTGAGCCAGGCTGAAGCCGTCATGGATGTGATTCAAGCGCAGACCGCCGTCGCACTCAACGTCGCCCAATCGCAATTGCGTGGTGAGCTCGGGCAGACGGTTCAGCGTATTCGCAGTGCCATCATCTATGAGTTAGCTGCTGTGGTGGCGCGTATCGACTTCCCCGATGAAGTCGACGAAACCGCAGTGAATCACGAGGCACTCCGCGAGGTATTGACGCAGCTCCAGCAACTCCTGGCACAATCACGGGCTGGCATGATGGTGCGCGATGGTGCTACGGTGGTGCTTCTCGGCAAACCCAATGTCGGCAAATCGAGTCTTTTGAATGCCCTATTGCGCCAAGAACGTGCACTGGTATCACCGATTGCCGGTACTACGCGTGACACGCTGGCGGAATATGCTGACGTACTGGGGGTGCCAGTGCGTTTTGTCGACACTGCTGGGATTAGTGATGATACCCACGACATCGTCGAACAAATGGGGATTGCGCGTAGCCGCCAAATGGCGCATGAAGCCGATTTGGCGTTGATCCTCATCGATAGCAGTCAGCCCCTCGATGAGCGCGACATGGCCGCCATTCAAGCACGTGGTGAGTTGCCGGCATTGCTCTTGTTGACCAAATCCGATTTACCAGGCCATCAGCCAACGTTGGAGCAGGCGCCGCTGTCTCGTGCTCAGGCTTTTTTGGCGATTCAAGCGATCTCAACACAGACTGGCCAAGGGCTGCCCGCATTACAACAACAGTTGCGTGATTGCCTGATTGCGCATCAGTCGCTGCATGATATTCGTGTCAGTAATGCTCGGCACATCGAGTCATTACGGCGCTGTGCTGAGTCACTCGCTGATGCATTGGCCGGATTACAGCAGCGAGTCAGTGCAGATTTGATTGCAGTCGATCTGCAGAGTGCAGTGGCAGCCCTCGGCGAAATCACGGGCGAAGAAGTCAGTGAATCGATTTTGGACACGGTGTTTGCCCGTTTTTGTATTGGTAAATAACGAAAGGCCGGCATGCGTATTGTTTCTCCTTGGCAACGACCAGCCTGGCTCATCGGTGTGGCATTCGTGGGGCTGATTGCTGCTCAGGGCACTGGTCAGCTGATTTTTGCACGCTTTGCCTATCTCTTGTTGGCATTAATCGGGGGATGTGCCATCTGGGCCGTGTATGGCGTACTCGGGTTGCGCGTAGAACGGACATTGCACACTCCACGTGTGGAGGTGGGGCAGTCCATCCGCGAGCGTATCAGCGTCTACAACGTATTGCCGTGGGCTCGCTCGTTGGTTGAGGTCGTCGATGATACGCCGTTGCCCAATCATGCCCTCGGGTTCGTCGTGAGTATCCCTGCACGTCAACACCGGCAGCGTAGCTGGCAGTTGCTGGCGACCACACGTGGCGTCTACACCATGGGGCCAACTATTATCATTGGAAGCGATCCGTTTGGTTTGTTTCGCATTGAACGCGTCTATGCCACGCCGCAGACGCTGTGGGTCCTGCCGCGCCCCGACGTGTTGTCTGTGGGACTCACCGGGCATGCCACCGAAGTCGGCCATCGCACGTTGGGGCGGCGTTTGACCCCGTTGTCGCCGTTGGTGGTGTCGGTGCGCGATTACCGTAGCGGGGATGCACTGAGCCGAGTACACTGGCGAAGTACCGCACGGCGTGGCCAGTTGATGGTCAAAGAAAGCATCGAAGAGCCAGGGGCGGCGTACTGGGTGGTCATTGATGGCCATGTGCATGCCCACGAATGGCGAGGTGCCCCTGGTCGTACTCCCATTCCCGATTCTACCGAAGAGTATGCCGTGCAGGCTGCTGCCACACTCACACACGCCTACTTGCAGGCTGGGCACGATGTGGGCTTGGCTGCCCAGGGGGTGCTCCAGCACGTGTTGACCCCCAACCACACCAGTGAGCACCGGCGCCAACTATTCGATGCACTTGCGCAAATCCGCTGTGCGGGGAATGTGCCTTTGGCACGCCTGCTCGAAAGCACCGACTTCAAGACGGTCCAGCATACCAGTTTGGTCATTATCACCAGCGATACGACGACCGAGTGGGTGCATATCCTCAGGCAGTTCCAACGCATCAAGATGCAGGTGCTGGTAGTCATCATTGATCCGGTATCGTTTGCTGGTGGTCGCGATATCCACGCGGTGACACAGGCCTTGGCGGTGGCACAGTTGCCCTACGTCGTGTTGCGTCGTGGCGATACACTAGCGACCGCCTGGCAACAGCGGTTGTCAGGCGGTCGCTAATCCGGGGCGCTAGAGTGGGGACTCTTAGCAGACGGTAATTGCTCGCGCGATGCGTGCGAGTGCGCGGTCGCGACCCAATGCGACCAGCATTTCGAACAACGGTGGGGCTACCGTTCGTGAGCTCACGGCGACACGTGTAGCGCCAAACAGCTGGCCGGGTTTCAACTCTAGCGCATCACACTGTGCCCGCAATGCTGCTTCGAGCGTGGTTTCATCCCACTGTGTGAGTGCCTGCAGTGCAGCATGTACGGCTTGTAGGGCAGTTTTGGTGCCGGCAGCGTCCATCTTCTTGGGCACGAGTTGCTCACTCGTCGGTAGAGCGGGCTCCACAAAGAAAAAGTCGAGCAGTTCTGGAGCTTCGCCTAGTTCTTTGAGGCGCTCGTGGATGAGTGGTGTCAACTGACGTACGTACGCCAGCGTGTCAGCATCAATGGGAGTAGGTACCAGCTCTGCGCGTTGCAAGAAGGGCACAATGGCCTCGGCTACGGCATCACTGGGCAATGACCGAATGTAAATCCCGTTCATGTCGAGGAGTTTGGCCGGGTTCCAGCGAGCTGGTGATGATTGTACACGCTCAATGGTGAAGCGTTCGACGACTTCGTCACGCGTCATAATTTCGGTGTGGTCGTCGTAGCTCCACCCCTGTAGTGTCAAATAATTAAACATGGCGTCAGCCAAGTAGCCCCGTTCCCAAAAGCGATTTGCCGAGGCGTCGTCTTTGCGCTTCGACAGCTTGCCGCGGCCGTCCTCACGTAGAATAGGCGGCAAGTGGGCAAATACAGGCTGTTGCCAACCAAAGTACTGATACAACATGACATGATATGGTGTCGACGCCACCCATTCGTCGCTTCGTAGCACGTGGGTGATGCGCATCAAATGGTCATCAACAAGGTGCGCGAAATGATACACCGGCATGGTGGTTTTTTTGATGAGCACGATATCGTACAGCTCGCTGTTGTTGATCCGAATGCCGTCTTCGCCACCACGCACGAGGTCATGGAAGTGTGTGCTGCCCTCGGTGGGCATTTTGAGGCGCACGGTGTAGGGTTTGCCCGTGGCAGCCATCTCGCGTTGCTGGGCAATCGACCAATCACGTTCGGGCCCACGGAAGCGGAACGCCTTGACGCCACGTGCTTCGGCTGCGCTACGCATCTCGCTTAATTCGTCTTCGGTTGTAAACGACATGTACGCCAACCCTGCCTCAAGCAGTTGGTCAACATATGGCTGATAAAGCCCGGCCGCATGGCGCTCTGATTGTACATAGGGGCCATGTGGACCACCGTTGTCGGGACCCTCATCCCAATTGATGCCTACCCAGCGCATCGACGTCATGAGATCATTGGCTGCACCCGGTACATAGCGTTTTTCGTCGGTATCTTCGATGCGCAGAATGAACTCGCCACCATAATGACGTGCAAACAACCAATTAAAGAGTGCGGTGCGTACTCCACCGATGTGCAAGAAACCCGTCGGGCTGGGAGCAAAACGTACGCGTACCGGACCGGTGACAACGCTCATAGTCTGTCTAATTCCTTCGTCGATAATCCACCTACTTGTCGTCATTATACCGATTTTGGTGTTGTTTAGCACATCAACCCTCTACCATGTATGGTAGAGGGTTGATGTGTGAGCCGTGATACCGCTTTAGTTGCGTACTTCGACGATGAGCTCGACCTCGGTCGCATAGTTAAACGGGATGACCATCCCGACTGCGCTACGGGCATGTGCACCGGCTTCACCAAATACGGCCAAGAGCAAATCGCTACAGCCATGGATGACTCCCGGTGTGTTGTCGAAGCCGGGGGCGACATTCACCATCCCCAAGACTTTGACCACGCGTACCACATTGTCGATGCCAACGAGTGTATGGATGGCCTGTAAGGCGTTGAGTGTGCTCAACTTGGCGGCTTGGTACCCCTGCTCTACGGTCAGGTCAGCACCGACTTTGCCTTTGATGTCTTGACCGGCAAATGCTGAAACGCTGCCTGATGTGTACACCAGATTGCCCGTTTGTACGGCAAAAAGAAACTTCCCGTTGCCGAGTGCGTTGTTGCGTTGTAGTGGATGCCCTAATTCGGTGAGGACCTGTTGATAAGACATAATGCGAATGACTCCTGTGCTATGCTGGTGTGCTGTGTTACTCCCAGCGAACCATGCTGATGGCGCTATGCGTCTGCGACAACGCTGTCGCGCAGACGTTGTTGATAGGCCTGCATATCGACGACGGAACGCGCGATGCGAGCGTCTTCGGCAGCAAACGCCATTAAATGAGATGCCAATGACTGATTGGCGGTGCTGAGTGGGGCGGCTTGGCCACGAATGGCGGCCACGAACCCGCGCATGATGCCACTGTCGCCACCACCGTGCCCACTGCGTCCGTCGACTTCGATGACTTCGGCCGTACCACGATGTGGCAGAATCTCGATGCGCCCTCCATGCCGATTAAATACGCCTTTGAGGGTTGCCTTGCTGCCGTCGTAGCGCATGGTGCGATCTTCTTCGTGACTGACACCGTGCATGGTCAGTGATGCCGAAATCCCCCCTGCGAATTCCATGGTGACCACCTGATGATCGACCACGTCGTTGTCACAGTGATATACACAACGTCCGTATGGGCCCGTCCGTAAAGCGGCTTCACGAGCTGCATAGCTCGTGTCGTAGCTCAATACGTTGAATGGCCACACATCGGGGAGCTCGCTTTGCTGTTGTAGCTCGGGGAATGGCTCCAGGTCCAAGTAGATGCGCTTGGCAGACCACGGACAGGTGCTTTCGACCGCACAACCATCCAAACACCGTGACGTCGCCCCCTGTGGTGCGTTCTCGGGTCGATAGTGACTGAGTTGCCCAAATGACCCCACGTGCAGGCATTCACGGTCGATGTTCCAGGCCATGATGTCGAGGTCATGGCAGCACTTCGCCAAAATCATCGGTGTTGACAAGGCTTTGCTCCGCCAGTTACCACGTACAAAGCTGTGTGCCATATGCCAATGTGCCACATTCTCGCGGTGAGCCACGGTGATGAGGTCACCCAGGCGACCCGAGGCCACGATGTCGTGCAACGTCGCAAAAAAATCCGTGTAGCGCAAGACATGCCCAATCACCAAATGGCGTTGGTGGTGCTCGGAGGCCATCACCAGTTGCGTACATTCGAGGGGACTGGGGGCCATCGGCTTTTCGAGCAAAACATGATATCCCGCCGCCATAGCGAGTAGCGCTGGCTCGACGTGCATGGTGTCTTGGGTACAAATAATCGCCGCATCAGCAATCTGCCCCTCTGCAAACAGGGCTTCGTACGACTCAAAACAGCGGTCACTTGGAATATTATGCCGGCGTGCCAAGCGCTCACGTCGCTGGGGATTGGGCTCGGCTACGGCGACGATTCTGGCGTCATGTGGGTACTGGACTGCATACGGCGCATACGCGTCGGCACCACGGGCTCCAGCGCCTACCAAGACGAATTCTACGGGCTTCATTGATCGTCCTCTTTCCTGTTGAATGGAGGTGTCGTCTCGCCCCATCTTATCATGTAATCGGTGGTTTCATGTGCTCCGTCGCCAGCTTTTTACGTTCACCCTTAATTCGCTGATACATCGATACTTAATTTCTATATGATTTGATTTGTTCACAAATGTGGATTATTGACTGCAAAAAGGATGTTATTGAGTTCAAAATGACAAAAATTAAGGAAAAATTATGGGTAACGGGGAGAATATTTAGGTGATTAAAAAGGATGTACAGGCAAGATAGAGACAAAGAATACGCATTGAAAAGTACGGAGGTGTTGGCAATGATGCAGCTAGGTCAGATTGTTGAACGCATACGCGCTGAATTTCGTGTGATGCAGCAGAGTGGGCGCATGTTGCGCGATCTGCTTTTTGTGGGTGGCATCACCACCGAGCTCGTGTTGTACATCATGATGACGTCCAACGATGCGATGGTCATTTACGACAAGCTGGTGCTCGTAGCGGCAGCGCTTTTATCGTTGATGTGTGTCGGCCTAGGCAGGGTGCCGTATATTCCTGCACGATGGAGTGAGTGGTTGCGTAGCGTGGGGGTCAGGCATGTGCGTTTGTTTGTGGCCGGCACTGTCATTATGCTACTGGTGCTGTTGCGGCAGTGGTTCCAGGTCCGCGACTACTATGCAGTTTTTGAGGCCTTTGATGTAAACCCTGATGCGCAGTATCGTTATGCGAATGTGTCGTTGCTGTTATGGGGCACGGGCTGGGTCTATGTCTTAGCGGCAGTCGTACCGATTCGGAATTGGTGGCAACGCTTCCAGGCACACTGGCGTGAATTTGCACTTGTATCAGTAATTGCTGTGGTGGCTGCGGTATTGCGTCTCGTTGATCTGGGTCTTGTCCCCAACATCATCAATGGTGACGAGGGGTTGATTGGGACGTGGGCAGTTGGCATGTTGCGTGATTTCGGGGTGTTGAGTTACGTGTTTGCGGCCATTGATGGTGTAGGTACCAATTATCTCTACTTCATGGCCTGGATCTTCAAGTATGGCGGCACCAATCCCATGACATTGCGGTTATTGCCTGCGGTGGCCGGTATTGTGGCGATGTATACGAACTACTTGTTTGTGCGGATGGTGTTTTCACAGCGCATTGCCTTGATTACGGTGATTTTGCTGACATTTTCGCATGCTCATGTGCACTTTAGCCGGCAAGTTGCGGTTTCGTACATCTATGCGACTGCGCTATTGCCGTTGTTGTTTCTGGCATTATGGAAGCTGGTCGAGACACGTCGAATGTGGCCGGCGGTGGTTGTTGCCGCATTGTTGACGTTCCATGTCAACGTGTACTTGGATGCATGGGCATGGATGGTACTGGTGGTCATCTTGATCGGGGTGTGGGCCATCATGGATTGGGAGCGTGTGCGGCCGGTATTCCCACAGGTGGGGATTATGCTGGGGTATCTCGGTATTGGCGTGAGTCCCATGCTGATATGGGCACGCTACTTCCCCGATGACTTCATGTCGCGGCTCAGCGCTGATGGTTCGGTGGTGACTGGCTGGATTGCTCAAGAGGCAGCAGCCCGTGATGTCGGGCAATGGCAAATCGTGTTGGAGATGTATCAGTTTGCCATCGGTACGTTTTTTAACCGCCCGTTCGAGGATTTTTATCATGCTAATGTGCCCACGCTCGATGTGGTGAGTGCAATGTTGTTTGGGATCGGGTTGTTCTTGGTGCATAATCTGTTGCACACTCGGCGCATGATGATGTTGTTGGGGTGGTTTTGGGGTGGTGTGACGGCGTTGGCCGTGTTTACGGTGCCGCTGAGCACGTACCATTATCGGCTGCTCGTCGTGCTCCCCGTGGTGTATATCATGGTGGCCTATACGTATGATTGGCTGATCGAGCGAGCCCAAAAACAGATGGGCAAGGTGCAGATCTGGTTGATTGTGGGTGTGTTTTTGAGCATGTTTGTGATTCAGAACACACGCGTGTATCAACAGCAGCTGGTACAAGTGTGTCGGTACGGTGGGGACCTCAAGACACGGCAATCTGGTTGGATGGGGAATTATTTTTATACAAACGACATTCATACGGGGGTGGTTGTGGTCTATGGCGACCGTGACGCATTCCACTATGGTCCCTGGCGGTCAGTGGATTTTTTGGCACCAGATTTGGAGTTCGTCAATGATGATGAAGTGGCCTATCTTGACGAGTTGTTGAATTCGAATATTCCGCATTGGTATGTGGCAATTCCCGAGCGTGTCACCGAATTGGAGCGTCTGAAAGTACAGTACAATATCAGTAATGATCTCATCCCCATATATGATTGTGATGAGCCAGTCTTGTATATTTTAGCGCATCAAGATGTACGAGACGAGTGATGCACATGGAAGTACTGATGTCGTTTCTGCGTAAAGTAAATTATCATCGAACGGCCATTGTTGGGACCATAGTGGTGATTGCCATTTTGATGGGGTTGTTGGTGATTCCTTCGTCCAACAATAGTCGCATCGCGTCGACCCTCAATGACATCCTCAATATCGCGGCCATACTGAGTGACATCAACGACATCGAACTGGCGACGCAGGATATGCGTGTGTCAGCCCGTGGCTACTTAATCTCGCAAAATATTCTGTTTACGCGCCAATATGAACAGGCCAGTGAACGGCAACGCGTGGCGTTTATTTCGCTCAAACAACACGTCAGTGAGAGCGTCATGCCGTCGCTATTGACAGCGGTGTTGGATCTCGAATATCAGGTTGATGATTGGCGGAGCAACCGGGTTGAGTTGCTCATCGAGTTGGTGCAACGAGGTGATCTGGTACAGGCAGAGCAGAACTTCAATCAGGGGAACACCCAACAGGCGTACGAAGAAATTCGGCGCACGTTAAACCGGTTGCGTACCGAAGTAATTTCGCAGCGGCAGGCCATGATTACCGAGGTTGCAGAGCGGAATCGTTACTACCAGTACGTCTACGGGATGTTGGCGGCGGCCGCATTGGTGGTGATGGCCATCACGGGGCACGCCTTTCTTCGTCAAGTGCGTTTATTTGAAGCGTTAGAGACGGCGAAACGAGATTCTGCGCAACTCACCGATGCGCTTGCCCAACAGGTCATCACGTTGCAGAGCTATAACCTCCAACTCGAAACGTTGCAATTGATTACCACACGGGCGCATTACATTGCATCAGATGGCCAGCATCTTGCCAAACTGGCACAGATTGTGCGCCAATCGATGGATATTCCTGGCATCGTGGTATGGGACAAGACCAATGCTGCGGCAGTCGTCATGGATTTCGCTGATACAAGCCGTATGCGCATAATGGAGTTCGATGCACGCCTGCCATTGGTGCAGGTGTTGCAGCACCACACCGCGAGTGATATGCATCAACAACACCCGTGGGGTGAATATATCGTCACCGTTGATGCGATGCGCATGCACGACACCGAAATCGTGTGTGGGTGGATTCATGATGAACACTACGCCATACCGCGTTGGATGACGCAACACATCTTGATGTTGGCACTCAACAATCAGTTGTTCGGGTTGTTGCAACGCGAGCAAGGATGGTTGTCAGCAATCTTCGACATGATTCCTGATGGGTTGATTTTCATCAATGAGCAGGGGCGCGTCTTGTTGTACAACCAGCAAGTGCCCTTATTGGTGCCTGGGATTGATACCGGTCTTGTGTTGACTGATGTGATGCGCAATCATGAATATTTTGCGGTAGGTGGTCGTGTATTGGCTGAATCTGAATACCCCCATGAAATTGCCCGTCAGCAACAAACTGCACAGTCAATCGAGATTATTCATCAGGTCGAAGATGAACGCTTCCCTGTGCGCCATCGTGTGATTCCCGTTGATGATGTGACACCAGCATCGACGGTACAAGGGTTGGTGATTTCGCTTGAGGATATGCGGGCACAATACGAATTAAACCGCATGCAATCGGACTTTGTTGGCATGGTGAGCCATGAACTTCGTACGCCGTTGGTTGCAATTATTGGTGCGGCATCAATGTTGGCGACGACTGCGACCCCACACGATAGTCGTCAAGAGGGGTTGTTGCGCTTGATTCAGACGCAAGGGCAACGTTTGCAATCGCTGATTGAAGATGTATTGAATATTTCTCGCATTGGCCGTGAAGGAGTGCGACTACAGCGTCAACAAATCGATTTGCAGTTGTTGATTCGCCGCTATGTTGGGCAACACTCCGAATGGGGTGACAGCATCAAAATACCGACTTCGGTAGTGTTGCCCGAGGTATTTGTCGATGTGGGGCGAGTCGAGCAGATTCTGGGCAATATTTTTGAGAATGCGCGCAAATATGCACCCAACAGCGATATTGTGGTCGACATGCAGCAAATCTCTGATGAATTCATTCAAGTGACAGTCCGCGATTACGGTGTGGTACTGACGCCCCAAGAATACGAGCAGATTTTCCAGCGTTTTCATCAATTGCCGCAACACGCACATACGGGTGGCGTGGGGCTTGGATTGGCGATTTGTCGGTACTTTGTCGAAGCGCATGGTGGCTCGATACGCATGCAAGCGGCTGCCAGCCAAGATGGCTCTGAAGTGCTCTTCACATTGCCAGTGGCTCCGTCAGTGACGCGTCTACCTGGTGCTGGGGTGGCTTCGGGTCAGGTGCGCATTCTTGTCGTGGAAGACGATCCTTCGGTCCAAGAGATGATGCAGTACATGTTGACGGATCAACAGTACGAGGTGACCATTGCGAGCACGGTGCAAGAAGCATACCGGAGCCTTGAGCGGTGGTATTTTGATGTGTTGGTGGTAGACATGATCCTGCCAGATCAGTCGGGTCTCGATTTTGTGCGCAACATTCGGACGTGGTTACAAGTGCCCATCATGATGGTGACTGCTCGCAGCTCCGAAGACGACGTCATCGCCGGCTTGCGGGCTGGGGTCGATGATTACATGATTAAGCCATTTAGTTTCACGGAGTTTGGGTTGCGGATTCAGTCATTATTGCGGCGCAACACGACCACGAATCCAAGTAATCAGGAAATTCAATTGGGGACTGTTGTCATTGATTTTGCGCTACGCCAGGTGCGGCATGCTGATACCGTGATTGATTTTACGCCAATTGAATACCGTATTTTTGGTCTACTGGCCACGAATATTGGTCAGACGGTATCACATGAACGGATGTTGTATCGTATCTGGGGGGATCGCTATGATCAAGAAACACAGTACTTGTGGGTGCATATATCGCATGTACGGCGCAAATTACGCGATGCGGGTGTGCAACACATTCTCATCGAAAACGTCCGCGGGGTTGGCTATCGGATGCAGGTAGTACACGAATAACGCATGTGAATCTGCTATAATCGCTATAGAGAATTCTGTGGGTGAGGCAATTCATGCCAAGTGTACCGTTCAATGACCTCAAGCGCGAGCATCTTGCATTGCATGCCGAATTGACAGACGTTGCGGCGCGAGTCTTGGCGAGTGGTTATTACATTCTGGGGCCAGAAGTACAAGCCTTTGAGCGCGCATTTGCTGAGTATGTGGGCACTGCGCATTGTTTGGGTGTCGCCAATGGCACCGAGGCCATTCAGTTGGCGTTACAGGCCTTGGGGGTAGGGCCAGGTGATGAGGTAATTACGGTTGCCAACGCTGGTGTGCCTGGCACGGCTGCGATTGTCGCGCTGGGTGCTGTGCCCGTGTTTGTCGACGTCGATGCGCGCACGCGAGTGCTCGAGGCACACACAATCGAGGCGGCAGTGACTCCGCGCACCAAAGTCGTCATGCCGGTGCACCTGTATGGGGTCATGGCAGATATGCGTGCCATTGGTGCTGTTGCAGGGCAGCATGGCCTGGCAACGCTCGAGGATGTGGCGCAGGCGCATGGGGCCAGTCGTGACGGCCATGCTGCTGGTAGCATTTCTGATGCGGCCGCGTTTAGTTTTTACCCTACCAAGAATCTCGGTGCCATTGGTGATGGTGGGGCTGTTACCACCAATCGAGCCGATGTGGCGCTGGCGATCCGGCAGTTACGGCAATACGGCTGGGAGCGCAAGTATACCACCAGTGATGTGAGTGGTATCAACTCACGTCTTGATGAACTCCAAGCGGCCTTGCTCCAGGTGAAATTAGCACATTTGGAGGCGCGTAATCAACGTCGGCAGTACATTGCCGACTACTACAACGACCGATTTGCTCAGTTGCCCATCCTGTTGCCGGTCGTGCCTGATCGGAGCACAGCAGTGTTCCATTTGTATGTGATTCAGACTGCACGTCGTGATGCCTTAATGCACCATTTGCAGGCACATGGCGTGGGGAGCGATATCCACTACCCAATTCCGACACACCACCAAAAGCCTTATCGTCAGTATGCTCGGCAGGCATTGCCAGTAACCGAACAAATGGCGTCCGAGGTGTTGTCGTTGCCCAACTTCCCTGATTTGCTTGATGCTGAGGTCGAGTATGTGGCAGATCGTGTAGTGGAGTTTTTTGCATAGTACGCGAAGGATTCCGCATGTCTATTTTTGATCGTTTATTTCAGCGAGGTGGTGACGCACCACGCACGGCCGAAGAGGCCAATCAAGAAGCGTCGCATATTGTCACCGCCACCCAAAAAACGCGTCAAGGGTTTTTTGGGCAGATCCAAGCACTGTTTGGTGTGACGAGTATTAATGCTGATTTGTGGGATGACCTTGAGGCGTTGTTAGTACAGGCTGATGTAGGTGTCGAGACGACGCAATACTTGGTCAATCGTGTCAAAGATCGGGTGCGTCGCAATAATGTCAAAGACCCTCAGGAAGTGCGCCGCATGTTGCACGCCGAGATGATTCGCATCCTCACCGATCAACAGCGACAATCTCCCACGGTGGCTCCGCCACGAGTCGTTTTGGTGGTGGGGGTCAATGGTGCAGGCAAGACGACACTCATTGCGAAGTTGGCACACCGTTACATGCAACACAACCAGCGTGTGTTGTTGGCTGCTGGCGACACGTTCCGTGCGGCGGCGACCGAGCAACTCGAAACATGGGCCACGCGAGCGGGCGTGACGGTAGTGACGCGTGGCCAAGGGGCAGACCCAGGCGCGGTGGTCTATGATGCAGTCGAACAAGCCGTTGCAGGGTCCTACGATGTACTGATTGTCGACACGGCAGGGCGGTTGCATGCCAAAATCAACCTTATGCAAGAACTGACCAAGTTGCGCAATATCATCCGGCGCAAAATCCCTGCTGCCCCCCATGAGGTCATTCTCGTGATTGATGCGACAACCGGCCAAAACGGTGTACTCCAGGCCAAAGCATTTGCCGCAGCAGTGGATGTCACCTCGGTGGCGATTACCAAGATGGACGGGACTGCCAAGGGCGGGATTGCGTTTGCCATTGCCCAGGATATTGAGCGGCCGATTACGTATATCGGTACTGGCGAAAAAATGACTGACCTCGCCATGTTTGATGCCACCACCTTTGTGGATTCGTTGTTTACGGCCACCGAATGACAGACGTGAGCATGTACGCATATCGTGCCTTCCGCTATCGGTGTGTAGACCGGTCGTATGTGCAGATGCTGTGGCTTGGCGTGTGTGCCCTCGTGCTTGCGAGTTGTACGATTCGGTCTGGTGAACACGTGGCATCACTCCGTGATGCCCAGGGCTACGTGACCGCAGTTGCCGTGCGTTTCGTGAATTCCGAAGGGGTACAACGCCGCCGCATCGATGGCTTGCGACCACAGACGACCTACCAAGTCACGGTACAGGCGCAGGTGCAACAGGGAATGTTGATTTTGCGAGGGGCCGATGCACAAATCCTTGTGGTGCGTCCCGGAGCAGTACGTGTGGCTACCGTGCAGACGCAGAGTAATGCCGATGGGGTCATTGTTATCGAAGAATCAACGCAGAATGCTGAAGGTGGTGAATATCAAATGCAATTCGTAATTGATAATCCACCGTTGTGAAGAATGTAGGGTGCGCATGAACAATGACGAAATTCTCCGTATTGCCAAGGAACAGCACGTCGAATTTGTGAGCTTGCAGTTCACTGATATCGCAGGGATGCTCAAAAACGTGACCATTCCTGCGAGCATGCTGGCAGATTGTCTCGATCACGGGGCATGGTTTGATGGATCGGCCTTGGAGGGGCAGGCGCGCGTGGCCGAGACCGACATGTACCTCATCCCTGACCGTAACACTTTTGCGATTATCCCGTGGGACATCGATGCGGGTATGACCACGGCCCGTTTGATTTGTGATGTGCACTCACCTGATGGTCGCCCCTACGCCGGTGACCCTCGGCGTGTCATGCGGCGAGCCGTCGAAGAAGCAGCCGCCATGGGCTTTGTGTACCGTCTGAGCGCAGAGGTTGAGTTCTTTTTGTTCAAGGCTGATGAAGACGGTCGGCCAGTGCTGGTGCCCAATGATACGGTGGGCTATTTCGACACCACCAACGATAGCTACACGCGGTTTCGCCGGCAGGTCGTCAAAGCGTTAGCAGCTTTCGATATTGCCGTCGATGCCACCCACCATGAGGGGGCTGTTGGTCAGCACGAAATCGATTTGCAGATTGAATCTGGCCTGGCTGCCGCAGATGGTGTCATGACGATGCGCCAGGTGTTGCGGTCGCTGGCACCACTACAAGGGTTGTACGCCTCGTTCATGCCCAAGCCGATGTCAGAGGCTAGCGGGAGTGGTATGCATGTGCACCAAAGTCTCGTCGATGCAGTGACGGGTATGAACTTATTCGCTGATCCGAACGACAGCTATGGTTTGTCTACGCTAGGCAAGCATTTCATGGCCGGGTTGCTCGACCATGCGCCAGGCATGATGGCCGTACTGGCTCCGCTAGTCAATTCGTACAAACGATTGGTGCCCGGCTACGAAGCCCCCATGTTTGTCAGTTGGGGGCGCACCAATCGTGGCGCTCTGGTGCGTGTGCCACGTATTTTGGCAGATCGGCCACAAACGACTCGTATTGAAGCACGTAGCCCGGATCCCTCGTGTAATCCATATTTGGCATATGCGGTCATGCTCCGGGCGGGGTTGGATGGTGTGCGGCGTGAATTACCCTTGCCACCTGCTGCCGAAGAAGATCTGGTATTGATGAATGCCCGCTCGACCATGCACCCGCTGTTGCCAATGACGCTCGGTGATGCTATTGTAGAGCTACAAAAAGACGACGTCGTTGCCGAGACACTTGGCCCCATGATTTATGAGCGGTTTTTGGAGTCGCGGCAAAACGAATGGGAGGCGTACCGCCGACAGGTCAGTAGTTGGGAACTCGACCGCTACTTGTCGGTGTACTAAGGCCTATGACAGATAAACAATCATCATCATCAACAATGTCTGCAGGGCGACTCTCGCCAGAATGGAGCGCTTGGGTTATCTTGACGTGCTTCTTTGTGGCATCGTTGCTCACGATGATCTGGGCGGGTCGTGTGATGTGGGACAGCTATACCACGGCGATGCGTACCCAAGATGGCGCACTGTTGCGTGGGCATATCGAGGTCGGCGTGTTGCTACAGTCACCGCGTGCCTTGACGAGTCGTGCTATCGAACGCTTGCCGGCTAATGTGGATCCGTGCGTTGACCAGAATGATATCTGTGTGCCGTTGCGTGTGGGTGATCGCATCAAGACGCTCCCTGCAGCGGGGTATGGCCCGGTAGCGTCACTGGTGTTGCCAGATACCACGCATATTCAGATGTGGGCACAGGGTGATGGTAGCGATTTGCTGTATCGGACCTATGATGTGTCACGCTGGTCAGGTCGCCGTCAGGTAGTGAATATCTTCCATGCTGCTGGCTATGCCCGCTATGACATTGCACAATATCAGCCGTATACTACGGTTGAATACAGTGTGACATTACCAGATGGTTATACGGTGTGGATGACCCCTGGTGGGAGCTACAGTGTCAACGTGCTGACCAAATCAGCATCAGATTTGGCGGGTGTACGCTATGAAGTCGCCGTGCGCAGTGGTAGTGCTACCATTGAACACAATCATGAAAGTGTGCGCATCGCTGCTGGTCAACTCAGCGAGGTGCGTCTGAATGGCGATGTCGTGGCGGCTCGTGATGCAACCTGGGAATTGCTGTGGGATTCGAACTGGCAAGATATTCGTACTGAGACTGCTGTGGTGAATACCAATGAAGCCCGTGGTAGCTGGTATATGTACAGTCGGGCTGATGCGCCGAATATGACTCCAGCAGAGCAAAACGCCAAGGTGTCGGTCGTACAAGCCTGTAGCCCTGAAAGCCCAGATTTGTGTACGTCTGACGAACAAGTGCGAGTCTTGCGGTTCAGACGTGATGGCAATCAGTTACGGCCATTTACGATTGGCATCAAACAGACCCTCGATAGCGATGTGTCGGAATATACGTCGTTGCGCTTGACGGCTTGGGTGCGCGTGCTCACACAGACCGTTCCATTAACAAATATCGCTGGCTCTGAGTGCCCAATTAGCTTTCAATTGACGTATAAATTTATTAGCCCTTCCGATCAACAAATGGAACGAACGTTTTGTTTGTATGCCTTCAAGTCGGCTGATACGTTTGCCCAAGATACTGGTAGTACGCGTTATCGTGCTCTGCCGCCGTTTGAGTGGTATCGCCTAGATGTTGATTTGCGTGAAGATGAATATTTACGACTGGCACGATATTTGCAAGAGATCCGTGTCGAGGCACGTGGGCATGACTTTTTGGCCGAAATCACTGATCTCGAATTGATAGGGCGACAGTGATGCAGTTGGTGTTGCGTACGGGTATCGATATGGTGCATGTGCCGCGCTTGGCGACCATATGGGCACGGTATGGCAGGCGCTTTGAGCAACGCATCTACACCGAACGTGAGCAGATTATTTGCGCCCAGCGTCCCCATGCCTTGGCAGGTCGCTGGGCTGCCAAGGAGGCCATCGCCAAGCTCCTCGGCGTGGGGTTACAAGGCCTGGGCAGCGGTGTTGGTGCGGTGGCGTGGCAGAGTATTGAGGTAGAGCGCGACGCCCAAGGCAAACCACTGGTCATCCTTCATGCACTGGCCCGCCAACACTTCGATGCACTCGGGCTATCAGTCATTGAAGTATCGATTAGTCATGACGGTGAGTATGTTGTGGCTAGTGCGACGGCGGTGGGAGTGCAGCATATGTCTGATCGGTCAACGCCTGCTCAATAAATTGCCAAGTTTCTGCGGGTGCCTCGGCCTGTGGAATATGACCACAGTTGGGGATGATTGCAAGTTGCGCATTGCTCATGGCTGCGACCATGGTCAGTGCGTGTTTGGCAGGGAATATTGGGTCGAGCTCGCCCCAGATGATGTACGTCGGTACATTGATGCTGTGGTAATGGCGTGGCACCGGCATATCACCGTCTTTGGGGGCCGATGATTGGCAGATTTGTGCAGCCAGATGCCCCCGCACATGATTGGGGCGGGCATATGTCTCTGCTTCGAGCTCAATCCAATCGTTGCGCTTACTCACGGATTTCAGCCCAACTGGGATTAATTGTGGCAGTGTTGACCAAAACGCAAGCGCAAATCCGATAATGGGCAATGTGACCAGCTTGGCCACGGGCGGACGATCCTCGGCGAAGACTTCAGGGGCAATCACCATCAGCTTATTGATGCGTTTGGGTTGCAAAATGCTCATCTGGAGTGCGACACGGCCACCATATGAATGCCCAATGACGCTGTACTCGGGAATGCCTAGTTGTTCGAGTACTGCGAGGATGGTGCGCGCCTGTGCCGCCGTCGTGTAGTTATCGGGGTTGGTTGACCGTGTAGATGCACCAGCTCCAACCATGTCGACGGCCACCGTCCGATATCCAGCCTTTTGCAGTCGCTCGGTGAGTCCGTGCCAGGTCTGATGCCAGCCGCCAAACCCATGTACGAGCACAATCACCGGACCGTCGCCCCCAAGTTGGGCGGCGATGCGATTAGATTGCACCTGATACAGCGAATCTGCGTATTTGACCAGTTGTGAGGCCTCCGTTGTTTCGCGGTAGTTGATGAGCGCAAACGGCAACAATACGATAGTGACAAGCAGGATCATGGCTATCCACATATTAGTTTCCTTCAGCACTAACAATGGTGTGGGATTGCGTCAACATTATTCTGGCTACCAGCATGCTCAATATGCTACAGATTCCAGCAATCAAAAAGGTGACGGTGTACCCTGCATTGTTGACGATGATGCCGCCAATGATTGGCACGACGGCACCAATCCCGAGGAGCGTATTGGCTAACCCCATGTAGAGTGGACGTTCGTCACTCGGCACGATTTCGAGCAAATAGGTGGTGCTTGCAATGTTGATGCCATCATTTGCGGTACCAGAAATCAGACTAATCAGCAACAGCCATGCAATCAGCGCTGCTGGCGCAATTTGTGCAATAGACTGCGCACCAATGATCATGAATGGTGGCAACACTGCCAGGGTCGTGGTCAGGCGCAATAACCAGACTTTGCCGAAACGATCACCGAGTCGACCCCATAATACGTTCGAAATCGTCGCTGATACGGCAACGGTGGCAATGAACACACCGGCTACACTGTTCGCGAGCCCAAGCTGCTCGGTGACGTAGATGATGAAAAAAGGCTCTGCCAAGCGTCCAATTACCATGAACAGCCGGGTGATGATGTAGTTGCGGTAATCGGGGTGCTGCGCCAGCATGCTGGGTGCTGAGCGCAGGGCATGTGCGATTGGCATGGCTGGTGAGGTACGCTCGGCTGGTGGCTCGTGCACAGTGGCAAAGACCGCCATGGCAGTGGCATAACACACCAAACTAAATAATCCGATGACGGCAAAGTTGTAGGGGAACCCGATCGGGCTCTGCTCACTCAACAACCATCGTACCAAGGGACCACCGATGGCAAAGGCCAATAACCCACCCAAAAATTGCCGCGTCCCAAAAAAACGCCCGCGATGATTGGCAGGGATGATTTTGGCTACGACATCCTGGAAGCTGAGTGTGGTTACGCCTCCACCGAAATTAAACAGCGCATAGCAAAAAAGTATTGCCACGAGGGCCCATGTGTGCGAAATCGTGCCCGCCAACACACAAGCACCGACGACGGCAGCCTGCGCCACTAGGCGCATCACAGCAAAGCGGCGGTAGACGGGCATTTTGTAATTCAGCGCTTGAATTTGACCACCTACCAACAACTGTGGCAGTAAATACCCGGTGGTTTGAATGACGGGCAAGAGGCTGACGAGGGTCAGTGAACCACCAAGCTGCCGTATCAACAACGACAACACCAGTCCCGGGTTGCTGGCCGCCTCGCCGAGCGCAAAGACGGCCCCGTTGAACACCCCTTTGTGGTAGTTTTTCTTCATCGTTGCCGGCGGAAGTACGGTATCTGCATTCACGATTGGGTCGCGTTTCGTATCAGGTGTACAAGCTCGTGTGGAATGCGCCCAGTGATGATAATGCCATCCCCGTCGTATTCTTCGTGCTGGATGACGCCCCGTTGCCGCCAGATTTGCACCAGATCAGCCCGCCGGTAGGGAATGAATGCCCGGAGTTCGGCCATCTGCTGCTGGAGCATGGCTTCGATGCGATTGGCCAATGTGTCAAGTCCCCAACTTTTGTGGGCTGACACCGCCACATAATCAGCAGGAAGTCCGAGTGCTTGTGCCATGTCAGACACTTCAGATTGTTCGACACCCGCTAATTTGTCGATTTTGTTGAGCACTGTCAGGATGGGCATGTGTTCGACCTCAAGTTGCTTGAGCGTGTCGAGTACCGTCTGGGTCTGTTGCTCGGCATTGGGGTGCGTAATATCGAGCACGTGCAACAGCAGATCCGCATCGGCGATTTCTTCGAGTGTAGCCCGGAACGCCACCACCAGCTCGGTAGGAAGCTTTTGGATGAAGCCCACTGTGTCCGTCAGCAGGTAGTGTGTGCCCTGCGGGGTGACCATCTGGCGTGTGGTGGGGTCCAACGTCGCAAACAAACGATCCTCGGCGCGCACCATGGCATTCGACATGGCATTGAGCAGCGTGGATTTGCCCGCGTTGGTATATCCCACGATGGCGACCACTTGCACACCGGCTTGGCGTCGCCGCTCGCGGTAGACCTCACGTTGGGCGTGAATCTGCTTGATGTGCTCTTCGAGCACCGTGATGCGTTTGCCGACCAGGCGGCGGTCGACTTCGAGCTGCGTTTCACCGGGGCCACGTAAACCGACCACGCCTCCGGCCGAGCCACCACCACCGCCAGCTTGGCGTTCGAGGTGGGTCCATTGGCGGCGCAAGCGGGGCAACAGGTGTTTGTACTGCGCTAATTCGACCTGGATGCGCCCCTCGCGGGTACGGGCATGGCGGGCAAAGATGTCGAGGATGATGGTGGTGCGGTCGAGCACACGCGTCTGCAGGTACTCCTCGAGGTTGCGGGTCTGCCCGGGTGTCAACTCGTCGTCAAAGATGACCAAGTCGTACTCGAGCGCTTCTTTGAGGTCGGCAATTTCTTTGACTTTGCCCGGTCCAATGTAGTACTGCGAAAAGGGCGCCTTGAGGCGCTGATGAAGCTGCCCCACGACATCAATGTCTGCGGTGTCAACCAGTAGCGCTAACTCAGCCAGTGAATCCTGGGCTGGCCACGCACTGCGCCCTCCGGTCAGCTCAGTGCCGACCAAGAAGGCTTTTTCACGCGGGGGTTTGGTCGAATGCAGTTTGGTGCCACGTTCGGTTTGGGTAGTGCCATAAAGGGCTTCTTTGGGGATGTCACTCAATGTCTGGTGCCTTTAGTCCTAGTCGTTCGGCAACAATGTAGAGCGGTCGCCGCTTCACTTCGTCGTAAATTCGGCCAAGGTATTCGCCGATGATGCCCAAAAATATCAGCTGGATGCCACCCAGAAACAACACGCTCACGAGTGTGGTGGCCTGCCCGGCAATGGCATTACCCGTCAAGCGGAGCACAATGGCGATGATGATGGCCACGCCACTTAACCCGGCAATTGCAAAGCCACTGTAGGTGGCCAGTTGTAATGGCAAGTACGAGAAGCTGGTGATTGCATCGAGCGCAAAACGCAACATCTTGCGCAAGGGGTATTTGGTGACTCCAGCCTTGCGCGCATCGCGACGGTAGGTGACGCCAGTCTGTTTGAAGCCGACCCACACTGATAGCCCGCGCATAAAGCGATGATGCTCACGCATGCTACGCATGGCGGCCACGACTCGGGCATCCATCAGTCGGAAGTCGCCGGTGTCGAGTGGCAAATTGATGTTGGTGATGCGGCGTATCAGCCGATAAAAAATACTTGCAGTAGCCCGTTTGAAGGCGGTTTCGCCTTCGCGCTCACCACGCACTCCGTATACGATTTGGTACCCCTCCCGCCATTTGTGGTACATGTCGACGATGACCTCTGGCGGGTCTTGTAGATCCGAATCAATTACGACAACGGCTGCCCCGTAGGCGTGGTCAGTACCAGCTGTAATGGCCAACTGATGCCCGAAATTACGCGAAAAGTGTAACACCTTCACCCGTGCGTCACGTGTGTGTAGGGAGTTCATGATCTCGGGCGAGCCGTCGTGTGAACCGTCGTTGACCAAGATAATCTCAAAGGGAATCGCAAGCGGCTCAATGGCAGCAACTACCCGTCGATAAAACTCAGGAAGCAAGACTTCTTCGTCGTAGACCGGAGCTACGATGGAAAGCGTCGGCGTATGTTGCCCGTCTGTCATGTGCGAATCCTCGTAGGCAAGAGCTTCTCGCCCTATTGTAGCACAGCCCGCTTACGGGGCTGGCGGTTGATTGATGCCCGGTACTTCATAGAAAATAACCAGCAATTCTCCACTACTACGGTATGCACGACTTTCGGATCCACCCGGATAATAACGGCGAATGATGTTCATTTCACCGATGCGGTCGGGCGTAAACACGAATACATTGACGGGTGCATCGAGCACCCAGTTGGGGGCTTCTCCCAATGGTGGGTAGACGTCAATACCGCTTACCTGTGGCGCTTGTAGGCCCAACAATGCACTTTCGTTGTACATGAGCACTGGTGCAGTAAACAAATACGCCCGTGAGTTGTTTGGGTAACTGCGAATACGTTCACTGATGGCACTAGCACTTTGTTCTTCTACCGAAGCACTCTGTGTGCCCGTATTGCTGATGTAGGTGTACCCGTCATACCCGGCAATTGCGATTGCCAGTGCAATGCTGATGGTTTGGATGATGAGTGGATTTATGCTCCAGTCGGCTTGAATCCACTCCAAGCGGAACCAACGCCCTGATTCGGCGAGCCCGATCCCGATAATAATCGCCACAAATGGCGTGATGTACACCATGCGTTGGGCTGCAGGGGTGTCGATGGTAATTGCTGCAACGCCGATGGCACTCGCAAGCCCAATAAACAGCAGCCAATACCGTGGGTCGTCGTATTCGCGGATCATCAACAAGATGCCAATTGTAAACAACACCGCACTAGGAATCGTCAACATGGGGATGCCCACGTCGTAGCCGTCACGCAGGGGTACCACCACAAATGCAGCAGTCGCATCACGGATCTGATACAACAATTGTGCCCATGGTGCACTTTGGGTGTTGGTAGCCGTGTAACTCAGCCAACTTTGCCCCAACGCGGGCTGTACGGTGAGCATGCTGACTTGATTGATGAGTCCCCAGTAGATGTCCCATTGTAATGCGATGTTGACCCACATGGGTAGCGCCACGACGGTGGCGGTAAACCACATACTTGCGAGTTGCCGCAACCGTGTGTCGACAATGTTCCAGTTTTGTAGTGCCAATAGGGCAATCCATAGCGCATAAATCACCGGGATGATTTTGCCGGTGTGGTACGTATATTGACTGAGTCCAAGCAGGACACCGGCGACAATGTACCACCGCCGTTTGCCAGTCTGCCAGCCGCTGGCAAGGACGGCGAGTACGCCACAGAGCAATACGCTATCGGCCACATATGGTATCGCCAAGCGGCTGAATTCGACGTGCACACTCATCGCCATCAACGCCAATGAGGTCAGCCATGCCGTGCGTCGATCGAAAAAAATCCGTGTGGCAACATAGACCGCAATGATTGTTGCGCTCCCAAGCAATGCCGAAGCCACCCGCAATGCACTGATTCCACCACCAATCACGCCCAGGAATGTGCTCTGGATCTGTGATACCAATGGTGATGTGCCGTCTATCCCAAAGGTGATAGGATTGACAAGCACCGTGCGTTGCAGATATTGACTGTACAACGTGTAGACTGCTTCGAGATTGCGTGGTATGGGCACACTATCAATGCTGTAGAGACGAATAGCGATTGCTGTGATAGTGAGTACGATGAGCCCGAATATCTCG
>VFQT010001167.1_pt1 | contig 33212 bp, 27 predicted proteins | sample 3512381 | NCBI WGS metagenome assembly VFQT01 (sample SAMN10412376, study PRJNA504923) | tailings metagenome | isolation source: Relicate 2 Philex TSF3 active mining site | place: Philippines: Tuba, Benguet | collected 2017-08-29 | reverse complement strand
CGTTTTGGCATGGGCATTCCGACGCCGCGGAGTCATTGACGCAGACAGGCAGATCATTTGTACGTGCGCTAGTGGACTTGGAGGGTGGAAAACTCGCCTCCTGTCGTCTCATCAGCTTCTCGAGCTGGCATCCCACATTGAGGTCTCTCACGCGAGACGTCGGCGCTACCGGGCAGGTAACCTTTGTTCTGGTTGGACCGGGCGACCACACAGGTCTGCTGCTCTGGGATAGGGGGGCAGTTACGCTCCGAGCTGGAGATCTCTGGATGGCAAGAGGCGGTTCAAGCAAGGTTGGGATTCATGACCCAATTCCCCAGACAGAACTGCTGTTGCTGCAATTATCCGCCTGAAGCGCTTCTGGCGCTGGAAACAGTAGACGTGTGATCGCACACATCGTTAGCGCCATTTGGCTTGATCGCTTCGGCGCAAATGACCCGTCTGGCAACGCACCGGCCCATACCGATCCAGGCGAGCTTGACGGGCCCGCATTGCCTTCTTTCCAAATCCGACAAAAAGAAAAGGAGGCCCACTTCAGCAAGCGAGCCTCCTACTCTTATCGCAACACCCCTCCACTTGGGATGCCCTCTCGCACGGCGTGTGGGTTGGGGGACGCACACCGCACGACTAGATGCGGAGAGATGTGTTGGGGACGCCCTCCGCAGGCCTGACATTACGCGCCGACAACCGCGCCGCAACTGGACGTTTGGCTAGACCTTTGGTGACGGTTCTCATCCGCAGCTTGCCCCCGACTGCGAGGCTGCAGCCTTTGTCTATCGGAGCCAGCTCACAACAATAAACCAGAAGCCGCAGCATGAAGCGACCGCGCCCAGCCTGAGGAAGGGGATTGTTGCCTCATCTAGTCTGGTCAAAAAACGCTCCCCGATTCTGCCCTGAAGGCGTATGAGCTGCCAGCGCCAAGCTCTGTCAGAACTTCTGTCGGTTCCAGGCATTGGCGTCTGGCCTGCCTCTGTCGGAGCGTACCCATCGACGCACCTCATGCTGCCGAGGCAAATGAGCCGGCCAGCACCATCGTAAACGGCGGCTGGGCCGGCAGGCGTTCGCTCTGTGGGAACAGCTGGCGCAGCCTGGTTCGCATCAGCGGGAATCTCACGGATCACAGTCTTGGTCCTCATGCTGAAACTTCTTGGTCAAAGGAGAAATCCAGGTTCTGCCTGCGCGATTTCCCGTGGCTGTGAGCTTGCGCCTGAGTGGCGGCGCCCGTGTGCCTCACCTGGATGGTTCCTCGGAGCGCCTTGGATCCGCGCCGCGACTTGATTGAGTCGAGACTCGACCAACGCAATCAGGTCGCGAAGCGTTCCGTGGAGAAGGCTGGGGTCTTGCTGGACGGCCCGATAACTGCTCGCCATGTCGCGGCAGATCCAGGAGAGTCGCTCGAGCCGCGCGTCGTTGACCAGGAGCGACGTTTCATGAAGATCGCGAGCGGCGACAACCAGAGCCTCGGGTCCCTGCTGGAGCATGGAAGGGCTAAGCAACTCCGCTGCCCGTTGAGCCGCGTGGTAGAGCAGGAGATGGCCATGAACCTCTCTGGCCAGCCGCCTCGTAGCCCCTGGGCCAACGTCACTCCCTCTTCGCAGCGCGTTGTCCTCGAGTGAAGCGTTCTGACCTCGTCTGCGGCGGCAGGGTCCAACGTACGATCCTGTCCTGAAGAAGGGACGGGGTCTTATCCTGCAGGCAAGCATTCTGCCCGCCAGTGTCTTGTCTGTAAGCGGGAGAGAGAGGACCTCGTCCGCGCCAGCCAGCACGGCTGAGCGAATCGTACTCATCGTTGCGCCCTGCGTCAGAAGGATCGCCGGAATCGCCAGCTCCGGCCAAGCGAGTTCGCGTCTGAGGCGTCCGATGGCCATCAGGCCATCACAATTCGCGGTTGTGTCATCGACAAGGACGCAGTAAGCGCCGATACTCTTGATTGACGTGATCGCAGCATCGGTTGAAGGCACCACCAGAAGCGAAGACGTGCCCTGACTGCCGACGAGTGTTTGGACAACGGACACTATCGCGGCGTTGTCGCTGATGAGAACCGCATGATCGCTGGCATGACCGCTTCGAGCAGTTCGGTGATGTCGCATTGGAGCCTCGTGCGTGTTGCAGCATTGAGCGGATCGTTCCGTAAACAGGCGATTGCTGGAACGGGACGCGATCGAACTGATGCTCGAAGGTTGGCAATCTGCATGCCGGATCACCTGGTTAAGCGGACAGTCAATAGGACTAGACGAACGACTATGCTTCCTGGAGATTTGCAGGATTGAATCCGGTCAGGCGATATGTTGTGACCCTCGGAGAACTTTCTGTTGCTATCGAGTCTGAGGTTCCATTGCACGTAAGTGGATTCGATAGTGTCGCGGATGTAGGCCCCTTGTCGCCAAGCCTTGCGCCAGGCTGGACAGCGATGGATGCCCGGCCTTTTGTCAGAACGTGTTTGCAGGACCATCGCGCGACAACCCCTCCTTTGCATGAAAGGCGACGTCCGGCTTCGAACCGCGTATCGCCGCAGTGGCGGCGGCGAAAGCGTGGGCCCCTGTCACCCCACGACTGTCCCCGTCACTTGACGGTCATCTGCAGCGCGCGGGCTGCGTCTGGGCCCTTATGGCCTGTCTACTCGGCAGCTGCCACATGAAAGTCGTCTGCGCTGATCGGCGAGTGGGCCCGTTCGATCACGGGGTGCCTCCCGTCTACGCCGGTGTCGGTCGGACGCGGCGACGGGCTCAGAGCTGGGGCAAGTGCTGGTTAGCCAAGCGACGGGAATCTTCTGGACAAGCGCGCTCAGCATGAAGGGCTGAACATGAATTTCGATGACTCCACGCCGCCGCGGTATTCTCCAGTCGCGCGCTATCAACTGGCACTCACGGTTTTCGAGGGGGTGACAAAGCATCTTGGGAATGTCGCCGACGTCATTGCGGATGCCGCGGACATTTTCCGCAATCCCTCGGGCCTTTCCCAGGATCGCAAAGCATATGGCGCCGTGTGGATGACGGCGGCTGACATGAACGACATGCTTCATCAATGGCAGGTACAACTGGCCGATGTGTGGTCGGCCTGGAGTCAGCTCTCGCCTAATGAGAAAGCGCAGGTCAGGGGGCCCGGCTATCCAATGATGTCGCCAAGCGGTCCGGTATTCAAGGATCGCTAAGCGCAATCTCGTGCCTATGCGTCTCGCAGGGCTCGCGGATCGATCCGGCTAAGTAGGCCCACAGCCTGGGCGCGGTTGTTGCAACCCAGAACACGGTAGATGGCGCTGAGGTGGAGTTTCACCGTGCCTTCCGAGAGTTTCAGGTCGTAAGCGATGACCTTGGTTGTAGCCCCTGTTGCAAGGGCTCGCGCGACATCGCGTTGCCTTGGCGAGAGCTTGGACAGGTCACCAACAGCCAGAGTCGATTCCGGTAGACGTTGTGCCGGCGTATGGATGCTTGCAGGCACATAAACCCGACCATCCAAAATCTCTCGCACGGCTTGGCCAGCGTCAACGCCCGCAAGGCGCTTGGGAACATAACCATGCGCGCCGGCCGCAAGTGCAGAAAGGATCGATCCGGAGTCTTCGGTCGCTGACACTACCAAGTGCTTCGCCTCCGGCGCCAGAGCGCGAAGCCTTGCGACCGCGCCGATCCCAAACGCATCGGGAAGGTCTAAATCGATCGTGACGATATCAGGCGACCAGTTGGCGATGCAGTCGACTGCGTCCGCAAGACATTTCGCCTCTCGGAACTCGTGAACCTTTGCATGAAGTTGAAGCAGCGAGCGAAGCCCATCACGGAAGATGTCGTGGTCGTCGATCAGGAGGGCTCGCAATGCCACGCGCGTTTTCCCGGCTATGTTCTGCCACTCGCCCCCAGTTCGCGGAAAATGAGTTGACTAGGCTCACATTCGACGATGCGGACTTACGAACGGATAGCTCGATTGGACCAAAGAATACATAAGCTGACGTTAAGGTATATCCGTAAGACTAGCCAAAAGTTATAGATAACTGTCGGCGTGCGTCGGGTAGCATGGCCAATAGATCGCACACTCCGATGGTTCCAAACATGCTTAACTCATCTGCGGATGCCGACGATTTTCGGGCAGCGGTGGACGCTGCGACCGACGGGCTGGCCATGACCGACAAGGAAGGACGCTACGTCTACCTCAATCGATCGCACATCGACATGTTCGGATTTCACGAATCCGAGCTCTTGGGCTTCAGCTGGCGAACGATCTACACCCCGGAAGAAGCTTCTCGCCTCGAACAGGAGGCTTTGCCGGAGGTCTTGCGGTCTGGTTCCTGGCGCGGGGAAGCCAATGGCCGCCACAAGGATGGAAGCACGGTCTATCAGGAGGTCGTGCTGACACTTCACCCCAAGGGCGGTCTCATCTGCGCGACACGGGATGTTTCGAAGCGCCGGGAAGAGGAACGTCGAACGCGCCTTCTGGAAGCGCGATTGCGCATCGCCGAGCGCTCTGAAGTTCTCTTCTCACTGCGCAGCAGCCTGGCACATGATTTCGGAAACCTGATTGCGGCGATTGATGGATTCGCTCGCCTGCTTCAGCAATCGGACAGGTGGGACTCGCTGAATCGGTCGCGCGTTCAGTCCATCCTGAAGGCCTCCGAACAGGCATTTGAGCTCATTCGTGAAATGGCGCCCGACAGCGATGGCGTATCTTCCGCGCCGACTTTGTTCGATCTGGTCGCCGTTCTGGATGCTGGTGTTGTCATAGCAAACTCACTCAAGGCGGACACAGTAAGCATTTCAAAATCCGTCTTGCCACGGCGCGCGCTCGTCTTGGGAAGTGATGTTCTTGCGGCGCGGTGCCTTCTCAATGTGATTAAAAACGCGATCGAAGCTGTTGACGTGGCCGGAGCGGTTCAGGTGCGCCTGCAAACGGAGGTTTCTGCTCCTCTGCCCGGCGCTTCGGTCAGGAGTCTTGGAGCTCCTCTTGGCGCTGCGAGGTGGGTCGTGGAAATCGAGGACAATGGAGAGGGAATGTCGGCCGACCGTCTCGATTCCGTACTCGCACAGCGTTTCTCCACGAAGCAGGGAAGCGGACCCCGAGGGTTGGGGCTCGAGTCGGTGATCGCTCTGGCGGAAACCGGTCTTGTAGGCATTGAGATCCAGTCTTCTCTGGGTACGGGGACACGATTCGTTTTCCGGTTCGTCGATGCTGATGAGGCGCTGGTCGAAGACCGCCGCGATGCACCGCTCGCGCCGATCAGGAAGGAAGCGAAGCCGCGGGTATTCGTCGTTGACGACAACGAGCTCGTTGCCAGCATGCTTATGCAGACCTTGTCAGAAGCGGGTTTCGAGGCTGCCTATGCACTGAATGGCACGGAAGCCCTGGCACAGGACATTTCCAGCATCGACGCCGTCGTCACGGATTTCCGGATGCCAGGGATGGACGGCCATGAGCTCGCACGAAACCTCAAAGCCATGCGACCGGGCCTTCCCATCATCATCTATTCTGCTCAAGGTGGGCACATCGCGCATGGGCCGATGTTCGATGCCGTGCTTTCCAAACCTGTGGATCCGGCTCGGCTGGTGAGCGCCGTCCGAGGCGCCGTTAAGTGTGCGATGAAGTGATGCGTGATTTCAGATCGAGTTGTGCGCCGTCACTCCTGCCTGGGATTTTGCCTTGCCGAGTTAAGCTGACAGCCCTGCCAGCTGGCCTTAATTCAATTTTGGTCATGTGCTTGTAGCCTGAGTGATCATGAGTGGAGCCAAGCTGCATGTACGGAATGATACATCGTGCCGCACGTCAGATGGTAACCGAGCAGCTGGGCGCGACCGTTTGGGATGAGATCGAAAAGACGGCCGGCGTGAGCGAAGATCATTTCATCAGCGGCGCTTCCTACGAAGACAGGATCACACTCTCGATTATCGATGCGACCGCTATTGTGACTGGTACCGGCACCGCCGACGTGTTGCGAGACCTCGGTCAGTACTGGATCAGATTCGCAGGCGAAAGTGCCTTTGCTTCCGTGATGAAGATGGCCGGGGACGATCTTCCGGCATTCATTTCGAATCTCAATCGCATGCATGGTGCGATACAATCGTCCATGCCGCGCGCCATCTTGCCCGAGTTTGCGCTTCTCCATCACGATAGGAATGGCCTTTCGGTTCGGTACGTCTCTGACCGTGCTGGACTTGAGCCTTTTGTTGCCGGGCTGCTTGAAGGCCTCCTCGATCGTTTCGGGATTGATGGCGAGGTAAGCTGGTCAGCAAACGGCGCTGTTCCGGTGTTCGACATTGTCTGCAACCAGCCGCGCGCTGTCTGAGCACGAGATGACCTTCCTGCTCAACGGGCAAGAGCTGGACCGGATCTTCCCGGCTCATGCGGTTCTTGATGAGAACGGTCGAATCCGCCGTCTAGGACCCGCGCTGCGCCGCCGCCTTGATACGAATGTTGTTGGGTCTGAGATCCTGACAGTCGTCGAGATCGAGCGCCCCAAGACTATCCTCTCGTTTGAGGCTCTTCGAGCTACGCAGGGACGGCTCATATTGGTCATGCCGGCAGCGGGCAATCTTCGGCTGAAGGGTATTGTGATCAACTCGGGCGATCAGACCTTGCTCCTCCTCAGCCCAGCGATCGATAAACATCGTGTGGGAGAGCCCTCAGGTCTTCGCTTTGACGACTTCTCAGAGCTGGACAGTTCGCTTGACGCCATTCTCGTCGCCGAGCTGCAGCACAACAGCTTGATCGAAGCGGAGGCGCTGATATCGCAGCTGCGTGAAGCGCGGGCGGCAGCTGAAGCCGCTGATCGGGCAAAGACAAAGTTTCTTGCTGATGTGAGTCACGAGATTCGCAATCCGCTCAACGGTATTCTTGGCATGTCTGAAATCATGGCTGGGGCTGCTTCTGTTCCGCCGTCGATCAAGGCCAATATCGATGTGATACGATCGGCTGGCAGGACGCTTGAGGCGCTGCTGAACGACCTCCTTGATCTCGCAAGCGCCGACGCCGGCAAGTTGCGGATCAGCTATGCGCCATTCGAAGTTGCGTCCGAGATATCTGCCGCTATTGGCCTGAGCCGGCAGCAGGCTCGTTCAAAAGGGCTCGACTTCAGGCTGGAATACGCGCCGAACAGCCTTAGCTGGGCCATGGGCGACGCCACCCGCTTGAGACAGATTGTTTCGAATCTTGCGGGCAACGCCGTCAAGTTCACTCAGTCGGGCGGAGTCACGGTTAGAGCTGCGCAGGCTCAGGATCGTCTTGTTGTTGAAGTCTCTGACACTGGACCCGGGATCTCGGGCGAAGTTCTCGACGAGATCTTTTACCGCTTTCGGCAGGCCGATGACCAGATCGCCGCAAGATTCGGCGGCTCAGGTCTCGGGCTCGCTATCTGCCGTGAACTGTCGATAGCCATGGGTGGAGATATCACGGTTGAATCTGCAGTCGGCTCCGGTGCCCGGTTCAGGCTTGAGCTGCCACTTGAACGTGTAAGCGTGCCCATTGCGCATCACCTGGCTCCTCCCGCAACCGACGCGCCCAGCGATGTGTATCGCGCTATGCCGATTCTCATCGTCGATGATCAGGACCATAACCGTGAAGTGGCGCGGCAGATGTTGTCGGAGCTTTTCGACAACATCGGGCTGGCGGTGAGTGGCGAGGATGCTGTTGATGCATGGCAGCAAACAGACTTCGGAGTGATCCTGATGGACCTGCGCATGCCCGGCCTTGGAGGTCTTGAAGCGACGCGGCGTATCCGAGAACGTGAAAGCCAGCAGGGACGTCGCCGGACCCCAGTCATTATCCTGTCCGCGGACGCATCGGAGGCGGATCGGCGCCGTTCGCTTGACGCAGGTGCTGATGATCATTGCGCCAAACCTGTGCGCCCAGAGGAGTTGGTGAAAAAGGTGCTTCTACATCTGATGAGAGGTGACCCGGCGTGATCAGGTCCGGGATGGTGTCAGACGGACCTGTCAGTTTAGGCGCGATTACCGGTCAAGCGCATTCGTCGAAGCGAAGCCTGCTTCTGATTTCTCGGCGATATTGGTTGCAGACGTTTCGCAGGATGGACTCGCAAATCGCCTCTGTTTGGCTACCTTGACAACGCCACTCAGTGAACCATCGGCAGCCAGCCGACGCGCCCGTATCTTCCGGGCGTGGTCGGACTCCGCCTGGGCGAGGAAGGTTACTTGAGAGGGATCCTGCGCTTTGCGCGGGCATCCTCCTGTGAGAGCTATCTTGGTAGTGCCTTGTCACGGGCCCTGACGCCATAGTCGCTCACCTGGCATCGTGCTTCAGCACTTCGACGACTTCTATTATTGAGATTTCGCGTTCGAACATACCCAGGTGGCCATAGCGACCTGGCGGGCTCACGACGCCCTTAATGCGCGCTCTTACGCTGAAGGGCGCGCGTACGCCGCTCGCGGTGTAAACAGAAGGTGCGCTGCCCTGCAGGACGTAGACGGCATCCCCGGTCGCAACCCAGTGTTCATCGGTTCCGTCGACGGTGAAGGTCATCGTCTCGATCCCTTCCGCGTAAACGCCAGTGTAAAGGCGCGCTGGCGCTGGACCGGAGACACAGCTGGCCGGGGCAAGCAATAGGAGGGCGATGAAGTAGCGAAGCACTGCGACGACAATAATGCTGTAAGCCTGCGTGTCAAAGGGTTACGAGATGGGCGGAACGCCCATATCGGCCAGCTTTCGTCCCAGTGTGCTGTCATCTGTGGACATCCGATAGTCACGTGTCGCGCCGGATCTTCTAGGGCAATCTGAGCTGCTCGCGGTAGCGAGTTGGATCTTGGACACCGGCACATGCGAGACGCAGTTGATTGCCGGTTTGGATTTTTCTCAGAGTATTTACGATGCAAGCGTCAAGTTAAGCGCGAATACTCGTCAAGCGCACCTTTTGAAGCGAACAGTGCGTATGGTTTCTCGGCGATTTTGTGAATCGCTTGGGTCTGTTGGTTCAACTCGGACGCTAGAATCCGACGGCCATTTGCACTGATCCTTCTTCGCGCGATCCGGTCGTGTGGGCAAATTCTGCTGGCGAGAGGCTATTGAGAGCCATGTGAGGCCGGCTCTCATTGTCGTCCCTGCGCCAGGCCTCGATCGTCGCTCTCGCCTCAGCCATCGAGGCGAACCAGTTGAGGTTCAGACACTCGTCCCGGAACGACCCGTTGAAGCTTTCGATGTGCGCGTTGTCCGTCGGCGTTCCAGGGCGCGAGAAGTTCATCCGCACCTTGTGATGATACGCCCACAGGTCGACAATCTGACCGGTGAACTCCGCGCCATCATCCAGAGAAAGCGACGCCGGCGCACCACGCAGATAGACGAGCCGGTTCAGCGCCGTCACAACGTGCTCGCCGCGTAGCCGATCGCCAACATCGATCGCAAGGGCCTCGCGCGTATAGACATCGACCACCGTCAGCATCCGGATCCGGGCGCCTCTGTTCCGTCGAATATCGCTTCCGCTTCATCCCCGAACTTTCTCCTCTGGAAATCCGTCGGGGAAACTAACGTCACATGCGGACCACTTTCACCGCGTCACCTCAATCGAAGTAATCACTGTTTACATCAGAGGCGGAGGCGCTATCCAATCGACCTCGCATTTTCGACAGTTCGCGTGGGCGTCACATGGGAAGCTTGTTGCCCCTCGATTATGAGTCCGCGACCCTGATCGGCCGGGTCGACATGGGAAACGGGCCTACCCCGATTGGCGTCCTTGGCGGTGTGGTCAAGGATCTGTCCCGTATCGCGCCTACAGTCGCTGACATTCTCAATCGGCTCGAGCCCGGACAGGTGATCGATGGCCCCGTGGTCGGTGAAATCTCACTGGCTGACATGAAGCCCGTCTGGGCCGGAGGCGACGGCAGCCTGCTGTCGCCAATCGATCTCCAGTGCATCAAGGCGGCCGGCGTCACATTTGCTGTTTCTACCCTCGAGCGTGTCATCGAAGAAGCTGCGCGTGGCGATCCAGCGCGGGCCAATGAAATCCGTAACAGGATCTCCGCCAGGGTTGGCGCGGACCTCAATGCCGTGCGACCAGGATCGGCTGGCGCGCACAGGCTCCGGGATGAGCTCGTGTCTGAAGGCCTGTGGTCGCAGTACCTGGAAGTGGCAATCGGACCTGACGCCGAAATCTTCACCAAGGCGCCAGTCCTGTCCTCGGTGGGATGGGGAGCGCTTGCGGGAATTCGCGCCGACAGCATCTGGAACAACCCCGAGCCTGAGATCGTTCTCGTATGTGACGGGCGCGGGCGCGCGCGCGGAGCTGCGCTTGGGAATGATGTCAACCTCCGCGACTTTGAAGGCCGCAGCGCGCTTCTGCTGGGCAAGGCCAAGGACAACAACGCATCCTGCGTCATCGGGCCATTCATTCGCCTGTTTGATACAGGCTACAGCATGGACGACGTGCGCAAGGCAGTTGTCTCTGTCGAGGTCGACGGCGAGGACGGGTTTGTTCTCCGCGAGTCAAGCCACATGGACCGGATCAGCCGTGATCCGGACGAACTGATCAGCCAGACCTGGGGAGATCATCATCAATATCCCGACGGCTTTGCCCTGTTCTGCGGGACGATGTTTGCCCCGACGCAGCGCCGCGGCGCAGCCGGGCAGGGCTTCACCCATCATGTCGGTGACATCGTCCGGATCTGGTCCCCAAGGCTCGGCCAGATCGAGAACCGGATCGTGCATTGCGAGCATGCGCCACGCTGGACGTGTGGCGTTGGCGCGCTCATGCGAAATCTGGCGCAGAGGGGTTTGCTGACCTGATGGCGATTCTGTTCGGCGCGGGAGTGATTCAGGAAGTGTGTGATGGATGCTGACTTTCCCCCCGCATGTCGAAGCGCTGTCCAGGAGCTGGGCCTGTCGCGGATCCGCGAGGTCGCAAATGCCGGCTTTGGCCGCACGGACATACAGCGCTTCTGGTTTGGCGAGAGCGACCGGGTGACGCCCGACTACATTCGCGAGAGCGCCATCTCTGCGATCAGGGCAGGTAAGACCTTCTACACCCACAACAGTGGATCTGCTGCTCTGAGGCGAGCGCTTTCGACCTATCTGCAGGCCCTGCATGAGCGACCTTTCGATACCTCGCGCATCACTGTCGCCAGTTCCGGCGTCTCGGCCCTGATGATTGCGATGCAGGCGCTGCTGGATCCCGGCGACGCAGTGACCATCGTGACGCCGGTCTGGCCCAACGTGACCGAGATGCCGCGGATACTCGGCGCCCAGGTGAACCGCGTCGCCTTGTCTCCCACGCCGGCGGGCTGGCGGCTGGACCTCGACGAGATTCTCAGCCGGATCACGCCGCAAACACGCATGCTGGTCCTCAACTCTCCGGGCAACCCGACTGGCTGGACGATCGCGGCCGAGGACCAGAAGGCCCTGCTTGCCCATTGCCGACGTCTGGGCGTCTGGATTCTGTGCGACGATGTCTATGAACGCCTGGTCTTCGACACGGCCGCCAGTGCGGCCCCCTCATTCCTGCGCATTGCAGACCCGGAAGACCGCGTGATCGGGGTCAACAGCTTCTCGAAAGCCTGGCTGATGACAGGTTGGCGGCTGGGCTGGCTGGTTGCGCCCGCGGCGATGGAGACAGACCTTGGCAAGCTCATGGAGTACAATACCTCCTGTGCTCCCGAGTTCATCCAGGCCGCAGGTGAGACCGCGCTGAGTCAAGGCGAACCGCATATCGCGGCGCTCCGGCGCTCACTTGCCAGCGCGAGCACATTCATGACCGAGCAGCTTGCGCGGATGGATGGTGTTGAAATGACGCCCGCGACCGGCGGCATGTATGTGATGTTGCGCCTTGCAGGCGAGCCGGACGGCGTCTCACTCTGCAAGCGACTGGTTCACGAGGCAGGACTTGGGCTTGCGCCCGGTGAGGCGTTCGGACCCGAGTCGGCTGGCTGGATCCGGTGGTGCATCGCCACAGACAATGAGCGGCTGCAGCTCGGGCTCGAGCGACTTTCTGCCTGGATGGTCAGCGCGCGCTGATGATGGTCTCAACCGGCAAGGGCGGCCCTGCTCCCGGCGGCCTCTTGATCGCGCGATGCACGCTGGGCGCGCTGCGCAAGACGCTTCTGGATGATGGCGTGGCGTTTGCGGGTGATGGGAAAATTCCAGCACAGAGCCGCCATGGCCACGTGCAGGACGATCGGGATCAGAAGATAGCAGGTTATGATCCCAAAATCGCTCGACGGTGTCCCGGGCTCGCCAATGCGCAAGCCTGACAGATCGAAGATGAAGAACGCAAGTGCCCCGCCAAGCGCCATCGTGATCTTGATGATCAGCATCTGGAAGGCGAACAGGTTGCCTGCCTTGTTCGAGCCCGACTTCAGCGTGTCATAATCGATCACATCGCTCAGGACTGCGCCCGGCAGGAAATTCTGTGGCGTACCGAGAAAGCCCCGGACGAGCGTAAGTCCCAGGATGGGGATAAACGCCTCGGGCCCGCGCGGAAGCAGCAGGGTCACAAGCCCGGCCATCGACGACAAGGCGACAAACACACCCCAGACACGATGCCGGTCGGCCGTCGTCAGGATCCGCGACCAGACCGGCATGAAGATCATGCCCGACGCGAAGAAGGTGATCATGATGTAGGGCACTTGCTCGTCAAGGTTCATGTATTCCGTCTGAAACAGAAAGGACGAGCTGATGAACACGCCCTGGCCCAGGCCCCACAGCGCAGTGATCGTATAGAAGCGCAGGAGGGGGCGGCACTTCCACATCGTGCGGACCAGCGAGCCGAAGCTGACAGGCTTGCGCGCAACCTCGACACCTTTGGGAACAAAGCGTACGGCGAGGATGATCGCGAGCGGCATGAGCACGAAGTAGACGAAGCTGATTCCGTACATCGTGCTTTCGCCAACTGCACTGCTTCCGGTGAACAGCGAGATGAAGATCGGGATCACATAGACCGTGAAGCTGCCGGCAATGTTGAACCATCCGACATAGGCGCCGAGCCGGGAGCGTTCCATGTAGTCCCGGGTAACTTCAGAACTCCAGGCGCTGCGCGGCACCTCGAACATAGTGAAGCCCGTATAGAGAACTGTCGACCAGAGCGCGAAGTAGATGATCGTCGCGTCAGGAGGCGGCGTCAGCAGGAAGAAGGATCCAGCGAGCAGGAAGATGATCGAGGCGAAGTACCAGGGCTTGCGCCCGCCAAAACGCGTTCGCGTCCGGTCCGAGAGATAGCCGATGACAGGATCATTGACCGCATCGAAGATGCGGCTGGCGGCTGCGATTGCGCCAATCTCGACCAGTGTGACCCTGGTGTTGGCCGCATAATAGGCCGGCAGCAGCGAATAAACGGGATAGGCGACAAGAGCATGCGGAAGGCTCGGGAAGCCGAACAGCAGGCGCTGGAGCGGGGACAGCTTCCCGCGCTCAGCGCCGGCGGCGTCATCCTGCGCGTCGGCTCTTCCCGGATCCACAGCCATCCTCACGGGCCTTTCATGAGCATTGATCACATTGAACGACAGACGACGCAATGCGGCTGGCAACCAGGCGCGATTAATTTGTCGTGGGACCATCGCCCACGGCGAGCCGTCAAACCGGCGCTCCGGTGCACGGCGCGCTGCGCTGTCTCTGGCTCTCCGCCATGGCCAGGCTGGGCGCGGTCGGCTTGCATCCGGCCATGTTCCGACTATGCGGGAAGGCCGGATCGCGCCTGAAGGTCCGGCGCAGACGCCTGAGACAGCTGGCGGTACAGGGCAGGGAGCAGATGCGTGGCGAACGATTCAGTCAGGACTGCGCCCGGGCAGGCCCACCGGATCAGGAAGGGCCGTAACCAGAAGGCGCCCTATCACAAGGGCAATGTCCGCAATGACCTCATCGAGGCGGCCAGGCGCCTCCTGGAGTCGGAAAAAGTCGAAGAAATTACGGCTCGTCGGCTCTGCCGTGAGGTCGGCGTGTCGTCGGCAAACTTCTACAATCACTTCAGGAGCCTCGACGACCTCTTCCTCGAAGTTGCAGCTGATGGCTTCGCGCAGAGAGCTGCGGAGAACCGGCGCCTCATGAAGCGTGACGACTCCCGGGAGGACAAGCTCGTTCAGATCGCCCAGAACCTTGTCGAGTTCAGCATCGGCCAGAGCCAGCTGTTCCGGCTGATGTTTGGGCAGATCGGCGATACGGGGGTCAGCCACAGATATCTTGCCGGGGCCGATGACTCCTTCAGGGTCATCGCAGAGATCGTCATGGGTCAGGACCTCTATCGCGCAGATGATCTCAGCTACTCACACGAGGTCTGCAAGCCGGCCTATGCCTATTTTGCCTTCATCTACGGACTGGCGCGTTGCCTCTCCCAGGGGCTGATTGCCAACCCGTCGGGGACAAGGGCGGAGCGGAGGCGGTTTGTCGAGGCGCTGACACGACAGATCATCGATGGTCTCGATGCCTGAGCCTCCAGGGGGGCGGCATTCCCCGACAGGCATGTGTGGACGATAAGCTGGCGCCGCCGCGCCTTGCAGCAGAACGCAGCCTGACCGGCGCGTCGCGACTTTATCGGGCTTGTCTCATGGCGGTGGTGTCACTGGCGCGCGCCAACCTCGAAGTCTGAAACCGCAGACGCCCCCTGCGATGCGCTGCTTGCGGCGCGCACGCTTGAGGCGCCGTCAGAGAACCTGTCCGGCAGCGAATAGACGTCCTGCCTGAAACTGCTGGCGTGCGCCGCCACGGCACACACCGCCTGTTCGCTGCAGCTCCCGCAGGCCCTGTACTTGTATATGAACATTGATCATATAAAGAAGCTGTCGACCAGCCATGGACGTGGACGATGACGCTTCCCGCCGACATCCTGTCGCAGATCTTCGAGCGGGTTCCGGCGGTGAATCAGATCGCAGGCCGGGAAGCGTACTGGCCCGTCATGGAGCGGCTGGGCAGGTACAACGTGCCGGGTGTCTCGGTCTGCGTGATCCACGATGGCGAAATCGCTGCGGCAGGCGGCGCCGGCGTCAGGGATGAATCCGGCGCGCCGGTGGAGGCGGAGACAATCTTCGCCGGAGCGTCCATCAGCAAGCCGGTCGCCGCCGTACTCGCCCTGCAGCTGGTGGATCGGGGCCGTCTCGATCTGGATGCGCCGGTCAACGACTATCTGCGGTCGTGGAAGCTTTCGGAGAACGACCTCACCCGGCGCAGCCCCGTGACGCTTCGCCAGCTTCTCAGTCATCGCGCCGGAACGACGGTGCATGGTTTTGGCGCATTCCCTCAGGATACAAAACCTCCAACCCTGCTCGAGATTCTCTCAGGCCAGCCGCCCTCGGTGACCCCCGTGGTGGAAGTCGACAAGCTGCCCGGCGAGTCTGTCCGCTATTCGGGCGGGGGGACGCAGATTGTGCAGTTGCTGCTTGAAGAGCAGACCGGCCTCGACTTTGCGGAGCTTGCTGAGCGGGAGATCTTTGCCCCGCTGGGCATGAAGCATTCGACCTTCCGCCAGCCGCTGCCAGCAGACATGCGGGCGCAGGCGGCAACCGGCCATGACAAAAACGGTCAGCCGGTCAAAGGGCGCTTCACGTTTACGCCGCAACTTGCAGCGGGCGGCATCTACACCACAGCGCCTGACTATGCGCGCTTCATGATTGCCTGCCGCAATGCATGGCTTGGGCGATCAGATGCGCTGCTGAGCCAACCACTTGCTCGCGCCATGATGGAGCAGCAGGGTGGCGGGCAGTTTGGTCTTGGCTGGGAGATTTTCGGCGCCAGCTCCCATCGCCGGTTCGCCCATGGCGGATCCAACGAGGGCTACCAGTGCAACGCCACCTGCATGCTCGCGCAGGGGTCCGGTGCGGTTGTCCTGACCAACGGTCTTCTTGGCATCCTTCTGCACGCCGAGGTGATCAATGCAGTTGCCGAAGTCTGTCGATGGGAAGGTTTCGTGAAGCCTCCCCGCACGGTGAGGCAGGTTCCTCCCGATCTCCAGGCGCGGATTGCCGGTCGGTATGCAATCGTCTCCGGCGTAAGCGCCCCTCATATCGATATCTGGATCGAGGATGGCCAGCTTCACAGTTTCGTCGAAGGGCTGATCCTACCGCCAAGGCCAATCTACATGGGTGAGAACGGGCGGTTCTTCACACAGCAGACAAACAGCGAGACGCAGCTCGAGTTCGGCGCCGATGGAGAGGCTGTAGCGCTTTCCGTCTTCGCCGAGGGCGATGTCGAGATCATTCGCGCCATTCGTCAACGCTGATGCAGCCATCAGGAGGAATGGATGGGCCGGTTGGAGGGGCGACGAATTCTCGTGACCGCGGCCGCCGCCGGCATCGGAAGAGCATGCGCTGCGACCTTCGCTCGTGAGGGTGGGCGCGTTCTGGCGACGGACATTGACGCTGCCGGCCTTGCCTCATTGAAGGCTGCTTCGCCGCAGGTCGAGACGCGTGAACTCGATGTGAGCTCGCAAGATCAGATAAGCCGGCTTGCCGAGGATCTGCCCGATATCGACGCCCTCGTGAATGTGGCGGGCTGGGTTCACCATGGCGCGATACTCGACTGTACGCCTGAAGACTGGGAGCGTTCGCTTCGGCTCAATCTCACGTCCGTTTTCATGATGAGCCGCGCCTTTCTTCCCGCGATGTGCGCGCGCGGGCGCGGATCAATCCTCAATATCGGGTCTGTCGCATCGAGCATCATTGGCGTGCCAAACCGCTTCGCCTACGGAGCCACCAAGGCGGGCATCATCGGTCTCACCCGCTCGATTGCGGCGGACTATGTCGGCGCAGGCGTCAGATGCAATGTCATCTGCCCCGGCACGGTTGATACCCCATCCCTTCACGGACGCATGGCCGCCCAGGGCGATTATGAGAGCAGCCTGCGGAGTTTCGTGGCGCGTCAGCCCATGGGGCGGCTGGGACGACCCGAAGAAATTGCGGCGCTGGCCACCTACCTGGTCAGCGAGGAGTCGGCGTTCACCACGGGGGCCGTCCACATCATCGACGGCGGCTGGTCAAATATCTAGGAGGACGCAAGCTGAGGCTGCCGAGCGCCGGCGAGGCGGTAGCTCAAAGGCCTGCCGTGCTTGCGCCGGACGGGCGTCTTCGTGATGCGACGTCCCTGGTCGCGGACGGGAGCGCAGGTGGCGCGTGTCCTCTGCGTCACGCGCCGCCACGACCTTGCTGCTTCAGGTCGGGCAGGTAGGGCCACGGCATCGCCAGTTCGGCAATGCGCGCGAGGCGCAGAAGGATGTCGTCGCGATGGCGGCGCGCGACAATCTGAAGTCCCACCGGCAGGCCGTCCGATGTCATGCCTGCGGGGATCGAGATCGAGGGGTTCCAGCAGGCGTTGGCCAGCATCCCGAAGGGTTCTGCCCCGCCAGCACTGGCATCCTTCCCTTCGATCTCGCGGGGCGGCGCGTCGTCCGCGCCATAGGGCTTGCAGGATGTTGCCGGCGAGAGAAGCAGGTCGTTGTCGCGGAAGAAGCTGGCAACCTGCTGTTCCAGAAGGTGGACCTGTTCCCAGGATTTCTTGACATCGACCTTGCCGCGACGTTCCCGCACGCGTGTGATCACACGCTGGACCGACTTGGAAAGCTTGTCGAAGCCGTCGGGAAGATAGCCTGCCTGAATGAAGTCTTCTTCCAGCGTCGATCCGAAGATCGCGCCCCAGTGGGGGTAGATGTTGACCGGTGAGAAGTCAGCCTGCGTCGGGACGAGTCTCGCTGCCGCCATGAGGCGGCGGGCTGCCGCCTCCGCGATTTCAGCAACCTCGCTTTCCACGGCCGCATATCCGTAGTCCCGCGACCAGACAGCCTTAAGGCCGCCGACCTCAAGGGTCTCGATGACGTCCTCATAGCGGTAGCTGACCGCAGGCAGGGACTGGCGGTCGCCATCATCCGGACCAGCCGCAACATCGAGGTGACGTGCAGCATCGCGCACATTCGCCGCGATCACGCCGTGAACGCTCCAGTTCGAAAACCCGTTCGCCTTCGGAATCCTGGCATGACTGGGCTTCAGTCCGACGGTGCCCGTGAAGGCGGCCGGCTCGCGGATCGATCCGCCAGCGTCGGTTCCGGTCGCAAGCGGCACGATGCCAGCGGCAACGGCTGCCGAGGATCCACCGCTCGAGCCCCCCGGGGTCTTGTCCGTGTTCCACGGGTTGCGGGTAACCCCATAGAGCAGGGTTGACGTGGCAGAATCCATGCCGAACTCGGACGATGCGGTCACGCCGATGGGGATCGCGCCTTCCGCCCTGAGGCGGGCGATGTGCCGCGAGTCGGATTTTTCGGGGGCTGCGTCCCTCAGAAACCAGCTGCCCTGAGTTATCTGGAAGCCCGCGCACGATTCCATGTCCTTCACGCCAAAGGGAACGCCTGCGAGCCTGCCGGGGTCCTCGCCACGGGCCACTTTCGCATCGACGACATCAGCTGCCTCTTCGGCTGCCTGCCTGTAGACGCGGATGAAGGCGTTCAGGGGAGGATTTAGCGCTTCAAGCCGACTGAAGGCTGCTGCAACGCTCTGGCGGGCGCTCAGCTCGCCCTTCCTGACAATGTCGGCAATCTGTGTGGCACGCAGCATGATGCTCGCCTCGCGATCCTTTCAGCAACGCCCGTCTGATCCTCGCCCGGGCGCCAGAGAAGGGCACAAGGCGGCGCAGGTCAAATATAATCACCGGTCACATCGCAGAAACTGCCCCTGCCTGTTCGCATGATCGCAAGGCGCACAATGCGTGGTCCCGATCCTGACCTTGTCCGGACAGGTTGGCCCGCCTGATACGCGTGTCCAGGTTGAACCGGGCGTTGCACTAAATGTCGTCGTCGATAACAGTCTGGCTTGGCGCCTCAGGATCCCGCATGCCTCAGCAGCGCATGGCGGCATGAAGACGGTGATCCGGCGTCCGGAGGCGCAAGCGTGTTCAAGGCGATCATCCTGCTCAAGCGCAGGGAGGGCGTGTCAGCCGAAGAGTTTGCAGCCTGGTGGCTCGGGCGACACCGCCCTCTGGCCATGCAGCTGCCTGGCCTGCGTCGGATGGTTGTGAATCTCGGGCACGATCCGGACGGCGTCTATGACGGCGCATCGGAGCTGTGGTTTGACACAGAGGCAGATTTTCTCGCCGCCTATGCGACCGACATCGGCAAGGCAGTCGCTGCAGATAGTCTGTCCATGGTGAGACGCCGTGACCGGCTGCTGGTTGAAGAGCATGTCTTCCAGGCTGGATCTGAACCGTTCGCGGACTAGGGCTTGTCCCGGCCAGTCAGGCGGCCGTTGAGGGGGTGGCGGGGGGCACGCTGCGGATATCCCCTGCGGTTGCCGGATGCGACAGGTGGCGTCGTCATCAAATGGCGGCAACTTCGGCCAGCATCGCGTGCTTCCTCAGCAGCTCCTGCACCTGATCGATCGGGATTGCTTCGCGGCTGTTTCCATCGCGTCCGACCATCGTCCTGTTTGCAAAAAGGGAGTTCAGAATCGCTTCGTCGACCGCTTCAGCAGTGGCCTCAAGGAGCGGCGTGATCATGAACTCGCCAAATCCTTCGACGGGGCCGCACTCGTGGACGCGCTGGTAGGCTTCCCGATTCGCCGTCGAGAAGGCGATGAAGATGTCGCCGGACTCGTTGGAGGCGATGCCGCCTGAGCGCGCAATGCCGATGCCCGCCCGCCGCGACAGACGTTTCAGCTGCGTCGGCGAGAGGGGTGCATCCGTGGCGATGACCACGATGATCGAGCCCTGATCCGTCGGATGGCCCTGCAGATAGCGATGTGTCTGGGGTCCTGTATAGGGAATGTAGCGGCCGATCGGCACACCGCCGATCGTGCAGAGGCGCCGGATGCCGAAATTGCTCTGCACGAAAGCGCCAATCGTGAAGGTCCGGGAGCCGAAGGTCACAAGCCGTGAGGATGTTCCCGATCCGCCCTTGAACTGGTAGCAGGACATGCCCGTCCCGCCGCCGACACTGCCTTCTTCAACTGCGCCTCCCCTTGCGCTGTCGAGGGCGGCGAAGACATGCTCTTCCTTCACATGAAAGCCATTCATGTCGTTCAGCCAGTTGTCGCACGTCTCGGCCGCGACCGGCAGCCAGAAGGTATTCCCGTCCAGACTGCCGCTGTCCTTGCGCTGATTGAGCCACTTGATCACGGCGTCGCGTGCAAGTCCGCACGAGTGAGTGTTGGTGAGCGTTATCGGCCCATCGAGTCGGCCAGCCTCTTCAATCCAGAGCAGGCCCGAGGCCTCGCCATTGCCATTGAGACAGGAGGCGCCGGCGAAGACACCCTCGGTTGCCCCCTGCAGGCCGCGTGGCAGAATGGCCGTCACGCCGGTCCGGACCGGCCCCTTGCCAATGACCAGCGGCCCATCGCCTGATATCAGCGTGCAGTATCCAACCTCGACGCCCGGCACGTCCGTGATTGCATTCCACTGACCAGGTTGACCCTGAAGCGGTACGCCCACGCCGCGCGCGCGCATCAGGCCGGCCGGCGTCCGCAGATGATACGGGTTCATGCTTCGCCTCCACTCGGTGGCGACCTTGGTCGCAGATGGTAGGTTGAGATGTCAAAATGTGAGCGGGAATTCTATTGAAGCAGCATGAGGCCGTGTCAATTGCTCGGCAGGCCGCATGGTCGGCGGGCGCTTCTTGACGCGCAAGGCAATCTGACGGAAATGTAGACACTGCTCATATCAGATCGGCCCGGGTCTCCCGCTCTGATCGTGTGTCCGGCGGCAGTGCGGTTGAACGAGGTGTTCGCATGGCCGGCAAGCCGGCACGGGTCTGGCTCGCTGACTATGCTCCACCGCCCTATGCGGTGGAAAGCATCGCGATGTCAGTCCAGCTTGACGAGGAACGCACGCTCATTTCGTGCAGTCAGACGCTTGTTCGCGGCAGTCTGCCGCCGGGGGCGGATCTTGTTCTTGCAGGTCAGGGCTTCCGGTTGATCAGCGTTTCGGTTGATGGCGCAGCGCTGGCGCCCGGCAGCTTCAGCGTCCGGGAGGGCGAGCTTGTCATCACCGCTCCGCCCGAGCGCTTCGTCCTGACAGTCGTTTCCGAGCTCAGCCCGCGGGCCAATCGCTCAGCACTGGGCATGTTCATGGATGGGGCCTCGATCATCACGCACATGGAGCCTGACGGGTTCTCGCGTCTCACATACTGCCTTGACCGGCCTGACATAATGAGCCGGTACGATGTGGAGCTGATTGCTGATCCCGCGCGCTTTCCTGTCCTTCTTTCCAATGGCAACCGCATTGCACATGGGTCCTTGCCCGACGGCCGGCATTTTGCGCGCTGGCGCGATGACATTCCCAAGCCCGCCTACATCTTCGCAATTGCCGCGGGTCCCTACGCGCAGGTTTCGGATCATCATGTCGACGGCGCCGGGCGGAGCATCCTGATCACCGTCCATGCCAGCGCGGGGAACATCGCACGGTGCAGGTTCCTGCTGGACACGATGAAGCGCGTGATGGCGTGGGACGAGGAAGCGTTCGGGCGGCGCTATGATCTTGACTGTCTCAATGTCCTTGTCGTCGAGACGCACGCAATCAGCCAGGAGAACAAGGGGCTGATCTTCCTCGAGGCGGCGTATGCTTTGGCGGACGCCGAGACGTCCACCGACGAGGATTTCGACCTGGTCGAACGGATCGCCGGGCATGAATATCTCCACAACTGGACCGGCAATCGGGTCACATGTCGCGACTGGTTTCAGCTCAGCGTCAAGGAGGGGCTCACCCGCTTCCGCGACCAGATGTTCTCCGCGGCGATGTCATCGCCCGACGTCAAGCGCATCACCACTGTTCGAAACCTGCGAACCAACCAGTTTGCCGAAGATGCCGGGGCTGGCGCACATCCCGTGCAGCCAAAGTCCTATGGCGCTGTCTCGAATCTCTACTCCGGCACGGTCTATGACAAGGGCGCCGAAATCGTGCGCATGGCGTATGTGCTGCTGGGATCGGAGCGGTTTCGCAGGGGGCTCGATCTCTTCTTTGCGCGTCATGACCTTTCGCCGGTCACGATCGAACAGCTTCTGCAGGCACTGGCTGATGGCGGAGGCGAGGATTTCGCCCAGTTTGCACGATGGTATCATCAGCCCGGAACCCCGAGGGTTCATGTCAGGCTGCGTCAGGACCCCGATCGTCGGATTGCGCGACTTGAATTGACCCAGGACGTCCCTGTCGAAGACAAGTCGGGCATGCCGCTGCGGGTTCCGCTCCGCATGGGTCTTCTTGGGAAGCACGGCCGTCCGGTCCCCATGAAGAATGAAGAGGGTCCCATCGACGTCGTTGATCTGACAGAGGCAGAGCAGGTGATCGAGCTGCAGGATCTCGACGAATCTGTAATCGTCTCCTGCAATCGCGGCTTCTCGGCGCCAGTTGTCGTCGAGATTGAACGCAGCTCCGAAGACCTTGCGCTGCTTCTGCGCCATGAAACGGATGGCTTCGCCCGATGGGATGCTGGCCAGGAGCTGATGGTCAGGAGCGTGCTCGCTCAGGCCGAGCCGGACGGAGCTGGCGTCTCACCCAGGCCATTGGAGGCGCTGACAGCCGCCTTTGCGGATCTCCTGCAAGCATCTTCGGCGGATCATGCCCTTGCAGCAGAGTTGCTGTCATTTCCGCATGTCGGGATGGTCGCCGAGCGGATCGATGAGGCTGATGTCGGAAAGCTTGCGACGGCATGGATCGACGTGCGCAGGCACGTAGCAGCGGCCAACCTCAATGCCCTCTGGACAACCTTTCATTCATGCAGGGCTCCCGGCCCGATCTCGCTTGATCCCGCTGCAAGAGCGCGCCGAAGGTTGCGTTCGGTTTGCCTGGACTACCTGCTGGAGACCGACGATCACACTGCGCGCGCAGTCGCGCTGGCGGAAGTCGAGGCGGGTGCAGGCATGACAACCCAGAGCGCCGCACTGCACGCGCTTTGTCATTTTGACTGCAATGAACGAGACCGGGCCCTCGACGTCTTCCAGAAGCGCTGGAGTGAGAAGGCCGATGTCATGCGGCTCTGGCTTCGAGCGCAGGCGCTGTCGCGTTTTCCCGGGGCTGCTGATCGGGTGCGCACACTCGCGGCTTCGCCGATGTTCAACCTCGCGAACGCCCCGCAGGCAATGGCGCTGCTTGGTTCATTCTTCCGGCAGAACCGGATCGGCTTTCACGCAAGCGATGGGTCAGGTTACCGCTTCCTTGCCGACACGCTCCTCCAGCTCGACCGCATCAGACCCCAGTCCACGCGATGGCTGATGCCCCAGTTGATGCTGTGGCGACGCTTCGATGCGGATCGTTCAGCCAAGATGAAAGAGCAGATCATGCGCATTGCTGGGACTGAAGGTATTTCGGCAGCGCTCGCCGAGAACATGGCGCGAGCCCTTGCCGATCCGCTCTTGAGGCAGGAACAGGGGAGGAGCTGACATGACCTCTTTGACGCAGACTGAGGAGACCTCGATGACGGGTCGCGCCGAGTATCCAGATGCGGGTTCACGTTCGGCAAGCTTGTACACGCGCGCCTTGTCGAGCCTACCTGGCGGAAACAGCAGGACAGCGGTCTTCCGCGAGCCGTATCCGATCTACATAGAACGTGGCGAAGGCGCCTACGTCTGGGACGTCGATGGCACCCGGCGCCTCGATCTCATCAACAACCAGTCTGCCCTTGTCCACGGTCACTCGCATCCGCAAATCGTCAAGGCCGTCCAGGCGCAGGTCGAGAAGCTTACGTCTGTCTGCGCGCCAACCGAGACGGAAATCCTCCTTGCGGAGGAACTCTGTCGCCGCGTTCGGAGCATTGAGCGGGTCAGTTTCTGCAACTCAGGCTCTGAGGCTGTCCTGTTTGCCATTCGTGCAGCCAGGGCGCACACAGGAAGAGACATCGTGGCGAAGGTCGAAGGCAGCTATCACGGCAATATCGACGCCGTGGAAATCAGCGTCTTCCCGAAACCGAACCAGTGGGGCGAGGCTGGCGCTCCCCAGGCCCTTCCTGAAGGCCTCGGCATACCGGCCCATGTGGTCGAGAATACCCTTGTCCTACCCTTCAATGATGTCGACGCGGCCCGCCAGCTGATCCGCCAGCATGCGAGCCAGCTTGCCTGCGTCGTGGTTGATCCTGCGCCCCCCCGACTTGGCTTTCTTGAAGCTTCCGACAGCTTCCTTGAGATGCTGCGCGAAGAGACAATGCGGCATGGCATTGTGCTCATCTTTGACGAGGTCTACGCCTTCCGGCAGAGCCGGGGCGGCGCGCAGGGGCGACGCGGGATCGATGCGGACCTTACTGCACTCGGCAAGCTGATCGGAGGCGGTCTGCCGATCGGTGCGACTGCAGGCTCGGCCGACATCCTCTCTGTGTTTGACCCCAGGAATGGCGGGGCGAGGGCGGGCCATGCGGGGACGTTCAACGCCAACCCGCTGTCGATGGCTGCCGGCCTGGCGGCCCTTGACCTCCTGTCGGACGCTGAGTTCGCGCATCTCGATGCCCTTGGAGCGAGGGCGCGGGAGGGCTTGCGCGGCGCTCTCGAAGACGCTGGCCTGCCAGGGACAGTCAATGGCGCCGGTTCGCTGTTGAGCATGATGATCGGCCATGCTGGCCCCGTGCACAATGTCCGCGACATCACGGCGGCAATGACCGGTGTGCGCGCAGACGGACGCACGCCGCGCGAGCTGGGCGTGGCTTATGCACGTCACCTCATCAACGCCGGGTTCATCGGCGCAATGCCGTCGATGTTCGTTCTGTCGACGGCGATGACGGCAGATCATGTCGATCGTCTCGTTGACGCCTCGCGCGAGGCCTTGAAGAAAATCGCCATCGCTTGAGCGAACGCGCCGCCTCGCGTTCTGCGCAGCGCGTGATGGCTGCAGGGAGTGGGCCTCGATGCACCTCAATTTCGCCTACCAGGAATGGCCATATCGGGAGGTCTTCAAGATCTCGCGCGGCGCCAAATCCAATTCGGCGCTGTTCATTGCCATCGTCAGCGACGGAGGGTTTGTCGGGCGCGGTGAGTGTGGAATTCTCGACCAGTACGGCCATACGCGAGGCGATCTTGAAGCGGGCTTTGACCACGCCCGCGAGATGCTGATGTCGGGTGCAGCGCCAGCGGACGTCATTGCAGTTCAGGACAATTCGTCGGTCCGAAATGCGCTCGATTGTGCGTTCTGGGATCTTGCCTGCAAGCGAACAGGTCAGTCGATCTGGCAGATGACCGGTGTTGACAAGGCTGAATCCGTTCCGTGCGACCTGACGATCAGCGTCAATTCAATCGAAAAGATGTGCGAGGATGCGCGCGCCGCCCGGCGACAGGGCTACACGCTCCTGAAGCTCAAGGCGGACAGGTCCCAGGTCGTCGAACGCGTCTCCGCCATTGCCGCCGCTGTTGCGGGAGCGACCTTTGTCGTCGATGCCAACGAGGCGTGGGATATCGAAACGCTTGAGCGTGTGGCGCCGACATTGGCGCGCCTTGGCGTCGTGCTGATCGAGCAACCTCTGCACCACCTGCACGACGTCGCCTTGGCGGGGTATCGCGGGCCCATTCCGATCTGCGCCGACGAAAGTTGTCGAACGATCGAGGATCTTGGCATTCTCGCAGAGCGCTATCAGGCCATAAACATAAAGCTCGACAAGGTTGGGGGACTTACCAGCGGTCTCGCCCTGGCGCGGGAAGCAAAGGCGCGCGGCATGCAGGTCATGCTGGGCTGCAATGGACCGACCTCGCTGGGATCGGCTCCAGCCTTCATCATCGCCACACTCTCGGACTATGTCGATCTTGATGGGCCCGCCTTGCTCCTTGATGACCGCGCCGGGGCAATGCAGTATCGCGACGGCCGGATATTCTGTTTCGGATCTGACCTGTGGGGGTAAAACCGGGCAGGATTGTCGTGATCGGCGCGGGCGGAACGCTTGCGATGACCCGCCACGAGAGGGGGTTGGCGCCATCGCGGTCTGCATCTGATCTCATCGATGCGATAGGCGCGCATGTCGCGGGCATCGAGCTTGTCGCGGTAGACGCTTTTTCCCGCCCCAGCGCAAATCTCGGTTTTTCAGATGTGGTTCATCTTGCTCGTCTCGTCGAGCAAGCCGCTTCTGATGGCGCCTCCGGAGTTGTCGTTACACAGGGAACGGACACGATCGAGGAAACAGCCTTTGCGCTCGAGCTGATCTGCAGGGCTGACATTCCCATCGTTGTAACAGGTGGAATGCGGGGCGCGGCTGAACCCGGGGCCGACGGCCCGGCAAATCTGATCGGCGCGATAATCGCGGCGGGTGCGGCCCCCGCCGGGATCGGAGTGCTTGTCGTCATGAACGACGAAGTCCACGCCGCCAGATATGTCGCCAAGATGCATACAACGGCGCTTGATGCATTCTGCTCCGGAGATGCAGGCGCCATCGGTCGCATTGAGGAGGGGGCCCTTCGGCTTGGAAGCGCATCCTTGCCGAAGCTTGAAGCGGGACTTGATGATGGTTCCGGGCGGTGGCCGCGGGTCGCGCTGCTCCGTCTTGGCATCGACGACGACGGCTATTTGATCGGTGCGGTGGCTGCCGGAGAATTCGCGGGATGCGTCATCGAGGCAATGGGCGCAGGTCATGTTCCCGCTTCACTTGTCGGCCCTCTTGAACGCCTTGCGACGGGCATGCCCGTAGTGCTTGCATCGCGCACGGGCAGCGGGCGCGTGTGCAGGAAGACCTATGCCTATCCCGGATCGGAGATCGATCTGCTGGCGCGCAATCTCATCTGGGCCGGCGGTCTGTCGGGGCTCAAGGCTCGCGTGCTGCTGACGCTCTGTCTTGCAAGCTCACCAGGAAATCCCGCTGGCAAATTCGAGGAGATCGCGAACCTCATATGAAGCTGCGGCAAGTGGCGCCGGCCACAATGGACGGCAGGGCAGGATGCAAGCGGGACATACGTGATGTAAGGTTCCCGGAGCCAGATCCGAAGAATGACGTCCTGAGTTGAAGGGGATGAGACAGCAATCGTGGCCAGGGGCGCACCCGCCAGCATGCCAGGCAACCTGCACACGGGCGCGGAACGGGGCGTTGTGAGCCTGGGCCAGCGCGAACATGCTTGCCAACCGAGACACCGGACAACGTCATGATCCATCCGATCCTCGAGAAGATCACAAGCTCAGCGCGCCACACGACATTCTATCTCTCGTGTGGCCCGGTTGGTGGCGCGCCCGTCATTTTTGTGCACGGTTGGCCGGAGTTATCCATCACCTGGCGTCACCAGCTTGCTGTCCTCGGGTCTCTGGGCTTTCATGCCATCGCCCCTGACATGCGAGGTTACGGGCGGTCGTCTGCGCCGGGCTCACGCGCCGAATATGCGATCGAAAATGCCGTGCTCGACATGTGCGAACTGCTGGACCATCTGGGCGTCGAGAGGGCGATCTGGGTAGGTCACGACTGGGGATCGCCAGTCGTCTGGTCTCTCGCGCAGCATCATCCGGACCGCTGTCATGGCGTGGTGAGCCTCTGTGCTCCCTATCTCCCCGACGGCTTTGCGCTCCAGTCCCTCCTGCCACATGTGGACAGGTCGATGTATCCCGAGGCCACCTTTCCTCTCGGGCAGTGGGCTTACTTCCGCTATCACCTCGAAGCCTTTGACGCGGGCGTCGCCAGCTTCGAGGCGGACCTCGTCAACACGGTGCGTCTTCTCTTCCGCTCTGGTGTCCCAGAGGATCAGGCGCGTCCTTCGTCCACCGCCTTTACGCTCGAGCGAGGTGGGTTCTTCGGTCGCCGGGGCCGGCCGCCTTCGCTGCAGCGCGACCCGTCCGTGCTGACCGAGGTCGATGAGAGCCGCTATGTGGCAGCACTCTCCCGGACGGGCTTCCGCGGGCCTAACAGCTGGTACTGCAACGATGAAGCCAATCTCCGCTACGCGGCTTCGGCCCGCGGCGGGACCCGGATCGATCTGCCCGTCCTGTTCCTGCATGCAGCGTGGGACCCGAATTGCGATACGGTGAAATCAACCCTTGCGGATCCGATGCGTGGGCATTGTTCGGATCTGGAGGAGGTCGTGCTGCAGTGTGGTCACTGGATGGCGGAGGAGAAGCCTGCCGAGGTCAACGCGGCTCTCGTGCGCTGGCTGGCGCGACGCTTCTCGCATCTTTGGACCGCCAAGGCGGCTACAGGCTCAACGGCTGGCAGCTGACGCGCGCCGGGTGTTCAGCATGGTCAATCGGGTCATGAGGCTTGGGGCTGACATGGGCGTCGACCCCCCAACGCATGTCCTCAGGCGAAAGCAACCGTCAGCCCTTGGCTCCGCAACACGCCGAAGATCTGTCCCCCATGAAGCGGGACATGCGAGCTTCGGAGCGGATCACGACGCCGCTGGTTCCAAAGTGGGGTAATCCCGAATCTGGATGCGATTGTACAGGACTTGTTGCCTCTGCTTACGGGGCAGGGCGCGCGTTCGCTCCAATTGCCTGCCGCGAGCCCATGAATGGCCTGTGTGAGACATCCGGCGCGGCACTCTGCGGCAACTGACTATACGGGTTCAGGTGCCGGGCCGCATGCAGTGGCCAAGTTTGGTGTCCATTAGAGATCAGTCAGTCCTGCGGCCGTCTTTCGATTGGCCGACAGATCATGACCCGTGGACATGTCGGCCGATCCTAATTGGCTGGTTCAATAGCCATACCGCCAGAGTAGAGAATTTGTGGTCGCCATCCCAATTCTCTGCGGATCTTGCCGCTGGGTATCCTGTTGCTGAAGCCGACAAGGTTCACGCCTTCGAGGAAGGGCAACGCTGGGTCCTTCGGAGATTCCATCCGGGCAGGGTTCTCGTTTTCGGCAATGAGCCGCAAGATGTCTTCGACGGGATAAGCCGTTGGCGGAGGGCGTCCGGCAAGACGAGCCATGTCAGACATGAACCGCGCCCACGATACCCCCGACTCATCGCAAACGTTGTAGATCTCGCCGATTGCCTGCTGTTGCGTGGATGCCAGCACAATCGCTTCAGCCAGATTGTCGACATGGACGAGCCCGGCATCGTTTGCGTCGCCATCCCCGATGACAAACGCGCCTGTTTCGCGGATCGATGCGAGCAGGCGATCGCCCCATGCGCCTCCGCCGCCGATGCCATAGACATTCGCCGGGCGAAGGATTGTCAGGGGAATGGCGTGCTTCACCGCGAGCTGGAGCGAAACCATCTCCTGACCCTGCTTGGCACGCCCATAGGCCCCGGCCCAGGGGCCATGACCGAGCGCTTCCTCGCAAACGTGAGTTTGAATCAATGTGCCGTAGACAGCGATCGATGTGCAGACGACAAGCCTGGCGCCTGCTTCGGCAGCGGCCAGGCAGACATTGCGCGTGCCGTCGACAAAGATCGACCATTGCCGGTCGTAGTCTCCGCCATGTCCCACAAGGCCTGCGAGATGCACCACGACATCGCAGCCCGCCGAGGCAGCCTTGAGCGAGCCGGGATCGAGCAGGTTCCCGGTGCGCACGTCGACACGCTCACCCCAGGGCGCAGGCGTTGCCTCACCTGGCAGGGCAAAGGTTCGGACATCGAAGCCGTCGGTCAGAAAGGCGGAGACAGTGCGCTGCCCGATGAATCCCGTGCCGCCCGTTATGAGAACCCTTCTGCTCATGTCGCGCGCCCTCTTCAGTCTGCGCAGATTGACACTGAACAAATGTTTAGTCTATCGTCCATCGCAAGCTTGCCGAGTCTGTTCTTGTGGAGCTGCCCATGGGTGTGGCCGACAGTATTCCGATCCGCCGGCTCGACTTCGAGTTCGCCGACGACATGGATCTCGTGTTCATCGAAGACGATCCGGCTCTGTCCTACCTCTTTGTGGGATCCTGGATGATGCTGCCGCATCTGGAGCCATTCCTCATCAGGACCGTCCAGGCGGCGCTGGATCAGGTGAAGAATGATCGCCTGCGTGAGGAAGCGATCCGCTTCTGCGCACAGGAAGGCCAGCATTTCCGCCAGCACCAGAAAATGAACGAGGTCGTGAAACGCATCCATCCAGCCGGACCGCGCCTGGCCGAGTTGGAACATGAAGTCGCGGCGATCTTCGAGGACTGGAGCGCGAACAAGCCACTCAAATTCTGCCTGGCCTATGGGGAGGGTTTCGAATCCATGACCTGCGCCGCCGCCCGCGCGCAGATGCAGACGGGCATGTTCGACTACATGAAGGAGCCAATCAGGGGGCTGATGTACTGGCACATCATGGAAGAGGTCGAGCACCGCACGGTGGCTCACGACGTCTATCATGCCTGCGGCGGAAACTACCTTCATCGCATGAAGCTGGCGATGTTCTTCCAGCGCCATTATCTGGGCCTGTGCAAGCGCTTTCAGGCGGCGATGATTGAGGCCGCACCCGAAGTCATGGCGCGTTACCAGCAGCCCGAGATGGAGGCGAAGCGACAGGCGCGCATGAGCGCTTACACCAAGGCCTTCATGCCGAAACTGCTGGCAACCTACACGCCGTGGTACAGCCCCTCATCAGTGCCGTTGCCGCCGTCCTATGAAGGCGCCCGCCGCACGTTCTCGGACCTGGCCCTGTCTGTCCGTTGAGGACGGCAAACATTTCGGAGAAACTGCTTATGGCGGAAGGCATCGCAGTGACGGACATGCAGGAAAAGTTCGCAGCCTATGCTGCCAAGGTGCAGGCCCGCGGAACGTTTCCGAAGTGGGACGCACCGACCATGCTCGTGCGCAACGAGGACTTGCCATGGGCCGAGGCCGGGGACGGAAGCGCCATCAAGCTGCTGCATGTTGATCTGGCCTCCAATCTCTGGATTTCCCTGACCCGACTACCCCCGGGCTATCGGGTCATCACCCACTTCCACACGGGTCACGTCTACGCGGTGACCCTCAAGGGCAGGTGGTTCTATGCAGAAAGCCCTGCCGAGGTTTCCGAAGCCGGCTCCTACCTCTTCGAGCCTGCCGGCTCCACGCACACGCTGTGCACGCCTCCAGACGTCGAAGGCGAAACACTTGTCTGGTTCGCAATCTACGGGGCCAACATCAACCTCAATGCAGACGGCGGCGTAGTCTCGATCGTCGATGCGCGTACTGTCCTTGAAATGTATGAGACGTACTGTGACGCGCTTGGCCTTGATTGCTCCAAGCTGATTGTTCTGGGCCGGTGATGCAATGACCATGATGCGGGCGACCGTCCTCAGAAACGGGTCATTTGCAACGGAAATGCGCCAGCGGCCTCAGCCCGGTCCAGGGGAAGTCCTGGTGAAGGTCAGGAGCTGCGGCATCTGTGGATCCGATCTTCACCTGTTCAGGCACCAGAGGGACACAATCGAGAAGGCGCGCTCGCTTGGCGCCGACGTGTCCGAACTGGAACGCGGCTATTCTCAGGGCGTCGTTCTTGGACACGAGTTTGTTGGCGAGATCGTCGACTTCGGTTCCGATACTCAACGAACGCTCAAGGTTGGCGATCGGGTTGTCTCCATGCCCTTCGTGGTCAAGGGCGGCGCCCCGGTGCTGATCGGCTCCAACCCGGAAACGTCTGGAGCATATGCGCAGTACATGACGCTGACTGAAGCCACGCTGTTGAAGGTCGATCCGGCGATCGCGAACGAGGCTGCTGCCTTCGTCGAACCGCTGGGCATTGCCGTGCACGCGGTGAACAAGTCAGGCATCACGCCCGGTGCAACGGCTGCCATTGTCGGGGCGGGGCCGATCGGGCTTGCGATAATTGCTGTCCTGCGCGATCGCGGCATCGAGACGATTGTTGCGTCTGATCTTTCGCCGACGCGACGCAGGCTGGCGTTGACAATGGGCGCCTCCGAAGCTGTCAATGGTGCAGAAGCAAGTGCGGTCGCAAAAGCCGCTGTTCCAGGCAAGCCACTCTTTGTCTTCGAGAATACCGGCGCGCCCGGCATGCTGCACCGGTTAGTGCTCGAAGCGCCTCAGAATGCCAAGCTTGTTGTCACCGGAATTGCGCCGGGCGAGGAGTCCTTCCTTCCGATGGTCGCCATCATGAAGGAATTGAGCATGACCTTCGTGATCTACTACACGCAGGAAGAGTTCGCGCACGCGCTTGACCTCATCGGATCGGGGAAATTCGACTGGCGCGCCATGCACACCGGAACCGTCGGATTGTCAGGCATTCCAGGAGCGTTCGCGGACCTTCGGGATCCCGAACAGCACGCCAAGATCCTGATCGATCCATGGCTTGAAGCCGAAGCGGGGTAGGGCGTGATCGAGGGCGCTTCAAGACGTACCCTGGACTGCAACGGACTGTCATTCTCCGCCTATGAGATGGGCGCTGGTCCTGCTGTTCTTTGCCTGCATGGCTTTCCTGATACCGCACACACATGGCGCCATACCCTGCCGAAGCTGGCGCGGGCCGGCTACCGGGCGGTCGCTGTTGCGTTGAGAGGATACGAAACCAGTTCGCATCCCGCCGATGGGGACTACAGCCTTGCCGCGCTGGCGAGCGATGTGCCCGGCTGGCTGGACGCCCTCGGCGTCGAAAAGGCTTGTCTGGTCGGCCATGACTGGGGCGCCAACATCGCTTACGCCGCAGCGGTGCTTTGCCCCGACCGGATCGACAGGCTCGTCACCATGGCCGTGCCCCATCCGTCGGCCTTTGCGGCTGCGCTGATTGGCGACTATGAACAGATGCGCCGGTCCTGGTACATCTATCTCTTCCAGCTTCGTGGCATGGCAGAGCATGTGGTTGAGGCAAATGCTCATGCCTTCCTGAAGCGCCTGTGGAGTGACTGGTCGCCCGGATGGACGGATCAATCGTCGCTCGCATCAATCGAGACCGCCTTCGCACAGCCCGGCGTTCTGGCTGCAGCGCTGGGATACTATCGCGCAGCTTTCGATCCGGCTCATCCGCGTGCAGCAGAGACCCAGAGACTTCTTGGTGCCCCGGTCTTGGCTCGGACATTGGGCTTGTGCGGGGCAAATGACGGATGCATTGGTCCGGCGATTTTCGAGGCGTCGATGCCGCCAGCCCTGTTTCCTGCAGGTGTGCGGACCGTTCGCATCCCCAACGCTGGACACTTTCTGCATCTGGAGGAACCGGATGTCGTAAATGGCGAGATCCTGAACCACCTGCGTTCGCTCTAGGCTCCATCGAGACGGTGCAGCAGGCGTCCCAAACTGTCCTGGAAAGCTTCGGGCTTCTCGACATGCACAAGGTGGCCTGCCCCGGCCACTTCTTCCACAAATCCTGGGGGCAGTCTGCCAGACAGAGCGTCCATCGCAGACTTTGCGCCGGGAAACCGATCATCAAGGGAACCCTTGATCTGGGCGACCGGCATCTCGAACCAGAACCCCGGTTCGTTGCGGCATCCAAAAGCCAAGGCCTCATAGATCGCATTGCGAACATGAGGAGCGTGCTGTTTCATGCTCCGGGCAAAAGCTGCGGATTCCGATGAAGGCGCCCAGGCATTCCGATAGATCGACGCCCATGCGTTC
>VFQT010001165.1_pt1 | contig 33257 bp, 32 predicted proteins | sample 3512381 | NCBI WGS metagenome assembly VFQT01 (sample SAMN10412376, study PRJNA504923) | tailings metagenome | isolation source: Relicate 2 Philex TSF3 active mining site | place: Philippines: Tuba, Benguet | collected 2017-08-29 | reverse complement strand
CCGCGGCCGCCGAGCAACTGATGCACCCGATTGACGACGTTCCGCGCGTCCCGGATCGCCTCGTCCGGGTCCCCCGGGTACGGCGCCCAAGCGAACAGCAAACGCGCGCGGTCCGTGAAGTTCGCAGCCGCAGCGGCGTAGACCACGTTCTCGGCCGCGATCGAGAAGGCGCGAACGCCCCGGGAGGTGGTCCCGCCGAAGGTGTCCTTGGTCGCTTTCCGCAGGGTGACGAGGAAGTCCTCCCACGAGATTCCGGGGTTGTCCCGGAGCACCCGGAGCATCCGGCCCTCGAACGCCTCCAAGACCGCGTCCGCTTGGGTCCCCGCAGCGGCAACATACGCGTCGGGGATGTACGCGCGGAAAAGCCCTGAAGTCACCTTGATCTCGGCGGCGGCCTCGGGGTTGTCTGCCATCCACCGGGTCGCCTCTACCCACAGGTTCCGCCCACGATTTGCCACCGTGGTCACGGTCCCGGGGCGCCGCGTCGCGACGTTGATCGCGCGGTCGAGCCGCCCCTTTCCGGGGAGGAGATTTCCCCCGATGTGGTACTCGAGGGGGTCCCCCTCCGTCAAGTAGCGCCCGACAGCCGCCGGAAAGTCGGTCCCCGTCTCCTTCCGCAAGGCGTCAAGCTCCCCGACCGCCATGCCCATGAAGGTCTGGGTGCCCCGGTAGAGATCGAACGCCTTCTGGCTCAACTGCCCGTGCATCTGGGCAATCGGCTCGTTAAACCGGGCAATCCCCGCGAACAGCTTGGCGAGGCCCCTGCGGGGCTGGACGATGAACGGATCACGCGCGGCCAAGTCCGCAGCCGCGCCGTACACGAACTCGGGGAGCCCGGGAACCTGCGCCTCGGCGAACGCCACAAGGTCGCTGAGGATCGCCTGCGCTTGGTGAACCCCCATCCCGAGGGGGTGCTTGCCCCCCGCGAGGACGCGCGCGACGAAGTCGCGGGTGTCCGCCGGTTCCAACTCAACAGCCCACTCCCGGAGGACCTCCGGGGGCGCCACGCGCAGGAGGCGGGTACGCAGCCGGTCGAAGTCGACCTCCCCGCCGACCATTGCGCTGGATAGCAGCACCGCCCCCGGGTGTCTGGCCCGGTACGCGTCCCACGCGTCCGCCGACGCGAGCACGTCCCGGAGCGCCCCGAGAAGGATCTCCTTCCGCTTGCTCCCGAGGTCAATCGCCGCCTCCGCGCGGCGTACTGCCTCCTGCGCCGCATCACGCTCGGCGAGCGCCTCCAGTAGTTCCCGCTGGGCGGCGCCAGCGTCCGCCGCCAACGCTTGGCGGCGCGCAACGGCGGCGCGGATCGCGTCCCGCGCCTGCCCGACGTCGTACCCCCGGCGCACGACGACCGCCCGGGACTTCGCAGCGTGGTGGGTGAGGGCCGCCCGGCGCGCCGCCTTCTTGGCCCGCGAGAGCGCCTCCGCCGTGTTCGCGACTTCCTCGGCGAGCTCGCGCGCAGCCGCCGTGTGGGCCCGCGTCGCGGCGCCCGCGTCCCCGGGGAACGGGCTCCGCGTCGTCTTTTTGAAGCTGGCGACCAAGGAAGCCGCCTGGGCCTCCGCCACGGTGCGAGAAATCTTCTTCTGCTTGACCGCCGCGCGCAACGCGGCGACTTGCCCGTCCAGGACGTCGAGCGCGGTCTGCTGCGTCAGCAGCCGCTGGGCCGCCGCCTCGAAGTAGTCGCGCGCCGCCACAATCTCACCCGGGGTCCCCGCAAGCGGGAGGCTCCGAAGCCGCGCGACCCGGTCCGTGACTTCGACCGCGACCAAGGCCCGGAGGTCCGACGGGGTCACCAAGCCTGCGCTCGCCGTTGGCGAGGGGCCTGTGAGATCGAGGACGTCCCGCAGCGGGCGCCCCTGCGTGATGGCGGCGCGAACCGCGGCGTCCAGCCGCGCGCCCAGCTCGGCGTCCGTCATCTTCGGTGGCCGCCTCCGTCCCGCGAGTTCCAGCAGGCCCCCCGCCAGCGCCTCAGCGCTACGGGCGCCGGCAGAAGCGCCCACGAAGGTGGGGCCGTCGGGGAGAAGACCGTTCACTGCGCGCCCCGCGACCGCGTGCGCCGTCGCTTGGGCGGCCGCCCACTGTTCCGATGCGCGCACGAGCCCCCGGCCCACGCGCTGCACCGCCCCGAGCGCCGTGGCCGGGTCGCTGGCCGCCTGGATGAGGCTATCCGCCCCCCGTGCGAGCCCCGGGACCTCCGCACGGAGCCGCGGGAGAGCTTGGCCCGCCGCACGGGCAGCGTCCCGGAGAGCCGTGCCCGCCGCTTGCGCCCCTTGGAACGTCGACGATTCTTCAGCAACGGCCTTCGCCAACGCCGCCGCGTCGTACGTGTGGATCACGGTTCCGGGGGCAACCGCCCCCTGGGCGGCCCGCAAGACCCCCTGGTGCCGCGCGATCTCCTCGGTGAGCCGGAGACTCTCCTCCAACCGGGGCCCCGGTGCGTCGACGACCCGCGAGAGGACCTTTCGCGCCTCCGCGAGGACCTCGGGGAGGGGCCCCGTGTTCTTCGCGCCCACGTCCGCGAGCGCCGCCCTCAAGGCAACCTCGACGCCCGGGGGGACGGGCTGGGGCCCCGCGACCGCTGCGCGGATGGTGGCGATGCTCGCGGGGTCCACGCGGGTCCACCGGTCCGCCGCCTCCTCCAAGAAGACGTCGCCGGCTTGGGGTGCGCGCTTCCCCCCCACCCCCCGGGCTTCCACGTCCATCCGCCGAAACGGCGCGGCGTCCTGAAGGCCCACCGTCTCCATGACGCGCCGGCGTGCTGCGGTCGTGAACTCGGCCGCAGCGCCCCACCACGCGGCCATCGTTGCCGCGTCCGCGTTGACCAGGTCCTCGGGCAACGCTGGCGGCGCGGGCAACCCCAGGCGGCCCGCGAAGTTCGCGGCGCGCTCGAACCAGCGGGAAACCTGCCCCGCGGTGTCGGGGTTCCCGCCGACGCCTTTGAGGCCGGGGCGCACAAGCAGCATCCGCCCAAGGACCGCGCGCTCCCCCAACGTGAGCCCCCCCGTCGGGGGCGCGCGGAACAGCGGGACGGCGGCCGCGATCTCGATTGCGAGCTCCCGCGCAGGCTTAGCCGGAGCCTCGATCCCTAGGACGCCCCGGTAGAGCCGCTTTAGCCCCCCTGACACGTTGAGCGGGAACTGCCCGGTCTGGAGGCGATCCGCGAGCGCCACTGCCTCCGCGACTGTATCCGGCGCCAACACCCGCCCGTCGAAGGTGGCCCCGCGCTTCGCCAACAGCGGCGCGGCGCCCGCAGGGGCCGCGTCCAGTGCCGCTTGCGCCCGTTGGGCCGCCGCCGTCGCGACTTGGTCCGCAGCCCGCGCATTCGCGACCTTGTCCGTGAAGTCCTGCGCCGCCGCCGCAAGCGCTTGGTCTTCCCTTTGGGCCACCGCCTTCTCGGCGCGGATCCCTTCGAGCACCCCCGGCTCAAGGGACGAGTCGATCCGCACCCCGAGGTCCTCAAGGACCTCTCGGACCGCGGCTGCGGTCCGATCCTGGACGACCCGCTGGGCGATATCTCCGACGCCTGGCGTGTTGAAAAGTTGGCCCGCAACCGCCGCCACGTCTGCGTCGGTCCGAATGTCCGCCTTCTCGGCGGCTTCGATCACGTCGCGGATGATGATCCGGCCCGGGTCCATGTTGAGCACGTAGGGCGCGACCTTGCGCCCCAGCGCCGTGTTCAGGAGCATAGCCTCGATGCGGGGCCCGATTCGCGCGATGTCTACGCCCGCCGCCCCCAACGAGATCGCGTCCGGGGTGGCGAAGGCGGTTCCGAGCGCCGTCCCGGCGCCAGCGAGCGTGGGGAACGCCACCGTGTCGTAGAAGTCGGGGTTCGCCGGGTCGGCCTCGTACGCCTCCGCAGCACGCGCCAGCCCCTGCAAGGGGCCGAGTAGCGGGCCCGCCCACGCGGCGAGCGCGAGCGTTCCCCGAACGGGCTCAGGGACGTGCTCCATCGCCCGCGCAAGCGCCTCGAACCCCGCTGCGTTGTAGGCGTCGCTCGCGAAGCGGGCGATCTCGGGCCCCGAGTCCAAGCCGCTGCGGTTCGCGAGCAGGAAGTCCCGGGCTTCCGGAGACCCCGGGGAGGTCCGCGTGACGACCGAGGCCCAAGCGGCGTCTTCGATCGAGATCGCCCGCGCGAGCATCATCAGGGGGCCCTCAAGCTTGGTTACTGCCGCCCCGACGTCGCCCGTCGAGGTCAGTCGCGTCTGCGGGATCGCCTTAGCGAGCGTGACGAGGCTGTACTCGACCGCGCCCGTCCCTTGGGACATTAGGGCGAGGGCGAGCGGCTCGGCCGCGTCCCCCAGGTAGGGGCGCGCCATCTGGGCCACCGTCTCAGTCTGGACCAAGCGGTCTTCGCGAATCGCGCGCGCGGCCTCGAACAGGTCCTCGCCGACGTCCGCCGCGGGGCTGTTGACATAGAGCGGAACCCCGCGCAGAACGCCGCCGGGGCGCAGCGCCTCCTGGAGCTTCTGGTCCGCCCACCCGCGCGCCTGTTCGGCGGCGTCCTGCGGGGGGACCCCCTCGCTCGTCAGGCGCATGTACCGTGCCGACTCCGCCTTCTTCACGGCGGCGCCGAGGTCGATTCCGGCCCCAAGGCCGAACCCGACGAGGTCCACGGTGTCAGGGAGCTCAAGGTGGCTCACCACCTGTCGCTGCGTGGCACGCCAGAGGTCGGCCTCCTCCGGGGTAAGTGCTTGGTTTCCCCGAAGCTTGGCCACAACCGCCCCGACTGCTCGGCCCCGCTCGGCCGCTTCCGGGTCGGCGCCCCCAGGGCGCCCGGTGATCGTCGCGAACGGCCCGAGGACGCGATTCTTGGCAGCCGTAAACACGCCCGGCGGGGCGTAGTCCTCCATGAGTGCAGCGCGCTCCCCGGGTGGCGCCCGGAGCACTGCGCGTGCGCGCTCGACGTCCTCCAGGACGCCGCCGGACCCCCTCCACTGCGGGGTGTACCCTAGAAGCTCCTGGGAAACCCACCGGTCGAGGAGAGCCCGCCACTCCGCCTTCTTCGCCGAGGTCTCCGCGGCCGCTGCGGCGACATCCGCGGGAACCGCCGCGGGCACCGCGGCGGGGGCCACCTCGGGAGCCGTCGCAGCCACCTGGGCCGCGACCTCTGCCTGTTCGGCAGCGATGGCGGCTCGCGCCTCCCGCGAGAGCCCCGCGGGCTGCTCCAGGATCGGCGCGAACCCTGGGGGGCTACCGCCCGCGCCCCCGGGCGTAGGGGCAACTACGCCCGGGGGCGGGGCGGGAGCCGGCGGGGCGGGAGCCGGCGGGGCGGGAGCCGGCGGGGCGGGAGCCGGCGGGGCGAGGGCCTCGGCGGTGGGCGGCGGGGGCGGGACGTAGGGGGTCGTGACAACCGGTACGGACCCGAGGTCGTTCGCAGGAAACCCCGGGGCCACCGCAGGATCATCGGGGCCCGTGTCAAACGGCGTGTCCGGGGTGATCTGGCGCCCAAGCGGGTCGACGATCGCCGACGTCGCGAACGCGGCGCGGGCTTCTCGCGCGCGGCGTTCAAGGTCACTCTCTTGGGACTTGATGAGCTCGTCGAACTGCCCCATGGCACCGCCCCTACGTGACGCCGTACCTCGTAGCCAAGTTCCGGCCCGCGCGCCGGAGCGGGTCTTCGTCCTCGGGGCTCCCCGTGCGCGCGACCTGGGTTCCCAGGGTGTTCTCGCTGGCGTCGGTGGACGGCGGGTGCGGGGTGCTGGCGGGCGGCTCCGCCTCGGGGCCCTCCGCCCGCAGCGCCTTTCCGGCAGCCATGGTCGCGCGACGCGACCCCTGGAGCGCCTCGGCGCCCGTCTTGAGGTACTCCCGGAACACGGCGTTCGCCGGGGCTACCGCGGCGGCGGGGTTCTTCCGCACGAGGTCCGCGCGGAACGCCTCGAACTCCGGCGACTCCTCAATCGCCTCGCGCGCGACCGCCGGCGCCGGACGCCCCGCGTTGGCCGCGACGTCCCCGAGGCGGTCCATTTCCGCGAGGATCCGGTCCCGGTCCTCGCCGACCGCCTTCTTCATCCCCGCGGCGGCGTCCGCACCCCCGAGGGGCGCGAGCGCGTCCACGGTCGCCTCGGTCTGGGCGCCCTGGTCGAGCAGCCCCTTGACCACCTCGGGCGTGAGGCCAAGGGTCGCCATGAAGTCCTTCATCGGGCCCGTAACGTCAGCGCTGACGCCGCGTTTCGCCATTTCCTTGAGGAGTTCTGTCGACATGCCCGCGGCGGCATTGGCCAACTGCGGGCTGGCGTCCCGCGCCGTCTGCGCGACCATGTGGAACTCGCCCATCTCCGGAAGGTCCCGCAACCCGGGGATCTGCTGAAAGAGGCGTTCTGCCGCGATCCCCTGGTCGTTCGGCGTGAGAGTTCGCAGGTACGCGATGGCGTCCCGTGCAACCTCGTCGGCCCCCACCTTGACCACCCCCGAGAACCACCCGCCCGCAGCGTTGCTGGCCACGCGATCCTTGTACGCACCGACGATCCTGTTCGTGTCGATCACCACCTGCCCCGGGGTGACCGCCTCGATCGCGTCGAGGTACCGCTCGCGCGCCTTTTGGTACGCACCCCCAATCTGGTTCGCGAGGGCCGCTTGAACGCCCCCTCGGGCGCCCGCCTCCGCGCCCGCCACGCTTCCGCTGGAGGACACCACCTGCTCGAGCAGCGCGGTGATCTTCGCGCTGTTATCGGCGACGGTCCCGAGGACCTCCTTCTCGCGCCCCGACACGTAGTTGCCGAGAGCCTTCTGGCCCTCGCCCAGCAGGCCCGCGTACGCCTGCTTGAGTTGCTCCGCCTGCGCAGCGGTCAACCCGCCGATGCGGGCGTTGGGGAGGTCGAGCGCCTGGAGCGGGATCCCCGCAGCGCCAGCGCCCGTACCGGCGACAGCGCGCCGCACGGCCGCAGCGGTCTGCTGGCCGCGGGCTGCACGGTACGCCGCGATGCGGCGGAGTTCCTCCTCACCTAGGATGTCGGACATGCCGCCCCCCCTACTTCCTCGCGGCGCCGTTCATCTCAGCCATGATGGCGTCGTAGTTGGCCCGCATCCCCCCCTCGGGTTTGACGACCAGCCCGTCCACGCGCCCCCCCGGGGACTTTACGATCAGGACCCCCCCCTCCGGCGTCTTCCGGTACACGTACCCGCCAGCCCCCGCGAAGTCCTGGGGCTCCTTCACTTCCGGCGGATTCGGAGCCCCCGCCACGGACTCCCGCATGTCGGGCCCCGTCGTCCCCGACGTGTGCGCCCGGGAGGTCCCCAGGTTGGGCGCGGGTTCTCCCATCACGGCCTTTGCGGCCCGTGCGCCGACCCCCATGTCCGGAACCCGTTCCAGAACCCCCAGAACGGTGCCTGCCGAATCCTCCACCTTTTCGGCGATACGCGCCAGGACCCCGGGGTCCTCGCCGCGCCCGAACGCCTTCGCAAGCGCGCGTGCCGCCGACGCGATGCTGGTCGTTTCGCCGCCTTCCCCTTCTTCTTTGTCCGTCAAAGCCCACCTCTAGGGTTGTGGTTCGTCCTCATCCGTGGGCTGCGCCCCCACGGACTCGCCGATCGCGTTGACGGCGGATCCGACCGGGCCGCCCGCGCCAGCGGTGAGCGCAGCCGCAGCGGTCCCCGCCGCCCTCACGCCGGTTTGGAGCGCGGCCGCGCGCGCCGCGCGCTTCGTTGCGACCTCGGACGCCAACGCCTGCCGGATGCGCGCCGCCTCCTGGGCCGCCATCTGCCGGGACGCGGTGTCAGCCCCAGCCGCCGCGTTCGCGCCGGCTGCCGCGCCGGCGTCAGCAGCACCACGGAGCGCCGCCATCGAAGCCCCCGCCGTCGCTCCGCCAGCACCCCCGCCAACCGCAGCGCGCGCCACCTGGCCCGCCGCGGTCGCGCTCTGGACGCCCGCCTGCGCGACTCGGTCGCCCACCATCTGGCGCTTCTCGGCCTCCGTGAGGCCGAGCTGCCCCGACTCAAGGCGCGCGGCGTCGTTCTTGAGGTCCCGCCGCATGGCGCGTTCGAGAACTCCCACGGGTGCCTCCTACCACAGCGCGGTAACGCTGATCACCCCGGAGAACAACCGCGCGTGGGGCGCGTCCGTCGCCACTCGTACCCCAAAGGAGTGCTCCCCCCGCGCAAGCCCCGTCAGAACGAGCGCCCCCGACCAGACGCGCTGCGAGACCGCCGGGTGGCGGACGCCCGCAAAGACCTCGGGCGGTAGCGCGCGGCGCTGGCCCGAGACCGCCGCTCCGTCCTGGAACAGGCGGAGAACAGCGCGCTGCCCCGTGGCGTTCACCCCATCGTGCGCACCGAACACGGACCACGCGAGGAGCACCGCCCCCGGCGCCCACGAGAACTTCCGGGTGAGCGACGCCCCCACGATCGGAAGGAAGCCCCCGATCGCGTCCTCCTCCACGGCCGCCCCCGCGGAATCGTCGTTCTCGAACCCGGGGAACTGATCCGAAAAGAAGTCCCGGGGGACCGTGAACGCCGACGCGAACGCCTCCGCGAACTCCCCGTCCTGGAGCATCCGGCGCTCGACCCGGAAGTCCACTGCGAGGTTGTTCACGTCGAGTTGGCCGTTCAGCACATCGAAGCTCGACGGCGAGGTCGTCTTCGGCGCAGATACGCACGCCGCGAAGTCGGTCGCGGAGAGCGCGGACCCGTCGGTGAAGGTGGCAGGGAGCGTGATGTCCGGCACGAGCCACCTCTCTACGGCAGCACCGACCAGTCGTCTGCTAGCATGTCGGGCTGGCTCGCGTTCCAGCCGATCGTGATCGACCCGTCGGCGGCGCGCATGTCGAGGCGCGGGAGGGTGACGATGTCGACGTATTCCGCGGCCGGTGGCGTCGAGCGCAGCTCCTCCGCCCGGTGCCAGGCCGCGCCCTCGCGAGCCGCTTCTGGCGAGAACCGGATGCCCGGCGACAGTGCCACCCACATCCCCTTGCCATTCCAGCCCGCGCGCTGGATCCGCGACCCGCGCTTGGCGTGCGCCAGCGCCCACCCGAACGAGCCGGGCACCCCGTCGACGAGCTGTCGCGCGACCTCGCGCGCCTTGTTTTGCGCGTCCAAGTAACCGTGGTGCGTCCACGGCGGCGTCGAGTCTTTACGCCCGAACATGGCCTCGTACACCAGACGCGCGGCGTCCTCGACGAGGAGCTCGTAGACCCTCGTCTGTTCCATCAGGTCCCCCCACAGTAGACGCCCAGGACGTTGAGCGTGCATTCCTTCAGAGTCATCTGCTCGTCGCCGGCGCCCCACCACGCTGACGCGCCGGAGAGACACCGCGCGGTGATGCGCACCCCGGAGACGTCCGCCCCACCAGTGTCCGCGGCGGTGAGCACCCCGAGCAAGGGCAAGTCGACCTGCTGGCGTGGGAGGGATTCCCCCCCGAGGTCGATGATAGCGACGTTGATCTCCAGGTTCGCCGTGTCCTGGGCCCACACCGCGAGGCTCTGGTCGACCTCATGCCACGAGGTGCCGTCGAACCACTCGAGACGGAGCCCCGCGATGTGCCCCGGGTCGACCCGGTTATCGGGGTCCGCCGCATCCCGGATGTCCCAGAGGTGGCAGTTCCCCAGGATGATCACCGCGGCGACGTTGTCCGTCCCCGTCCCCGTCCCGAGCGTGAGCGCCGAGAACAGGAGTTTGCACTCGTTCCCCCCGCTGTCGACCACGACGACCCACGCCGCCGCGTCGTAGTTGTGCCCCGCGCCGGCCGCGTCGACCGTGACCGTGCCCGCGAGCGGAACCAGCGACGGCAGGTGGAAGTGCCGGAAGGCGCCGTCGGCGACCGCGTCCGCCTCCAGGTCGTTCACCGCGTCTTCGAGGGACGCCAACGGCGTCTGGAGCGACGCCCCCGTCGCAGCCGCTCCGTCCGCAAGCGCGCTGACGTCCGGCGTGCTCACGCGAGGGTGTCCTCGATCCTGGCCTTGACCGCAGCGATGACCCGGACGGCCTCACCCGCGGTCAGGGCGCCGTCCAACAGGCTCACGCCCACCCCGGTGAGGGCCTCGCCGACAACGCCGAGCACCCCCGAGCCGCGCAAGAAGAAGCCCGCCGCCCCGAGCACCTGCCCCGCCCACGGCGGCACGTCCAGGGCGACCGCGTCCTCGGGGATCATCTGGGCGACCCGCTCCAGGTGCCCCCCGAGCGCCTGGAGGATCTGGCGCGTCTCCTCCTCAGTGACGGTCTTCCCACGATCCGACTCGGGCGCCCCTGCGGTAGCGAGGTCCCCGAGGGTCGCCCCGACCGCGGCTACGAGTTCCTCCGCGAAGGAGCCCTTGAGTTCCACCTCGGCGAGCACCTGCTGGATGACGGTATTCGCGGACTCCAACAGCAGGACGGCAACGAAAGAGAGCTTCAACGGCTTGATCGCCACGGCGACGCTCCTAATAGCAAGGGTCGACGCCCAGGGCGTCAGACCAGCAGGTGATGAACCCTTCCGCGTACGCGCTGTCCGGCGCACACGCCTCCTGCCGCCAGAAGGCGACCTCGAGGTAGTTCGCCGTAGCCGGTTCCTCCTGGAGCGTTGCGAACCGAAGCGCGTCTTCGCACCCCGCCGCCCAGGGGTCGGGCCGGGGCCCGCAGCCAGCAACGGCGACGACGAGTGCGCACTCCCCCGCCGCGACGGCAAGCAGCAGCATCCAGAAGACCCCCCGGCTCACGTACCCTCCCCGACGGCCTGCGGCGCTGCGTCCTCGTGAGGCTCCGGCTTCACCCCCCGAGGCGGCCACCGCCAACAACCGGCGGCACGCGGGGCACCGTCGGGCGTGTGGGGCAGACAGCTCATGAAGGGAACGATCCCGTGGCACACCTCGTCTCCGAGCTCAAGGAAGACGAAGGCGTTTACGACCGTCGCGCCGTACCGAACAGCGGTCGACGTGATGACCGCCGGGCGCTCGACAAGTACGCCTCGGATCTCGAATGCGACGAGGACGATACGGCCGATCGATGGCTTCACGGAACCCCCATGCCGAGGGCGTAACACGCCCCCGGGGGCTATACAACCCCGCGCGCGCCGAACATGGCGAGCGCGACGACCTGCCGCTCGAACACCCGCCCAGGGTTCTCCGTCTCCCCGCCGACTTGGCGCGCCATAAGCGCGACCCGGTGGGTCCCGGTCGGCATCGGGATCGGCTGGATGAGCCGCACTGACCCGGCGAAACGGAACAACCCGAGCGACCCCAGGGCCGTCCCCGCGACCGGGTCGCGCAGGAAGGTCTCGTTCCCCTCGTCCCACGCAGCGGGGGCCCCCTCCGGAAACACGACCCCGCCCAGCGCGAGGGCGAACTGGAGCCCGAGGGGCTCATAGGTCCCCGGTGTGCTGCTCGCCCACCGGTCCGAGCAGAAGTTCGCACTCGCGAGCACAAGCATGACCCCAGATCGCGGGACGTCGAGCTCCTCCGCCACCACCTCGATCCAGTCCCCGCCGGCGGTGATGCTCACAACGCCCGAGACGCCCCCCCCGGTTGCGTCCGGTGCGTACGTTCCGGCGGCCAAGTCCGCAACACCAGCGCTGTCGCCCCGCCGGAACGCGATGTGGTGCGCAGCGCCCGGACGGATGCGCGCGCGGTTCGCAGAGGAGATCAGCCCCGTCGCGAACGCGTGCTCGCCGAGCCCACCCGTCAGGCGCGCGGCCACGTCGAGCAGCGCCTCGGATGCCGCGACAGCGTCAAGGACCTCCCCCGTCTGCGGGAGCCTCCGCGGGTAGTCCGGCGTCACGCCCCACCCCCGGGCGTCCGAGCCACACCGGGTTGCGCCGCCGCGTCTACCGCGACGGCGAGGAACTCCCAGCGGCCCGCGCGCGCGATCCTGACCCGCAGCACCTCGGCGGCGTGTACCGCGACTGCGATCTTGCGCCAAAACGGCCGGCGCCGCCGCCAGACCGACGCCGCCGCCCCGAGCACCGCCGCGCCCCACACCGGGGGCGCAACAGCGCGACGGCCCGTCTCGGCGGTACCGCCCTCGTCGACCGCGTACGCGAGGGTCGTCGAGGTTTCCACCGCCTCGGCCCGCCAATCGCGGGCGATCGTCGTGGTCAGCGTCCCCAGGTCCGTCTCGCGCAGCCAGAAGTGGACGTACTGCGCCCGCTTCCGGTCCCGGGCCTCGACGCCGAGCCAGTTCGTGGTGATACCCGCCTCGGGCACGACGGGCAGGAAGCCTGGCGTCTCACGCGCCCAGCACCAGACGCCCTCGAAGCGCGTCGCCGTCGTGGTCGTGGTCGCCCCGACTGCGTACCGCCCGCGCGCAGTACCCGCGATGAGCACCACGCGGCGGTCATCAGGGGGCACCGCGAACTGCCTCACAGCTACGACCCCCGTGTAGATCCGCCAGCCGCCCTCGCTGTACGCGTAGATGGTGCCCCCGGTGGTGTCCGAGTCCTCCGCAACGGCGCAGAGGTACTCCCCGGTCTCGGGGTCGACGACCGCCGTTGCTTGCAGCCACCGCGCGCGGTTGGCGCGCCGGAGCCGCTCGGCCACCGGCGCCCCGATGTCTTCGATCTCCTTGCCGTTCCACCGCTGGAACGTGGTCCCGGAGAACCACACCACGGACCCGTCGGCCAGGACGCGTACCGCGTCGACCGCCACGCTCACGCCCCCTGGGATCTGCTCGGGCGCCTGCCCGACTGCGCGAAACACGTGCGCTCCCCGAGGCCCGAGCGCAAGAACCCCGTGCGGGGTGCTCGTCACCGAGAGCGTCAACGCCCGGGGGTCGGGGTGGGCCCAGGAGTCCGCAAGGAACGTCCCCCAAAGTCCCGGCTCGCTCCACCAGACGCGGCCGTCGACGGCCGCGACCCAGAGCCGGCCGAACGCTGCGCAAGCCGCACGGAACTCCGGCACCGGCGCGACGGGCGCGAGCGGCGCCCCCAACCACGCGTCCGGTGCGTTGTCGGGGAGGAACCAGGACTCGTTGTCCGGGATGTTCGCGAACGCGTACACCCCGCCAACGAGCGCGGCCGGGAACTCCCTGCGAACAACGGTCCCCGAGTGCCGCTCGTCAGCGCTAACTGCGAGGATCCGCCCGACGGTCGCGTCGGGGCCGATCGCGAGCGCGGTCCACGCCAGGTACCGGGAGAGCTCGTCGACCCGGAAGTAGTTGCCGAGCCCATCGTGCGAGTCCTCCGCCGGGATCATCACCGGGGTCGAAGGGGGGCTGCTCGGCGACTGGTTGCCCCACTGGTCGACCCAGCGGATCTCCGCCCGGTAACTCCCCGGCAGCATCCGCCCTGCCTCTGCGGGCCCGTCCGCGCCCGCCGCCGCGTCGAAGAAGCCGGCAGCGCCGGGGTAGACCTCGACCGTCCCCTTGCGTCCAAATCCGAAGTCGTCGGTCGTGTCGTCTTCCCCGCGGTGGTTGTAGTTGGTTGCGGTGGTGGTCGCGCGCTGTAGCACGGGTCCGAGCCCGATTGGCGCGGCGGGCACCGCTTGGTACCCGAGCGGCGCCACGTGGTCTCCGTCGAAGAAGTAGGCGCGCCCCCGAGTCGGGATGATGACGACCCCGTTGGGCGTCGCAACCCACTGCGGCGGCGCCGACGGACCCGCGGCATCCTCGAGGCCGCTCGCAAGCAGCGGCGACCTGGACGACGGCCCGATCACGCAGTCCCCGCCGGCGCCGCCGTCTCCCCACGACCGCGACCACCCCTGGTACGCTCGGATCGCGTCGTCGTCTTGGATCAGGACGATGTCCCTCTGCCCGACCCTCGCTGCAAAGACTCCGCGAACCTCGCCGAAGTAGCCCGGGGGGACGGGCTGGGCCGGGGACCCGGAGGTCGCTAGCGCCGGAACGTAAGGCGCCGGCCCGACCACCGTGGCCAGCGTGCTCTCCTGCGTGGGCCGCAGGTTGACGATCTCGTACGCGGTGTTGTCCGCCGGTACGAGCCGCTGGTCCATCGTCCGCAGGAGGAGCATCGAGCGCTACTCCGTGGCGGGCGCGGACCCGGGCGGGGCGCGTCGCCGCCAGCCACCCGCGGTGGTGTCCGTCGGGCAGACGTACTCGATCCCATGGTCGTCGACGAGGACCCAGCCCCGCATGTTGTTGCCCTCGCCGCGAGGGCCGTGCGTCATGTGGAGGACCTGGTCGTTGGCCGCGCGGATCGTGCCGAAAACTTTTCCGTCCTTCCCGATGGCGGCGCCGACCATCAAGGCGAAGCCCATCCCGTTGTACTTGTCCTCATACAACCCGCCCGGGACGATCCAGGTCGAGCCGGGGCCTGCGGAGACATCCGCCGACGGCTCACGCCGCTGGATCTGGGATTTCTGGATCGGGGGCACCAGCAGGAAGCCCTCCGGTGCCTGCACACCGCCGGCGTGCGACCCCTGGGTGGCCGCGGTCGGGGCCGACGGCAGGGGCCCCTTTGGTTCCGGCTTGGGCGCCGGGTTGCGCGGGGGCGGCGGCGCGGGCGCGCGCTCCCGTGGAATGGGTTTCCGGACCCCCGTAATCTCTTGCTTCCCCATGGCACCCTCCTACCTGTGGTGTCCGCGCCGAGGTACCGATCGCGACACGGGTTGCCCGTTGGGAATAGCAGATGCCATTCCCCCGAGCAAGCGCCGTACAGCCGCAGAGTACGCGCGCTCCGCGCGTGCGTAGGCGCCGGGCTCGTCGGTGGGCGCCATGCGCATCGCCGCTGCGGCGGCAATGACGGGCAACGCTGGTGGGGGCACATCCAGCGCCTCGGTGTCGTCGACCAGCTCCGCGGGGCGCACGGGGCCCACGACCGTCCAGGCCGCTGTCGCGCTGCCTGGGTCCGGGGAGAAGCGCAGCGTGCGGTGGACACCGGCCGGCGGTAGCTTCCGGCGGACGTCGGGGAGGACGGCGCCCGCCCACGTGTACTCGGCTGCGTACCCCTGAACGATATCCAGCAGGTGCCAGCCGTTCGCTCCCTGCACGTTCGCGCCGGGGAGCGCAGTTGCCGCGTACCCGGTGGGCCGTGCGCCGGCCCCTGGGTCTCCGGCGCTGTAGTCGACCTCCACCGCGCGAACGTAGATCCGCGTCCGAACTCCCTGGCGGTGGTACCGGTGGGTGTCTGGGTCCCCGAACCCGAGCTCGAACGCGCGGTCCGGGAGCCCCACGATGATTGTTTGCGCGCCGTCGGTGGTCACCTGCGCGCTAATCGGCGACGGCGCGCTCTCCAGTAGCGGCTCGGTTCGCCGGTATTGCGTGGGCCCGTGCGTCGACGACGTCGGCGCGTCGCTCTCCACGGGTCCCCCGAGGCCAATCCTCGGGTCCCAGATGCCGAGGCTCTGGGTGTAGCAGAACTCGTACGTCCCGGGGGGCTGCGGCCCCACCCAGGTGTTGTTGCCGCCAAGGGTGACCCGTGGTCGGTAGGTGGGCCGCGGCAGATGCCGCCAGCCTACGCCGAACGCGTACTGCGTAGCCGCCACGTAGTTGGCGGAATACTCCGCGTCCCGGCCGGGAACTTCCGGGAGGAAGCGCGCGGCGCGCGTGTTCCCCGGGGGGTACACGGCGGTCACGTTCTGGAACCGGGCTGGCAGCGGGTAGTCCCGCATCCGGATCTTCCAGGACATCCCAGCGGCCGTCTGGTCCGGCCACGGCTGGTCAATCGTGAGGAACTGGCGATTCCCGCCGCCTTTCAGGCCGGTGGTCGTCCAAACGTCCAGGATCGTGCGGATGTGCGTAACCCCGCTCGCGTCCTCGACCTCGATCTCGGCCCCCGACAGCGACCCGTCGGTCGGCCACAAGGAGGTGGCCTCCAAATCCGCGTTGGTCGTGTCGCGCTCAAGGACCCACGGGTCCGCGAGCGTCGTCGAACTGGCGACCGAGACCGTGTCTGTTTCTGACTCCGGTGCCGTCGGCGCGAGCGGGAAGAAGCGGAAGGTCTCCGAACGGAACAACTCGGGGTGGAGGAGGTACAACTCACCCACCGCCGCGTTGATCTCGCGGTTGCACTTAGCGACCGTGTCAGGCGCCGCGGTCGGCGCCCAATCCCCACAGGCAAACACGCGCTCCCGGAGGTTCGCTAGGGTGTCCACGGGTCCCTCCGATCACGCCCCGGAGTCGACCCACCCGGGGCACTCCACGTAACACGTGGCGGTGGCCGCCCCGCCGAAGGCGTCGATTGCGAAGCCAAAGGCGTGCTCGGTGTTGCCCGAGACCGCCTCGACCTTGCCCGCGGTGCCCCCCGGCGCGAGGCCGGCGCCCGCCGTGATCGCGCCCGTCGAGGTGACCTCGGCACGCCCCTTGATGATGAACCAAGCCCCGGAACCGTCCGCAACCGTATGCCGGGCGACCGCCGCAACCCGCGCCGCCGCGGCGTCCGCCGCCACCTCCTCGAGGGTCCCCGCCGCTTCGGAGAGGTCCCACTGGAGCACGTCGCCGGCGGCGAGCGCGCCCCCACTGTTGTTCTTGCCGTAGCCCACGACGAGGAGGAACCCCGTGGTGGGGTCCTCCACGTTCTCGCGGACCGCGCCCAGCAGGGCCGTGTTCGGCGTGGTGTCGACCTGGGTGAGGTCGAACGGGAAGGTCTGACGATGCGACATCAGGGACTCCTACGGGTTGGCGGTGCCGATGAGGACACCGTGCGCGCTCAGGTTCTTCATCGCGACTCCCCACGAGCCCAGCAGGGTCGCCTTGAGGCCCAAGGTGTCCTGGGACTCGATGAGGCGGCGGTGCGACAAGAAACTGGAGAGCGGGTTCTTGGCCTTGACGCCCTGGGTCCCTGAAACCGGGGAGAGCTGCGCGAACGCGAGCGGGTGCAGGTCCTTGAGCGTCAGGACGTAGATCATGCCGTTGTACCCGGCCGTGAACGGCGCGGAATCGGGGTCGAAGCCCGGCTCCCAATGGAGCGTGAACCCCCGGGTGATGACGAGCCCCTCGCGCCCCAAATCCTCAGGGACGTCCGAGCCGTCCCGGTAGACGATCGGCACGACGCGCTCGGCGAGCCGCTCGTAGTAGTTCTGGTAGGAGACGGCGTCGGCGATGCCGACGTCCGGCATCCCCACCTTCTCGCGGTTTCCTCGCTTGGAGCATTGCATCCGCAGGGCCATGAGCTCGTAGAGCCCACCGCCCGCGCCGATTCCGGCAACCGAGGTGACCTCCCCGAACTGGTTGGCGTGCCCCGGGATGCCCCCGGCGCCGCCCTGACGGACCACGTTGAACGTGGTCCCCGTCTGGGAGGCTGGGGCGGCGAACTGGATCAGCCCGTCCTCCTGGTACGATCCGTCCGCGGTCGGGTCGAAGCTTGAGTCCCCGTTGAGGGTCGGGAGACCTCCGGTGCCCTCGGACCCGGTCCCGTTGAGGAGCTGGTCGACTACGAGGTTCGTGGCGTCCGAGATCGCCGCGGCCGCCTGGCCCTCGATCACGATTCCGACTTCGTCCATGGACTCCGAGAACGCGATGTCCATCTCGTCGAAGTCGTACGCGTACACCCAGGCGCCCACGGTAGCGCGGGCCTGCGCTGTGAAGTTCCGACGCCCACCCGGCAGGACGGTCCCACGAACCAACTGCCGACCGGACCCGGGGCCGCGGTACGCGATGTTCCAGTTGTGCTCGGAGGCCCGCATCTTTGCGGGGGTCTTGTTGAAGATGAGCCCGACCACCGGGTGGTACAACGAGATGGTCTCGTGCATCGCCCGGTCGAGGTCGGTGACGACTCCGTTGAGGAGATCCTGCGTGAACATGGTCATGGTGGGCTACCCCCGTGCCTGTTTGATTCGGTTTGCGATCGTCTCGCCGAGCCCGGTGAAGCCCCTCGGCCTGGGCGGGGCGGCTCGGGACGCGCTGTGCGCGACTCCGCCCCCCGTGAGACCCGCGGTCGGACGCGGCGCTGGCGCCGGGACCTCTGGAGCCGCCGGTGCCGCAGCAGCCGCGGGGGCCACCCCCAACTCCGCTTGGAGCAGGCGCATGAAGCGAGAAGACGCGGCGGGGATCCCCTCGTCGAGGATCTCCGTCGCAACCTTGACGGCGCGCTCGAGGTCCCCGGCCTCGCGGCCGAGCTTGACGACCTCGGCGACCCTGTCGAGCGTGATGCGGTCCGGTGCGCCCTCCGCCGGCTCGGGGCCGAGGAGCGCCGCGACCGCAGCACGCGACCCGGGCGCATCGAGCCACTCCTTGTTGGCCGAGATCCAGGCTTCCTGCTCGGCGAGGTCCTGCGCCGCTTGGCGCTCCTCGTACTCAGCGATCTTCGCCTCGTACTCGGTGATCTTCCGCTGGTGCTGGGCCCGCTCGGCGCCCCACGCCGTCCGCTCCTCCGCGAACTTGCTGGCTTCCGAGTCGGTGCCGCCGTGTTCTTTGAGGAACGCGACGAGGTCCGCGTTCTCCTGGGCCTCGCGCAGGCGAGGCGTGAAATGCCCGGCGACGCGCTCAACCCAAGGGCGAGCCTCCTCGGGGAACGAGTCGAACGCCGCGCCGTCCCAGGAGTCCCACCCGAAGGTCTCCGCCGTCACAGGAGAGGAGGTAGCGCCCGAAGATCCTGCCCCGGTGCCGGGGGCGACCGCCGGGGCCGCGCCAGCGTCACCCGCTCCTGGAGAACTGACAGGCGCACCCGCGCCTGCCCCCCCGCCACTTTCGAGTCCCACCGGCACCTCCCGCGGACCCCTATTGTCGGGTCGCGGGTGTGCTCAACGTCACGGTGCTATGTCACTTCCGGGGGGTGCGGTACGGCGGACTCATCCGCCCGTTCGCCGGCGCCTCCTCGGGGTCCGCCGCCGCAGCCCGAAGCCGCCTAGTGAGGGCCCGCTGCGACGCGGCTTGGCGCTGCTGCGGGGGCAAGGCGGTCGCGGCGCTGGCGGCCGCCTCCCGCGGCGTAGCGGCCGCCGCCTCCCGGAGCAACTCGGCAACCTCGGGCCCGCGCGCGCCCACCTGCCGGCCCCGACCGCGGCCGCGGACCTCGACCTCCTCGACCTCCTCGACCTCCTCGACCTCCTCGACCTCCTCGACCTCCTCGACCGCCTCGACCGCCTCGGCCGGCGCGCCCAGGAGTCGGCGGTTCTCCTCCAGCATCGCCGCGCGACGCGCGTCGTGGTCCACCTCCGCGAACCCGGGGGGGACGGGACGTGGGCGCGAGATGGGGCGCGCCTCCGCAGACGCCGGCTCCTTCCGCACGGACAGCGCCTCGCCCGCGGCCGACGCCGTCGCCTGCTCCGCCGGGGTCGTGATGGTGATGGTGATGCCGCCTGGCACCTGGATCTGGATCGTCGTCATCGCCTCCCCTCCTGGCGGCGCTCCCAAGCCCGCCGGTTGCGCTCCCTCATGGCACCCACACCGAGGCCGCTTTTGGCAGCCCGTTCCTCGATCGCCTTCTCGGTCGCGTGGCGGATCATGCGATCCTCCGCGGTGCCCGGATGGACCTGGCGCGCCGTCGGATTCTCCGCCTGCCACTGGCGCATCTGCGCGTTCGTGGTCACAACAGTCCCGTCCGAGAGACGGACCTCCTTGGTCGGCGAGACGCCGACCACGTGGGTCTTGCCGAACCCCCTGACCCGGGCCCCGCCACACACGCACGGCGGCACGGCCTCCCACTCGACCCGCCCCCCGGGAAGATCCCGGCGTTGGAGAAGTTCCTCCTCGACCGCACCGCACGCGGAGCAGGTGACGTCAACCAGGACTCTCACGGACCACCTCGCGCGGGCGCCGGCGCACCAGGGCCCCCAAAGGGTGACGCGTCATCCTGCGGGGCCGCGACGGGCGGTAGCGCCCCCGTCGAGAGCGAGTCCTCCCCGGGGAAAGCCGGGAGGCCCGCCGGCACCGGGGACGACCCCCCTGGGGCGCTTGGTGCCGTAGTGCCATGCGGCGCGCCGCCGGGGGCGGCTGCGGCCGCAACGGCCGCCTTCTCGGCCACGTCCCGCGGCACGAGCAACTCGGGGAACTGGAGTTCCCGGAGGAGGGTCTCCACGAACACCCGCTGATCGATGTTCGGGCTTTGCAGGAAGAAGTCTTTCCAGACCTCGAGGAGGCGGAGACGCGCCAAACGGGTCCCCTCCTGACCGGAGTACGGCACCGGGTGGTACTCGAACTCGTCCTCGTGCTCCGGGTCGTTGCCGAACCCGTGGGGCCCCTGGATGAGCGCGGGGAGCCGCAGCAGCTCCCGGTCGACCTCGACCAGGGGTTCTTCCGGCTCGGGAGTCGCCAGGAACTCCCGCAAGGGGCCACCAACGCCCGGGGGGACGGGCGGGGCGCCCATCCCCGTTGGGCCCGGAACTGCCTGCGCGTCAGCCTCCTCACCGTACCGCACGAACAGGGTCGTGTCGGCGGCCAGCCACTCCGCGAGGTTCTCGATGACCGATTCGGCCGCCCACCGGACGACCGCCTGCACCGCGTCTGCCCTGCTCGCAGCCGCGGTCTTGACCATGGCGTCCGACAGGTGGAACGCCGCTGCCGCCGTCCGGCGCAGGTCCGTGCCCGTGCCCGGTGCATGGTCGGGGATCGCGAGGATCGTCCGGGTCGCCGCGTCCGCACGCGCGATGGCCCGCTGGAGGTCCTGGGCGAGACGCGGGGTCTCCGTCCACTTGAAGACGCGTTCCGCGGGCGTGCCGGGGGTCACCGGCTCCCAGCCGACGACGTCGAGCGACCCGGCGCTCCGGTACGCCGTGCAGAAGGCGTCGAAGTCCGCGATCTGGGCCTTGTCAGCCAGAAGCACCTGGACCGCGTTCCGCGCGTGGTGGAGCTCCATCGTCTGGAGGTCCTCCTGCGCGTTCATGGCGCCGGCGATAAGCGCGGGATCCGGCAACCCCTGGGCGTTCCGCAGGTTGTCGTTGAGCGCCAGGATCTCGACGGGGCGCCCATCCGTCGGTAGGGGGCCCACGAACAACGGGAAGCGGGGGCGCTGGCCGCTGTTCGAGGTTACCCACTTCGTGAGGGTCCTCCGCCGCATGTCGTAGAAGTCGTAGGCGACGCACCAGGATTCCTGGTCGAGGATTTCTCGGACCGAGGCCGCATCCTCGGAGACGTGCCGTGCGTACCAATCCGGGAAGACGCCCCCGCGGTACGAGAAATGGCCTGGGTCGAGCATTTCCTCGTCCGGGATCGCCAACCCGCCCCGGTTCTTCTTGACGCGCTTGAGCAGCGCCTCGAGGTCGTACCGGTCCAGCATGGACATGCGCACGTACCAGCGGATGTCCCGCGGACGGGCCGCTTCGGGGTCGAACCACGTATCAAGCGGCGACGTCGCCTCGAACTCCGTACAGCCCCCGCGCCCTTTGGGCCGGTACTTCTGCCATACGGCGGCATACCCCATGAGGGATGCCGTCGCAGTCGCACGACGGAGCTCGAAGACGAAGTCCCCGCGGCGGAAATGGTCCCGGATGACCAGCTCCCGCACGCGGGCCGCGCGGGCCAGCGCCTCGCGCTCCTCCTCGGACCGCCCCCGGCGCGCGGGGCGGACCTGCGCGCGCGGCTCGGTCGGCACGATCGCGGAGACCGCCTGCGTGATGTACGGGTACATCGGGTTCGGGGTCGACGTCATCGGCGTCGGCGGCGCGGTCACCGCCAAGCTCCCGTCCTTGCGGAGCACCTGACCGACCACGAACCCCAGACCCCCCGGGGGCCGCCCGTAGTAGTCCTGGAGGTAACCGTCGAACTGCTGGGCGCGCGCGCGCGCAAGTGCCTCGCTCGCCTCGACGAGGAGCCAGTCGCGCGTCGCCTGGTGCGCCGCGGCATCACGCTGTGCTCGGTTCATCCAGCCCCCGGGGAGTACCGCCCCTTAACCACGCGGCTCACTTCCGCCACGCGGGCGCGATGCGCCCCGTGCGCGGCGCAGGTTGCCGCGCCGGCTTGAGCAGGTCCTCCAACCACGAAGGCTGCGTCGGCAACGTGCGCGTCCGGTACCGGACAGGCATGAGCTTGCGGATCGTGTAGACGCCGAGCAGGAGCGCGCTGACGCGGTCCCAATGGTGGCGGTCTGTCCGCCACGTCGAGCGCACCCCGCGCGCCTTGGCGACTTGCTCCGCGCGAACGCCCTGCTCAAGGCTCTTGTTGTCCCTGTACTTCGAGAGCTGGCGGTACAGCTCCTCGTCCCGGATCAGGAGGCGCCCCGCGAGAATCTCGTCCTGGGTGAGCGCGATGGACTGCTGCCGAATGGTGGAGTTCAGCGCGATCCCGTGTTTCGGCGGGTACTCGCCGGGGTCTTGCCGAATGAGGCGCCCCCCGTACCCCCGGGCGACCACGTACGCGATGAACCCCTGGCCGACACCGTTGGACTCAACCACGATCGGCGCCTTGCCGTACGCGTCCGAGAACTTGCAGGCGACATCCGCCAAGTCCTCGGGCCGCGTGTGCGCCGCGTGCGTCGCGAGCACCGCGATCTCCTCCTCCCACGCGGACAGCGCGGTCACGACCCCGTGGTCGCGCGCCGCCTCGCCGACCGCATCGACCGCGATGAGCACCGGGCAGTCCGCCGCGTGGGCCTCGTACACCTGGGTGTTCGCCTCGGGCTGCCACGGCACGAGCGCTTGGTTCCGAAGGATGTTCATGTAGCGATCAGGGAACGTGCCCCCGGTCGAGGCCCGCCAGCAAGTCACGGAGTCGAGCGGGTAGTACGTGAACAACAGCTCGGGGTCGCGCGCGATCTCCCGGTCTGTCGCCAGGACGTGCCGGAAGAACGCGATGTGGCCCTCATGCAGCCCCCGCAAGTGGTAACGCTCGAGGTACGACTGCTCCCAATCCTCCAGGCGCGCCTTCCTCGGCCACGGACGCACGCAGGTCTTGCAGTCCATGACCGGGAAGAAGACGGAGCGGTACCGGCTGAGAACCTCCTCCTCCGGGTTGCCCTCCTGGGCCGCGAGCCCGGCCTCAAACTGCTCCCGCCACGCCTCGGCCGACACCGCCAGCCCCGTCGGCGCGGGCGTGCATTCGTTGAGGATGACCGCGTCCTTGACGGCGAAAAGCGCCGGGTGGACCACGCTCATCAACGCGCTGAAGTCACGTATAAACGCGCATTCTGACGTGTGGAGAGAATCGAGGCTGGCGCCAATGCCCGCAGAGAAGGTGCTCGCGATCACGTCCGCGCGGCCGCCTTGCCGACGGTCGAAGGTGATCTGGTTGACCTCCTTCGTCCCCGCCGCCGCAAGGCCGCGCCGCCCCTTGAGGGTTGCGGGCCACCGGGTGTCGACGTCGTGGAGCACCTGGTGGAGCAACTTCGCGCGGTCGGTGTTGTCCGCGATGCAAAGGTGCTTGTACCCGGGGACCGTCGCCACCTTCGGGTAGAACGCCAGCTCCCCGAGGACCGACTTCCCGAACCTCCGCGGCGCGAGCAGGTTCAGCCAGAGCGTGAATCCGTCCGCGTCGCGCGGCGGGTCGGCGAGGAAGTTCAAGACCCACGCTTGGCCCTGGAAGGTCAGCGCCGTGGGGTCGTACGGGACGACCTGGCGGGAGACGAGGTCGAGCACCTGCCCGAACTGCGGCAGCGATACCCGCGGGTCCCGCAGGAGGTCGAGCTCCTCCGGCGTGAGCTCGACCAGGGGGCCTTCCTCGGGGTACTTGAACACCTACTGCCGCCCCGGAGCAGCCAACGGTGTGGCCGACGTCGCCGTCGTGTCGAGCACCGGGGGGCGGTGGTCCGGTAGCGCCCGCTGGCTTACGGCGATGATCCCCGCGCGGACCGCCGCGCCGTCGCGAAGCGCCTGAAGGACCGTACCCACGCCGCCCGGCTGGGCCATGCCCCGGATCGCGGCTGCCTTGAGCCCCAGCTCCAAAAAGCGCCCGGTGGTCTCGGCGATCTCCGGGGGGAGGTGCCCCCGGACCACGGCCGCCAGGAGCGCGCGCGCCGCCGCCCCCACGCCCTCCGGCGTCGTGAGGTCGCAAGTCTCCAACAGAGACGCGACCCGTTCCCGCGTTTCCACAGGGACAAGCAGCAGATACTCTTGGAACGGCGTCTCCGCGCTCAATCCCGGCCGCTCCTCGGGGGCGTTTCGCCGACCTCGCGCCACCATGCCTCCAGGGCCGCGTCCGGCGCGGGCTCCCCGGGGGGAAAGTAAACCTCCCCCCGGTAAGGTGCAAGAGCCGCGTCAAGGAGCCCCGGGTCCGGAACAGGCGTCCGAAGAAGGACCTGCCACAGCAAACCAAGCGGTGCCCGCGTGACCTTGCTCGCCTTCGACACGATCGAATCCTGCGGGGTGAGTTGCCCCAACGCGATCCAGGGGAGCAGCCGCTTGGGGTGCGCGCCCGCCCGGATCGCGTGCCACGCGGCCGACGTCTCCAGTCCGCCGTACGCACGCGGGATTCCGCCGGTGACAGCGAGGATGTCCCCGAGTACCCGGGGGTCCCCGAAGAACCCGTCACGAACACGCGCAGGGAACGCGCGCCACGCCGCCTCTCGGGGGACCCGCGTAAGGGCGTAGGCGAAGCTCGCGGTGACGAGCGCCTTGCGCGTGGGGACGCCGAGCCGCTCGAGCCGGCGCACGAGGATCGCGTAGCGCACGACCGCAGCGTCGTCCTCCGGGTAGACGGGCCCACCCCAATGCGCGCGTTGCGGCCGCGTAAACAGGACGGTGTGCAGGACCCCGGGGAAGAAGCCAGCGCCCAAGTGGATCTCGGCCAGGTGCGCGACCCCGACGTGGTTCTGCGGATCCCGAAGCCACTCCCGCTCAACGCGCGCCCGCAGGTTCGGGCGGAACGCGAACAGGGGGAGCCCTGACTCCACCAGCAAGTCCTCCGGCCACTCCCGCGGAAGGAGCACGTCCACGGTCGGGGGCGGCTTCTCGGGAAAACCCCCGATACCGAGCCGCAGTAGCGTGTCGTCGTCGCGGAGGAGCGACTCCACCCGAAGCCGCCCCCCGCAGACGAGGCGCCGAACGATCGTCGCGCGCAGGTGGTCCCGACTCGCGCGAACCGAGAGCTCGGGGGGCCGCAGCTTCCACGCGCCGCGAGGCTTCGGCGGCGGCTTGCGCGTGGTGGTCCACGGCCAGAGCCCACGCGGCGGCACGGGCTACTCCGGCCCGGGGGCGGGGGCGGGGGCGGGGCGCCCCTCGAACACCTCGACCTGCCACCGCGCGGGGTAGACCAGGAACTGCCGGATCCGCTCATGCGGCTGGAGCGGCCATGTCGGATCCCGCGGGTCACTCTTGGGCACGCCGAGCCGCTCGAGTTCGTTGATGACGTCGTCGACGAGGTGCCCCGCGGGCACCCCATCGTAGTACGCCGACGGCTCGCCGAGCTTGCGGGCGAGGTCGTGGAGGAAGCGCGCGAGGCCAGCCTGGGCGCGAGTAATGCAGAAGACGACTTCGTGGTTTCTCATGGTTCCTCCTGCCACGCGGAAAGCGCAGCCATGGCCGTGTTTGCCCCCGGGCGCTCGCCGCCCGTCTTCACCCAGCGTTTGGCCGGACTGCCCGACCGCCACACCTTGCCAGGGATCAGGTGTTGCTTCCAACCCGCGGCGTCCATCCGCGGCTGGATCTCCTCTGCGGAACAGGCCCAATGCTCCCACCGCTGGATCACCGCCCGCCCGAGCGGTTCCAGCCCCTCCCGGGTGCAACGGCCGTTGGCGTAGACCGATGTCCGGCAGCCCGCACGCGTGAACTGCGCCACCAGGCTCCTCGCAGTCGGCCGCCAACCCGCCAGCCGGTAGGTTGCCCCCGTGTGGCCGAGCCCCTCGTCCGAGTAGGTGGTGAGGACGGGCCAGCGCACGCGGTCGATCGAGTTCCGCATCGTCCACTTGAGGACCCGGGCAAGCTTGAACCGCCGAGTTTCTCGGGGCACCGCGACCATGCGGGACAACGTAAGGACCGCGTGGGGCGCCTCGGGGCACACCGACCTTGCGGCCCCGAACGGCGGGGGCATCCACAAAAACGCCGCCCGTATCTCTCCGTCCTCCCGGACACCCAACGCGTAGGTAGCCACCTTGGCGGTTCCCTTGTACGCGTGGTGCTCCGCAAAGAGCGGCGCCAAGTCGCTGAGCGGCAGGGGCTCTACGCAGAACGTGGGCGCTTTCTTAAAGCCTTTCACGCGGCACCTCCGGTCAGAACGGGACGGGACCGCGCGGGTCCGACGCCAGGAACAGCTCCTGGAGCCACGGCGGGTTCTCGGCGCAGACCCGCCGGGCTGCACGGATCAGGTGGCCGGTGAGCGGCGTGGCCGCCACGGTGGCGAACTCAGCTGGGCGGTGCCGCCGACCGAGGTTGCAGTCGCGGCAGCACGTGACGAGGTTCTCGGGCTCGTTCCCCGCTTCCCGACCGTTCACGTGGTCCAGGGTGAGCCCCTTGGTGGGCCCGTAGGCACCACAATAAACACAGCACAGACCGTCCCGAAGGTAGATTGCAACTCGCTTATTCTTGCGGATCCACCCGGAGGTGTACCCACCACCGGTTCCGCGGGTCTTTCGGCTCATCTCAAGCCTCCAAGTCGGGCGGGACGCTTGGCGTCATCGTGTCCGTCCCCCGCGGGCCACTCGCGACCCAGGGGTGGCGCGAGAGGTAGCGTTGGGCAGCCGCGGCCGGCAGGGACGATTCGACGTAGAACCACTGACGGCTCCCGCCAATCTGCAGCCGGCGGCGTTCGTGCTTCCCGTGGTCGGTGACGACACGGCCGATCTGGCCGAGGGCGCCGCGGTTGAGCGCCTTGAGTTGGATCCCGAGCGCCGCGCGCGCCACGAACTCGGTAGAGAACACAGGCGGGCACGGCACGAACGGCGAGAGCGGGTCCGCGGTCACCCCCGTCTCGATCCACGTCACGATCGCCTTCTCCCAGGGGTCGTCCTCCTGGTACGCGGCGTTGTGCTCCGCGAACTCCGCCGCGCGATCCCGCGGAATGTGCGCGACCGCGCCCGCCTTGGCCGCATCCCGGGCCATCGCCCACAGCGACGCCCGCCAGCGGAGAATCCAGCTCCAGTCGATCTCCCCGGTGACTGACACCGCGAGGTACCGCCGGGAGCCCGTCGGGTCCGAGAGGAACTGCGCGTCGTTCGTCGTCGCAACGAAAGAGCACCGGCGCTGCGTCGCGCTCACGTAGCGTTCGTACGGCGCGCGGAACTCGTCGACCCGCGTGGTGAGCAACGCCTTGACCTGGCGCTGGTCACGCTTGCGCATCCCAGCCAGCTCTGCGATCTCGCACACGAGTTTCTTCCGGATCTGCATGGCGATCTCGCGAGCGTTCCCGTCGAGTTCGCACGAGAGGAACAGCGGGCTCTGGTCCTTCGGCGTCCCACCACAAAGGATGTTGAGCCCCTCGCTCTTTCCCTTGCCCTGCTTCCCGACCAGAACGAGCGCGAGGTCCCCCTTCTGGCCCGGGTTGAGGCCGCGCGCGGCAACCTGGGTGAGCCACATCCGGCCCATCTCCCGAACGAGCGGCGTGTCCTCTGCCCCAAACCCGCGAACCAGCCACTGCTCGAGCAGGTCCGCGGGCGCCCCCGCGTCCTTCTGGTGGCTCTCTAGCCACTCCACGAGTGAATCCCGGGAATGCCGGCGCGCCGCCACCGGGATGCCCTGCTCAACAGCGCGAGCGACGCCGACCATCCCGTAGTGCGTCTCCAACCAGAGCGCGATCTCCCCGGAGAGCTTGTCGCTCATCGGGCGCGTTCCTGTCCGCGTCACGACCTGGATCTCCCCTGAGAAGTCGTCGTACCAGAGGCGGCCCGCCATCCGCGGGTCGTTGTTGAGGATGACCTCGACGTTGAGGAGCGTTGTCGGCGGGGGCCACTTGCGATCCCCGTCTTTCGTGTGGTTCCACCGCAGCTTCTCAAGCACGGTGGGTTCGGGGGCCGCCCCCAGAACCCCCTGGTCGGTCGCGTCGAGCCACAGCCGAAGCGGGACTTCGTGGCCGTGGTTCTCGCTCGTGCAGAACAGGCCAAGACCCGACCGGTAGCGCCGGAGCCACGCCGCGCCGAGCGTGGACCGGTCAACCAATGGGCAGTACACCTGAACCGAGTCCCCCGGGGTCAGCTCCCCGAGCCATTTCTCGGGGAAGTCAGCGTGCTTCGCCGACTCGATGCACAGATCCGAGGCCATTGGCTTCGACTTCCGTGCGCCTGCGGCTACGTACGTGTTGCCCTGGAGCGCGCGCGCCCACACAAGCGTGGTGTCAACGTCGAGCACCGCGGCGCCGTCGTCCGCGGTGATGACCACCACCCGCGGCAACCGCCCTGGGCGAACCGCGCGCGGGAGCACCCAGCGCCGGCCGAGCGCGCGCCCGGCCGGGTCCGCGCGGTGCATGGTGTCGGCCGAACGCAACTCGGCCCACTGGTGAAGCACCGCGTACTCGGGCCCCGTCACGTCGCGAGAGAGCGGCAGGATCGCGCGGGTCCGCGGCGCCTCCGGTTCGTGGCCCCACGTCGTGTGGAAGACGCCCACGAAGCCTGCCCAGAGGTCGACGAGTTCGTCGGTGTCAGGCCCGATGCCAGCGCCCGGGGGCAGGAGGGGCTCCCCGAGTTCGTCGAGGTCGTCCTTCCCGAGGGGCGGTTCGAGCCCCCCCTTGGCTCGCCCGCCGTCGTAGTCGATGACTAGGCACGAGGCGAGAAGCCCCTTGAGGTCCGTCGGGTACTTCTCCTCGAGCTCCTCGTGGTGCGGCTGCGTGAGCACGAAGGGGGCCCAGGAGGGGAGCGCCTTCTTGTGGGTGTCGACCGGGTGCTCCTCCGGCCGGACTCCCACGAATAGTTCCAGGAACTCCGCCACTTCTGGCGCCCCCCACCTGCTGGGGCGCCGAAAGGCGTTCTTCTCCCACACCGCGTACGCCAGGCGCCGCGGTTGATCCTGGTGCTCCACGGCGCGCCCCCCTAGTTGCTGGCGTCCGTATCCGTATCGTCGATGTCACCCTCGAGGCTTGTCTCGTCGTCGAGCTCCTCGAAGTCGGCCGCGTGGTCCGGCTCCCCGTAGCGTTCGAGAACCCCCTCCCACGGGAGGACTTCGTCGTGGGGCCCCGGGGTCGCCGTCTCCACGAGCGCGTCGGGGATCGTCAGGTCGTAGAACCGGCTCACCGGTTCGATGGGCAGCATGAACCACCCGCGCGGGTGGCGCAACGCCGGGATCCTCCCGGCGTTCACGAGGTGTAGCACCGCCTTCTCCGACTTCCCCAGGAGCCGTGCGAGTACCTTCACGGTCAAGAACTGCGGGAGGAGGATGGCCTTGCGCTCCCGAAGCCCGCCGGCGAGGACCGCCACCTGCTCTCGCGGGAGCAAGAACTGACGCGTTCCCGCCGGTCGTTTGGCGGTGACGCGGCCGTCGCGGATCGCCCGCCAGACGTGCCGCGCCGGGAGGCGCCCAAAGTGCTGCTCAAGCAGCGCGGTCGCCTGCGCGACCGTGTAGAGCAAGGGCTGTTCTGGCAGTTCGAGCAAGAGGCCTCCTCCGATACGCGCTAGTGTAACGAACCCCCGGGGGCGATGTCAAGCCCGCGGGGTCAGAACGGGTGGTCGTCGGGGTCGTCGAGGGGACCGCGGATGCCGCAAGGGTCCTCGGGGTTGCGAAGGGGGGCCGTGCTGCGCGCCGCGGGCACCGGGGCCAGGGGGGCGGGGGCCGGGGGGGCGGGGAGGAGCTGTTCCGACGGCCCCGCCGCGATGTCCGGCATCCACGGTTCGCGGATCCGCCCCAGCAGGGTGAGCAGCGGTTCCAGGCGACGGCCTCCGGGCGCCGCCACCGCGTCCCGCAGGAGCCCCTCGAGCGCCGCGTGCGCTGACACCCAGTCGCCCACACCCGTTACCGCCGGTCCCTCCCAGAGCGCCCCGACGCGGATTGCCCAGGTGACCTGGGGCCCGCTCCTCGACGCGCTCACCTGGATGAACCAACGTTCGCGTGGGTCCGCCGGGGCCGGGGCCTGGATCTCGAACCGCCACGAGCCGTCCAGCTTCAACCGTGTGGTGATCTTCACATCCGGTGGGGAACTCACGGGGCACCTCCGCTCGGTCTGTCCGAGATGCCGGCCAGCTAACAGCGGACCCCCGGGGACGTCAAGTGCCCCGCAGAAGTTAGGACCAGAACGCCCGGGGGGCGGGAGGGGCGCCAGCCCCGCACCCGGAGGCGCCGGGCGACCGGCGGGCGCTGCAATCCCCGTGCCGCGCTCCTCGGGGGACCCGGCACGGTCGGCGGTTTCCGTTTGCGCGTGGCTCCGCCGCGCAACACGCGGGGTGTTTCGGGTTATCCCCCTTGAATGGTGGCTAAGTAAGTCGGGGCTGATTCTACTTGGACACTTGTTACTTGTCCAGTGAGACGCCAGGTTGCCCGCCCAGGATGCGGGACCCCCCGCCGCCGCTGGATAAGTACGCATAATGCTTCTTAGCCACAAGCCCGCCGCCGAAAGTTCGGCATTTACTTAGGTTCTGCATAGGGGTGGCAATGAAAGTGTCCAAGTAGGCCAAAAAAAAAGGCTGTAACGCGCGCGCGATCTGGGGGGCCGTTCGCCCCCCCAAGGTCCCCCCCGCCTCCACCCCTTCCCGTTTTCTTATGGATCCTGGACTTTTTTCGCTGTTTACTTGGACACTCTCTTAAACACCAGTATGTAACTACTCTCTCAATGGACAAGTAACTAAATCTACTTGGACACTTTTGAGAGGGGGGGTCCTGGATATGGTAGGTGGAACCTTGATGGCAAGTAGATGGCTGGAAAGTGTCCAAGTAGATTTACTTGGACACTTTCGTCGCCGGCTCGGGGCGCAGGGCCCCGCCGAACCGCTGGGAGGCGGTGCCCCGGGAACGCGCCCCAGGGGGGCTAGAAGGCGCCGCGCTCTCTGCGCGGGTAGTCCCCCGGCTGGGGGGCGCCCAGCCGCTCCTGGACCCCGCCAGCGCGCCCCGCGGGCCCCTCCTCCGGGGGGTCGGACTTCCGTAGATCGCCGGCCAGGGCTTACCGGAAGGGGGCGCCCGCGGTGTTTGTGCGGTGGAACCTGCCGAATACCCGGTTCCGGAGGGGACCCGAGGGCGCAGATCGCTTTTTAAAGGGAGCGGGGTCCCCCGTATGAGACTCTATGGGGCTCAACCCTGTGGAGGGGATGCCTGCTTCGTTAGGGGTACCACCTGCAACTAGGCAGGGGTGTGTTTGTCATGAGGCACACCTCTGCCTCTCCCCCCCGTGTGCTGATCCCCCCCTCCCCTTCATAGGGGGTAAAGCCCCGTCTCGAGGCTGCGGCTCCCGCCCACCCGCCCTCGGGCGTGGTCGCTAAGCTGCTGGGGTTCGGCCCTGCTGGGTCCGGGGGTTCGGGGGGACGCAGTCCCCCCGATCGCGGCATTTTTTCGCGCGCGACCCTGCCCGCGGGCTCCGTCGCGGGGCTTCCGAGCGTCCCCACCAACGGGTCGCCCGCTCGACGACGACACAGCCGTCAAGCGTCGTCGGTGAGGCGCACTCGCGCGACGGCGCGGGCGCCGTCGTCGTTCTGGGCGTCCTCCTCGGTCTCCCAGAGGAGGACGTCCCAGCCGTCGTGGCAGCCGTCGGGGCCCCAGACTTGACATTCGTTCGCCGCCACGACGGCGGCCTCGCACCCAGTGATTTCACGGGCCTTGCAGATTGCTTGATCGCGCGTCATGATGTCTCTCCTTCGGTTGTAGTAGGCTCGTCCGGGTGTACTACCTCGCATCGGAGTTCCGAGCCCGACCGGAAGCGGGGCTCGGGGAGGCGGAAGATCATCCAGCCCCCGAGGGCGTCTCGCATGATGCCATGGTCGGCTCGGGTGAGGGTGGCCCGCCTTCGGGCGTCGTCCACCGCTGCGGCGTATTTCATGGGGTCACCTGGATGCGGAACGAACCGGTTCGCGCCGGGTGGCCGGGCCCGACCACGTAGATATGGACGTGAGCCGCACCTTTCGGCCGCCTCCACGTGCGGAGGTCGACCACGCGGACGTGCCGCGCGTCGGACCGCCCGCGAACCGCCCGCTCGACCGCGCCAGCGTCGGTGGGGGTGCAGGCCCACACCGCCACGGAGGTGCCATTCTCCGCCTTGCCCCAGTGGGAAAGGTACCGGTCATTCATCACGACGCCGACGCAGTGGGTCTCCCGCTGCATCGCGTCTCGGTCGTCCGCATCGGCGCTGCATGCGGGGATGAGGTGGGCGAGCCCCAGGGCGCGGAGGGTGCGCGGATGGAGGCGATCGGCATCTTCGGGCACGTGCCCTCCGCGAAAGAGCCACGTGCGGAGGGTGGCGAGCGCTTGCCGGCGCTCGGTTGCGGTGTGGTTGTCAGGGTGTAGCAGGGTCGCAAGGGGTACGTTGGGATCCACGGTTACCTCGTGTTGGTGCTGTGGGTGGTGCGGTTGTAGGTCTAGTGTATCAAGGCGGCCCCCGTGCCGTGGGGGCCACGTGACACTTAGTGACAACCCGGGGTTAGCCCGGGTTGACCGGCGTTACCGCGCGCTCGACAACGAGACGGGCGCGGACGATCTCGAATCGCCACGCCGGGTACCCGTAGCGGAGCGCGCGGAGGGCGCATGCCCGCCCGAGGGCCAGACCACGATCCCACACGGGGTCCTCGTCCGGATCCCATCCGCCGCGCGGGAGGTGGCGGCGCGCGGTGCGCGTCATATCCTCCCGCAGCGCTGCGGGCACCGAGTCGGGGATCAAGGTGTCCGGCGGCGTTGCGCGGGTCATGGGCCGCCCCATTCGCGGGACAGCTGCCCGTGTTCCGGGAAGAGCACCGGCGGAAGGTCCGGATGCGCATCCCCGCACCACATACGGCGCGGGCAGGTCGTACACTGCACCCCCGGGCGGCTGACCGCCGGGCAGACGATCCCGAGGCCGATCGGGGTGTCGAGGGTCCGGGCGCCGGAAGCGGCGGCTCCGCGCCCGACGACGAGCGCGGCCCGCCAGCCCGCGGCGCGCGCGTCGATGACGTCCGCGGGGGAATCGCAGCTCGCCATGAGGATCCCGCGGAGGGGCGCCACGTACGGGCGGCGCCAGTGGTGGGTGTACCCGAGCGCCGCGATGCCGGCGGCGCGGAGGATCGGGAGCGCTCCCAGCGTCTCCGCTACCAGCGCGGGGGATCCGGCCGGATCCCCGAGCATGCCGAGACGGGCAACGCGTACGTGACGGGGCGCGCGACGGATCGCGCCCCCCACGGTGTATCCGTCCGGGTCGGATGCCGCTCCACGGAGTACTGCCGCGTACGCCGGCACCACGGTACCGTGCCACGCGTAGCAGCCTCCTTCCCGCCGCGGGCACCCCTCGCACGATGCGAGGCCTGCATCACGGCTGTCCGGCCACGCCGAGAGGCACGGGCCGGTTTTTTTGTTTTTTTCACTCACTGTCCAGATCACTGAGCCCTCCAAGCGCACCCAGCGGGCGCGGGGTGCGCTGTCTCCGTCACACGGTGCGGGCCCGCGCGGGCGTGCCGCGTGACACTCTGTGACAACCACCGGGATACCGGGCGTTCGCTCGTGACTCTGTCACGGAATGTCACGTCACACGATGCCAGGCGCGCCGCCAGGATACAGTGCTGGTGTCGGGCG
>VFQT010001163.1_pt1 | contig 33302 bp, 20 predicted proteins | sample 3512381 | NCBI WGS metagenome assembly VFQT01 (sample SAMN10412376, study PRJNA504923) | tailings metagenome | isolation source: Relicate 2 Philex TSF3 active mining site | place: Philippines: Tuba, Benguet | collected 2017-08-29 | reverse complement strand
GTGAGGGGCGGTGTCAGGTCGGTCTTGGGCGCCGCGGAGTACATGAGTCCGACATGGCCCGAGGTGATGCCGACGGCCTCGGACGAGCAGCCCGTGCCAGGGGTCGAGAGGAGGAGCTGCATGCCGAAGTTCGTGCAGTTGTTGAAGTTCATGAAGGTCGTCGACGTGTTCGGCGAGCTCTCGTCGAATTGGATGGCGTGGACGTAGATCGAGTGTTCGCCCGAGCCGGGGTAGTTGTGGTGGAACGAGAGCTCGTCGGCGGCGGAGGTGACGACGGCGACGTTGTTCTTGTAGGCGTAGTCGATCGCCTGACGCGCAAAGGATGTATAATTGACGGTGCCAAGGGCGGACTGGATGACCGACGCGCCATTGTCGACGGAGAACACGACGCCCTGGGCGAAGTCGTTTGCGTCGGTGACGAAGGCATCGCCGACACGGATCATGAGGGCTGTGCAGTTCGGGCAGACGCCGATATCGCCGCGGCCGTCATTGCCTTCGGCGACGGAGTCACGGGCCTCGCCATTGCCGTGTCCGAAGCGGGTGTCATCGTAGGCGTCGTTGTCGTCCTGGAAGAAGTCCCAGCCCGAAATGTCGTCGATGTAGCCGTTGCCGTCGTCATCGACGCCATCGGAGCACTTGACGATGAGGTCGTGGGGGTCGAGCATGCCGTTGCCGTTCGCATCCCAGGTCGCGAGCATGGCGGACTCGGTCGAGCCGGCATAGTAGTCGCGAATGTCGAACCAGCCCGAGCCATCGACGTCAAATTCGGTGGCATTCTCGGGTGGGGTCGCGAGCGGGGCGGGCTTGCAACCGTCGAGCTCGGCCGGGTTCAGGTAGTACTTGTTGACGAGGTCGCGGTTGTCCCAGTAGGCGCCCGAGTCGTGGACGGCGATAACGATCCGGCGGTCACCCGGTGTGATCTGCCAGGCGCGGTCGGCGTGGATGCCGGGGCCAATCGCGCGCTCGGAGGCATGCTCGATGTTGGGAAGCCAATTCTCCGGGTAGTGCGACCAGAGGTTCCACTGGCCAGCGAAGCCCGGGTCGTTTGGAGGGGCGAGGCGTGGGTCCTCGTCGGGGCCGTTGGGCCACGCGAAGGCCTGACCAGAAAGGGTGAGCAGGGCACCGAGGGCCGAGAGAAGCACGGGGTTCGGGCGCATGGACGCTCCGTAGGCGGACAGAAGGACGTGTCGGGGGGATCGTTGGGAGGACGAGGCCCCGCGTGCGCAGTAGAAGACCGGATCACGCCCCTCTTTGCAAGGCGCAATTCGTCGGGCATGGTGCGCGCCGACGCCGCAGCTCGGGAGGCCGTGACCACCGCCACCTGACAACAGCTCGCGCCGTCGGGAGCAGCCATGACCGAGTTGAGCGTCGAACAAATCCCGGCCGGGTGGGACGAGTCCGCCTCGTTCTACGACGCCCATGTCGCATCGTTTACCGCAAAGTACGCCCGCGATGCGCTCGACCTCACGGGCGTCACCGCGGGCATGAGGGTGCTCGACGTCGCGACGGGAACGGGCGCGCTTGCCCTCGCAGCCGCCCAACGCGGGGCCCACGTGCTCGCGACCGACTTCTCCGAAGGGATGGTGCGATTTGTCGACGCGAAGGCGAAGGCACTCGGCATCGCCGGACTCGAGAGCCGCGTCATGGACGGCCAGCAGCTCGACATCGAAGACGCGACGTTCGATCGGGCGTTTTCAGTCTTTGGACTCATGTTCTTCCCCGACCGCCACAAAGGCTTCGCTGAGCTCGCGCGCGTCCTTGTCCCTGGCGGTCGAGCCGTGGTGGTTTCCTGGTCGAGACCCGAGACCATGACCGTTCTGCGCGCGGTCATGTACACCCTTTGGCGTGTCCTCCCCGACCGCGCCCTGCCGCCAAGGCCGCCACCATGGCTGCCACTCGCGTCTTCGGACGGCATGAAACGCGAGATGTTGACCGGTGGGTTCAAACTCGTCCGCGTCCACACCGTGTCCCACGTGCTGGTATTCGAAGACCCGAACACCGCCTTCGACTGGCTGACAGGCGCGACCCCCGCGATCAACGTCCTCGTGAGCCACCTCTCCGAGAACGACAAGGCGACCTTCCGCGCGGCCTTCGTCGAAGACGTCGTCCTCGCTCAGGGGGCTGGCCCCTTCGGCTTCGAGGCCGAGGCACAAATCGGCATCGGCTTCAAATGACTCGGACGGGAGGTGGATTTCATCTCCCGATACTGGTATCCCCCGCGACGTGAAGCCGAAACACCGCCTCGCCCTGGTGCTCTCCCTCTCGCTCGCCCTGGGCACTCAAGCCTGTGGAGAGGACACATCGTCTCCTATCGATGACGTCGCAGACGGACTCGACAGCAGTGAAGATGTGCCCGACACCTCCTCGCTCGACGCCTCGGACAGCGCCCAAAGCGACAGCGCTCCCGACCTCCCACCACCTCCCGCTGGCCGCCTCGTCATCAACGAGGTGTCCTGTCGCGACCTGCCCGCCGAATGGGTCGAGGTCCTCAATATCGGCGATGCGGCCATCGACCTCGGCGGCATGCGCATCACCGACAGCCCGAGGGCCCGCGGCAAACTGCTACCAACACGCCTCCTCGAACCTGGCGAACGTCTCGTCGTTCAAGGCGATCTCGGCATCGGTTGCGAGACCGACTCCGTCTATTTGATGCAACTCTCCCGCGTCGTCGACGAGGCTCCCCCCACAGGCGGCGACGCCGAGGTCTCGAGCTGGGGCCGCATCCCCGATGGCACCGGCGAGTTCTCCGAGACCATCGCCACCCCACAGAAGCCGAACCTCCCGCTCGAGGACGAGCGAGACAGCGTCTTCGACACCACTGGTCCGATGCCTATCATCGACCTCTACGTCGACACCGAGGCCGAAGCGACCCTCATCAACGCCCAGAAGACCTATGCACCCGGCCTCTTCACCTGGACAGACGCCGATGGCACGACCGCTCCCCAGCGCGTCGACATCCGCATCAAGGGCTCGATCACCTTCCGCCCCTGGACGGCCAAACCCTCGCTCAAACTCCACTTTGCTCGCCACGACGACGCCGGTCCAAGGAGCTTCCGCGGCCTGAAAAAGCTCGCGCTCCACAACCTCGCCTACGACCCCTCGGCCATCCGCGAATGGCTCGCCTACACCCTCATGCGGCGCCTCGGCCAGCCCGCCCCCCGCGTCGCCTGGGCGACCGTGCGCGTCAACGGCGAGGACAAGGGCCTCTACGGCGTCATCGAACCCTACGACGAACGCTTCCTCGCAGACCACTTCCCGTCGACCCAGGCCCTCTACGAAGCCGACGGCGACCTCGGGCCCGGCCTGTATGGCTTCGCGGCAGACGAGGGCGACACCATGGCCTACGTGGAGGCCCTTGCCGAACGCGCTGTGACCGCGCGCAACATGGGCTACCCCGCCACCGACTGGCTCACCGAGGTCGACTGGCTCGCCGTCGCCCGCATGATGGCCCACGAAGACCTGCTCCAGCATTCGGACGGGATGATGTCGGGTTGCCATAACTGGTTTGCCCACCTCGACAAGGACGGCTTGTGGTCGACCATGCCCTGGTCCGCCGACCTCGTCCTGATTACCGCCTGGGGCGTCACCGGGCCCCTCTCCCAGTGCAGCGTACTCTCTCAGCTCTGCATCAACGACGAGGTCTGTCGCGCGTGGTTTGTCCGCGCCCGCGATGAAGCCGCCCAGCTCGTCCTCCGCGGCGGCTTCCGCGAGCCAGCCATCGCACTCGCCACCCGTGCCGCCGAATTTGCACGCCCCACCGACGAGCCATGGTCGTCGAATGAATTCTGGCAGAATATGCCTTTCGATTTGCCAGGCGATGCCACGAAGACAATTGACCTCCTCGAAACCCGGGCGCGCGATATTCGATGCGCCACAGCCCTCGAACGCGGAGTGCAACCTCCGCCCGAAAATCCGAATTGCGGTGGATTTGCAAATTCCGGCACAAATCCCGGTCCGAAACCGAAGGAGAATTGACCCATGTGGTTCACTATCGTCGCGATGCTCTCGGTCTCGGCCCCTCCCCTCGAGTGGACCTGTCAGCCTGGCCTCTATGCCGACGGGATGAACTGCGACTGCGGTTGCGGGGCCCCCGACCTCGATTGCCGCGGGAATGATCGCACCGCCTGCAAGACGAATTTCTGCATCGCGGGCTCGGTGCCTGTGGACGGAGCCCCGCACGTGTGCGCCGCAAATTCATGCGGCGATGGCTTCGTCGACTGGTCGTCCGAGGTCTGCGATGACGGCACGGGCGACGGCTGCAGTGAAGACTGCGCGATGGTGACCGAGGGCTATCGCTGCAGCGGCTTTGGCGGCGGATGCTCCCTTCCCATCTGCGGCGACGGAATCGCAGACTACAAGCAGGGCGAAAAATGCGATGACCGAAACGAGATCGCCGGAGACGGATGCGACCGCTGCAAGGCCGAGCCTGGCTTTGTGTGCTGGTCATGGGGCGTCTGCGAAGGATATTTCTGTGGTGACGGTGGGGTCACCTACGACTGGGAGAGCGGCACGGGCGAGACCTGCGACGACCGCAACAGCCAGGATGGGGACGGGTGCAGCTCGTTCTGTCAAACCGAAGATGGATGGGCCTGCAGCTGGGACGGATGCAAACGGATCCAGTGCGGTGACGGGGTCGTCGCGCGCGGGGATTTCGGTGTCGGCGAGGCCTGCGACGATGGCAACACCAACGACGGCGACGGATGCAGCGAAAGCTGCAAGATCGAGGATGGCTGGGCCTGCGACGACTTCTCGGGCTGCAATAGGATCCTCTGCGGGGACCTCGTCATCGCTGGCGCCGAGAACTGCGACGATGGCAACGCCACGCCGGGGGACGGCTGCAACGAGTACTGCCAGGCCGAAATGGGGTGGACCTGCCGATATACACCGGGGTCCTGCATCGAGGTCGTGTGCGGCGACGGCGCAGTGATGTCCGACGACTATGGCACCGTCAGCGAACGCTGCGATGATGGCAATGTCGACCCGGGAGATGGCTGTGACCCGACCTGCAACCGCGAGCCTGGCTATGTCTGTAATGACACCGGATGTCGCCCAATTATCTGCGGCGACGGCTTCGTCGACGACGAGTCGAACCCTATCCCCTTCAAGGCGATCATCGTCCCGCCGGACGGTGGCGGTGGCGGTGAGGTCATCATCGAACAATGTGACGATGGCAATTTCGACCCTGGTGACGGCTGTTCCGAGACCTGCCAGGTCGAGCCGGGCTGGGTTTGCGAACTGCCTGGCGCGCCGTGTGAACTGCCGGTGTGTGGAGACGGCCTTTTGACGGGCCCAGAGCGATGTGATGACGGCAACGCCGACGCGGGCGACGGCTGCTCAGACGGCTGTACGCGTGAACCCGGTTGGGTGTGCCGGACGCCCGGCGAACGCTGCGAGCCCTTGCCGAGCGCATGGGTCTGCTCGACCCACCTCTTTGGGAGCAACGACGGCTGCGATTGTGGCTGCGGCGCAAGAGACCCGGACTGCGACGATGGGACCGTGTGGGCATGCGACTACAACCACTGCCTCGAAGATGCGCCCTACCCGTCCGTGGCCGACCCGTCGCAGTGTTCGACCGAGGCCCCGCCCGAGCCCGAGCCCGGCCCCGAGCAGGCGGAAGAGGTCGAAGCCGAGGCCGAGGCCGACGTCATGGAGGACATCGGACCGAGCGAGGACACAGGCGGTGACATCGTCGAGGCCGACACCACGGTCGCCGAAGCCGAGACCGAGAAGCCGAAGGCCTCAGACGAAGGCTGCCACGGAGGCGCATCGAATTTGCTCGGACTCTTCGGGCTCGCCCTCCTCGCTCCACGCAGGCGCCACGCCTGAAAATCTCGATTTTCGAGACACTCGAACTTCGAACCATTCTGCCTTGGCGCCCGACGGAACCGACTTGAGCGACGACTCCCGAGCCCCTACCCCCGAGCGGTCTCCGGCCTTCTACATGTGGCTCTCGATCGGGGCAGCGCTCACGACCATCGCGCTCAAGCTCACCGCCTGGCAACTCACGGACTCGGTCGGCCTCATGTCGGACGCCCTCGAGTCCTTCGTCAATCTCGCTGGCGCGGTCTTCGCCCTCTGGATGGTGACCGTCGCGCGCACCCCTCCCGACGCCGAACACCCCTTCGGACACGGCAAGGCCGAGTATTTCTCCTCGGGCTTCGAGGGTGTCCTCATCTTTGGCGCGGCCCTGCTCATCGCGTTCTCCGCCATCAAGCGCTTCATCGTCCCAGAGCCTCTCCTCGCCCTCGACCTCGGGCTTGTCCTCGGTACGCTCGCGAGCCTCGTCAATTTCGCAGTCGCACGCGTCCTCTTTCGCGCGGGTCGCCGCCTGCGCTCGATGGCCCTCGAGGGTGACGCCCGTCACCTCATGACGGATGTCTGGACCTCGGCAGGTGTCATCGCCGGACTCGGCGTCGCTGGCCTCACCGGGCTCGACTGGCTCGACCCGGTGCTCGCACTGCTCGTCGCAGCCAACATCGCGCGCGAGGCCGTCCGCCTCATCCGCGAGAGCGCCCACGGCCTCCTCGACACCGCCCTCCCCACCGAAGAGCTCGCGCAGATCCAAACCATCGTCGACTCGATCCTCGCTCGAGCCGAGGGGGCGTTACTCTCTGAAGTCCGCACCCACCGCGCGGGCCACGGCTCGTTTCTCACCGCGAAATTGCTCGTCCCCGGCGCCTGGTCGGTGTCACGAGCGCATGACCTTTCAGATATGCTCGAGGCCGAACTCGGTAGAGGACTTCCTCATTTGAGTGTTGTCCTCCACATCGAGCCAAACCCTTGAGGCTCGGTAACGATTCTCAGGCCTGAGCCGGCGGGAAAATAGGAAGCCCGCTCAAACGCTCCATCTCGCGCGCCATCGCAACCGAGCCCTGGATCTGCTGGGCTGGAAACATCTGGGGAAACCGGCGGTCCTTGAGTTTGATGTAAATCGGACCGCGGAGCCCCTCACTGCGCGCTTCAATGGCCGACGAGACTGCTGCACCGACCAGAGCACCGACGAGACCACCACCAACATTCATACTCAGATTTCCGACCGAAAATGACTCGATGTCCCGCCAGGCCCAGGTCCGAGTTCCGTACATCTTGAACGCGAGCCCGTCCTTTCCGAGCCCGACCTGCGCCTTGCCCGAGGCGATGATGAAATAAATGCCAATCGGGATTCCGATGATAAGGAGACATAGAAGAACACCGGCAAAGATCTGCAAACGACGCCAGCTCGGCTTCAATTTGTAGATTTGTCCACTTTGAGCAGCCTCCGCCAGAATCGCCTTTGCATCCAATTTAGTGAGAACATGCTTTGCCAATTTGGTTTCTCCTCGTCAGATAGAATCTGCACGACATTCTCGTGCAATCATCAATGATGACGATTGTGCACCGGAACCTTACCGAACGCAACCGCACGAAATACATGAGGCACCACTCCTTCGGAAGTGGCTCTGCCAAGCCCTTCATCCATCGACTCTGAAGGTCGCAATCCGTTGACAGGACGCCGCGAAATGGGGTTTCCTCAGCCCGGGCCTGGCAACAAGTCACTGTCAGTGAGCGTGTTCATGAAGTTCCAATATCGACTCATCTGCACTTTGACCTTTGCGACCGCCTTTTCCGGCGCGTGTGTCGATGGCTCTGAATTCCCCATGCCCACCGCCCCATCGCAACTCGAGGCAGGGCTCGGCGTCACTCGCCCGTTCCGCATCGCGAGCGCCCGCCGCGGCCTGCAACCCGAGTACACAACCCCCACGGATGGCGCCATCTTCGATCTCGGTGGCCTCCCCCACGCGATCACAGCACCGACCCTTTTCGGCCCCGGTATCCGCATTGTCCGCCTCGACAGCCCCAACCGACAGACCGATGTGACAGCCACCCTGCTGCCGACCGAATATGGTCGCCCCTTCCAGAATTCCGCCGTGGCCGTCGGCGACCTCAACGGCGATGGCCAACCCGACCTCCTCTTAGGCCGCCACGAGACCGCCCAATCCTGGGCCAAAGGCTTTCTCTACAGCCCCGCCAATGGCCGCTTCGAACCCCTCCCCTTCAACGTCGACCTCGACGGGAATGGCAATACCGCCAACGAACAGTCCACCTTCTTTGGCGGCACGAACGCCATCGACCGCGTCAAACGCATCGTCATCGCCGACATCGACGGCGATGGCGATAATGACATCTTTCTTGGCCGCAGCTCGGCGAATATCATCCTCGAAAATCTCACCATCCCCGCACCCGGGGCCGCACGAGTCGTCTGGGACGCGAGCTCGCCCAATGCCCGCCGCTTCCAGTATCACTTCGTCGACCGCAAGGACGCCCAGAACGACATGGCCGCGACCCGCGTCGCGCTCGCATCCGACCTCCTTCCCCGCGGCGGTCAGGAGATCGTCGCCGCCGACTCGAAATGTTCAGGCTCAGAATGCCCGGGGCTAAATCCGAATCGATTTGTGCACGTCTACGGCGTGCGCACGGACGCCTGTCCGACCGTCAATAATACTTGTGAGGTCGGCGAAACGGGCGCCGAGTGCCCACAAGATTCCATCAAGATATCCTGTAAATTCGGCGACCTCTTGCGCCGCCCGACCACCACTAGTGCCACCGCACTCGTCGTCGAAACGCTCCCGAATATCGGCGATGGCGGTCCAGATATCCTCGTCTTCGGAGGGCCCTCCGACGCGAACGACGGGACAGCGTTCAGAACCTGCTACGCCAATCCACTCGGACCGACCTGCGACCGGGCCAACTATGCGCACGGTCGCGACATCGCGATCCCCCGTCAGCTCGACGGTAGTTTCGGCGCCGAAGTGACAGCTCCCGCGCCCTTTGACAATCTCTTCCTCGAGGTCGTCGATGCCGTCTCGATGCGCACTGGCCCCTCATCCGATACACGCCTCATCGCGGCCTTCACCCCCTACACGAAGACGCAGTCGAACAGTGCCCTCTCGCTTGTCGCTGTCAATGCCGGCAATCTCAGCCTCCTCGATTGCGCCTCGACGATTCGCGATGACGCAGGCGAGGGCATTCGCATCTTCGCCCACGACATCGACGCCGACGGCCGCCGCGACCTGACCGTATTTGCCAATGTCAATTCGCGCACCTATTTCGATCTCCCGATTGCGAATTCCGCCTGCCTCACCCTCGACCACGCCGTCCCGGTCACACAGCGCAATTTCATCCGCCCCGTCCTCGCCGACTTCGACGGAGACGGTGACATCGACGTCTTCATGGGGGCCTGGTCTGACACGGTCTTCGACACCCTGAACCCGGTCCTCTATCTCAACCGCGGCGATGGCAGCTACGACAACCGGAGCGACCTGCTCCCAGGGCCCTTCTTCTCTGCCGGCGCCGCGGTCGCGACGGACTTCGACGGCGACGGTGACATCGACATCGTCCAGAGCACGATGGGTCCGCTCCAATTCTTCCGAAATTCCCGCATCGAGACTGGCGCCCTCACCTTCGTGCAAGACCCCTCGGTCTTTCCCCCCTGGTATACGACGGGCGGCCTCATCCATGGCTACACCTGGCCAAACTGCAGCCCCTACCCCGGGACGAACAACCGCTGCTACCCGATGAGTCTCCTTGTCGACGATTTCGACGGCAACGGCCGGCCCGATATCGCGCTCGCCCTTCGCAAAGGTCGAAACGACATCCTCTTCAATAATTTCCAAAATGCCTGCGCCAATTGCGGGCGTGCCGCCTTCGTCTCGGCCCGCGACGACCTCGCCATCACGGATGTCCTCCCCTCGAATCAGCCCTCGACCTGGTCTTCCACGAATCGCACCAATGCCCTCCTCGATTGGCATGGTCCAAACGGGGAAAAGGGCGTCATCGCGCTCGCGAATATCGCCGCCGACACCGTGGGGCCCTACGACCAGCTCCATGTGTCACATATCGCCTCACCATTTCCCCGCGCGCAGGTCTGCGTCTCCGACCTCGACTGCGCAGGCGGCACCTGCATCGCCCACGGCCCTTATCAGCCGACCCTGAAGACCTGCCGCAACAACGGGATACAAGCGGTTGCCGGAGGATGGTTCGAGCCAGTGCCGCTCGCGATCACGCCGCGCGACGAACCCACATTGGGCAGCGATGTCGTGCGGCATTATGGCAATCTCACCTGCGCGGCGAGCGCCGACCTCGACCGCAACGGGTACACCGACTTCTTCGCGCTCACCTCGGGCGTCGAACAGAACGTCGACCTCTCCCAGAATGCCACATTGAATCTCCCGGAAGGGGGCTGCCGATCACTCACGAGTCAACCCGCGAATCCAACGAATTGCGACGTGCTCTACACCTGCTATCCGTGGAAGTGCCAGGCGACCAACCCGACCGGCCTCAAGGTCGGCCTAGCGGGTATCTTCCCCGAAGAAGACGCCCGCTGCTGCACGGAACAAATCCTCGTCAACGGCCCCGTCGCCGCCCCCGCATGCAACGCGCTCGCCGCCAATGACGCCGGCCGCTGCGAGGTCGTGGGCTACAAGCGCTCGGCCTCCTATGCCGATGGGTCCGGACCGCAAATCGCCAAGGCCCGGATTTTCGCCTATCTCTACGACCCAGCGACCTCTCGCTTCGTCAAGGTGGCAAACCCCACCTCTCTCACGGATGCGAACAGCAAAGACTCGCTCTTTCTCGATTGTGCCACGGGCGATGTCGACGGCGACGGCGACCCCGACCTCGCGGTCGTCGGCTACATGACAGGCTCCGCTCCCGAAGCCTACGCCTCGCTCCCGCCACCTCTTTTGACGAGCACCTACCAGCACCGCCGTCGCTTCCGCTCGGTCCAACCCACACGCCTCTGGCTGAACCCCGACTGGACGGCGAATGCTCACGAGAACCCGTTCATCGCGGCGGATTTCCCGGCCCGGTCGGACAAGATGTATGCGGTGGAGATCGCCAATATCGACCGGGATTCCCTGCCAGAGGTCCTCACTTCAGGCGCATCCCGCTTCGACATCTTCGATGGCGATTATTGCGGTGACTTCCAGATGCTTCCGCCCGAACAATGTGACGATGGCAACCGCGCAGACGGCGACGGCTGCACGAGCAACTGCATCCTCGAACGGTGTGGAGACTCGGTCGTCAACAACGCCGGCCGCGAGACTTGCGATGACGGCAATAAGGTCGACAACGACGGCTGTAACGCAAATTGCCAACGAGAGTACTGCGGTGATGGCGTCGTCAATAATCGCACTGAAACCTGCGACGATGGAAACGTCAACAACAACGACGGTTGCAGCTCAGCGTGCCAGCGCGAGTACTGCGGTGACCGCATCGTCAATAATCGCATTGAAACCTGCGACGATGGAAATTCGCTCAACAACGACGGCTGCAGCGCACTCTGCCGGCGGGAGTTCTGCGGGGACAGGCTCGTCAATAATCGCATCGAGACCTGCGATGATGGCAATGTCGTCAGCGGCGATGGATGTAACGCCAATTGCCTCAAAGAATATTGCGGCGATGGAATTCGGAACAATGTGTTCGAGCAATGTGACGACGGCAACGCTGTCCTCCTTGATGGTTGCGCGAACTGCCTCAGCGAGGTCAAGCAGCGGCTCTGGAAGGACGCCGCCTACGGGGCCCTCACCCTGAATTTTGCGTCCAATCAGGCCGAGGGATTTCATTTCACAACGCTGACCGAGGGCTGGGTGACAGAGCTCGGCGGCTATTTCAAAGGGAACAAGCGGGTCCGCCTCTATGAACGGGCCACCGGACTGCTCGTCGCCGAGGCCTTCGTCAACGCCGCGAACACCTGGAGCTACGCGGCCATCGCGCCCGTCAAACTCAAGGCCAATACCCAGTACACCTTAGCTGTCTACCTCGCGGGCTCGGGCGGCACGAGGAGAAGCCTTGCACCAGTGCTGCCCCTCCTCAGGCCCAAATACCGCATCGATGCCTCGACCTATATCAGCACGGTCGCTGTGCCCCTCGCGCGCCCTGTGAACGCGGTGACGGGCACGATGTACGGCCAGGTCGACCTCACCTTCGTGACGACGAACTGACCGAAGGGGCCCCGAGAGGCCCCTCGTCAGGGTCACAGGATATAGTGCTCGAGGCGCGGGTCCTGGATGATGCCCATCAGCGCCGAATCGACGAACTGCTCGTCGACGACGACGACCTTCTCGGGCAGGTCTGGGGCCTCGAAAGACACGCGGTCGAGCAGCCTCTCCATCACGGTGTGCAGGCGGCGGGCACCGATATTCTCGTTGCGCTCGTTCACCTGGAAGGCGAGGCGCGCAAGGCGCTGTATGCCATCTTTCGTGAACTCGAGGTGGACGAGCTCGGTCTCGAGCAGAGCCTGGTATTGCCGGATGAGGGAGTTTTCGGGCTCGCTCAAGATGCGGACGAAATCATTTTCCGAGAGCGGCTCGAGCTCGACGCGGATCGGGAAACGCCCCTGCAGCTCGGGGATGAGATCGGTCACCTTCGTCATGTGGAAGGCGCCCGCGGCGATGAACAGGATGTGGTCGGTTTTGACCATCCCGTACTTCGTGTTGACGGTCGAGCCCTCGACGATCGGCAGGAGGTCTCGCTGAACACCCTCGCGCGACACATCGGGGCCGGATTTGCCCTCCCGACCCGCGACCTTGTCGATTTCATCGAGGAAAATAATGCCATTCTGCTGCGCTCTTTCGAGGGCCTCGCTCGTGACGGCATCGCGGTCGATGAGGCGCTCGCCCTCCTCGCGCGAGAGCAATTCGATCGCTTCCTGCACCTTCACGCGACGGCGCTTCGTCTTTTTCGGCAAAAGTCCACCGAGGGCATCCTTCATGTTGATGCCCATCTGGTCGAGACCCGCCCCCTGCAGCATGTCGAACATCGGGGCGCCGCGCGACTCGGTCGTCTCGACCTCGACCTCGCGGTCGTCGAGCTGTCCTTCTTGCAGGAGACGCCGCAATTTTTCGCGCGTCGCGGCCCTCGAGGGGTCGACGACTTTTTCTTCGTAGGCGGGGCGCGGAGGCTCGGGCAGGAGGCGGTCGAGAACGCGGTCCTCTGCGGCAATGCGGGCCTTTTGAGCGACGCGTTCGAGGGCCTCGGACTCCACGAGTTTGATGGCGACTTCGATGAGGTCGCGCACCATCGACTCGACGTCGCGACCGACGTAGCCGACCTCGGTGAATTTGCTCGCCTCGACCTTGATGAAGGGCGCCTTCACGAGCTTGGCGAGGCGGCGGGCGATTTCGGTCTTGCCGCAACCTGTGGGGCCAATCATCAGGATATTTTTCGGCGTGATCTCGTCCTTCAGCGGCCCTTTGACGTGCTGACGGCGCCAGCGATTTCGGAGCGCGATGGAGACCGCACGTTTGGCGTCGCGCTGTCCGACGATATAGCGGTCGAGTTCAGCGACGAGTTCTTTCGGGGTAGAGGATTCCATTAGAGTTCCTCAATAGTTAGGCTATGGTTGGTATAGATGCAAATATCGCCAGCAATTCGCATCGCCTCGGTGGCAATATCGCGAGCACTTAGCGTGGAATGTCGCGCGAGCGCGATGGCGGCAGATTCGGCATATTTGCCACCGGAACCGATGGCGATGACGCCGGCATTCGCGGGGTCGGGCTCGATGACATCACCCGAGCCCGAGATGACGAGGGTCTCGATGGAGTCGGCGACGATCAACATCGCCTCGAGGCGGCGGAGCGCGCGGTCGGTCCGCCAGTCCTTCGCGAGCTCGACCGCGGCGCGGCGGAGCTGACCCGAGAACTCTTTCAATTTGCCCTCGAAGCGCTCGAACAGGGTGAACGCATCGGCGGTCGAGCCCGCAAAGCCGATGATGACCTTGCCCTGCCCAATGGTGCGGACCTTCTTTGCCGTGCCCTTCATGACGGTGTGACCGAGGGTCACCTGCCCGTCGCCAGCGACGACGACTTTGCCGTCTTTGCGCACGGCGAGGATCGTCGTGCCATGCATTTCAGTCTTCATGGGGATGCCTTTTTCCGGGTCTGTCGCGCCGAGCCCTGACGCTCGACCTGTCGCGGGTGGGCATGTTGATGGACGGAGCGGAGCTGGTCTATCGAAACATGCGTGTAGATTTGCGTCGTGCCGACGGAGCTGTGTCCAAGCAGCTCCTGGATCATGCGGAGGTCGAGACCGCGGTCGAGGAGGTGGGTCGCAAAGCCGTGGCGGAGCTGATGGGGGTGGACGTGCTGGCCGAGCCCGCCTTCGAGGGCGGCCTGCGACAGGATGCGGCGGGCCGAGCGGTCTCCGAGGCGGCGGCCGTCGCGACCGACGAAGACCTCGGGGACGTCATCGCGGGCAAGCGTGTGGCGAACCTCGAGCCACTCCTCGAGAGCCGAGGCACAGCGCTGATGGAAGGGGACCTCGCGGACCTTGCGCCCCTTGCCAGTGACGCGGACCGAGCGGCGCGGGATGTCGAGGCGCTCGAGGTCGAGGTCGAGGGCCTCGGAGATGCGGAGCCCTGTCGCATAGAGCAGCTCCATGAGAGCCCGGTCTCGCCGCGCGAGCGGGTCGTCCTTTTTCTTTGCATCGAGGAGCTCGACCGTGGTCCCGACATCGAGGGGACGCGGGAGGGGTCGACCCCGTCTGGGGTTTTGCAGCCCGTCCATGGGCGAGCGTGCAAGCACCCCTTCGGACACGAGGAAATGGTAGAAGCCGCGCAGCGTTGCGAGCTTTCGTGCGACGGTCCGGGGTGACTGCTCGCGCTCCATGAGGCTCGCGAGGTAGGCACGAAGATCGCGCTTGTCAACCGCTTCGAGGGCCGGCTCGTTCGGCCGGTCCGCGAGGAAACGCGCCAGGTCGCGCAGGTCGGCATCGGTCGCCCTCAACGTATGCGGCGACGCATTGTCGATGACGCGAAGCCTCTCGAGATACCGCTGGTCATGGGTCATTGCGCGTGTCACCGCTGCACCCTAACCCATTGCCGAACAGTCGCCAGAAACCCCGACGGTTGGCGAACCCTGGCGGTCGACCAAGCCGGTCGGCCTCCTAGCCGCCCACATCGATCCCCCTACCCTGGAGGGTTGGCTTCCCGTCCGCCCCCACATCGATCCCCCTGCAATCCACGTCCGTACTGAGCAAAAACCCGGGCCCCTTGTTCGCAGGTCACCCCGTGCTATCTTTCGCGCGGAGGTCGGCATGAGCATCTTCGATCGCATCGGGCGCATGGCGCGAGCAGAGGTCAGCGAGATGAAGCGCGTCCTGCGCGAAGCTCGCGATTCCGGGCAAACCGCCGAGGGCCGGGCCCTCGAAGCCGGAGAGCGCATCGACGCCCTCGAAGACCAGGTGAGCGCCTTCCACTCCGACGAGCGCCGCTATCAAGCCGACATCGCGTCTGCCGAAGCCGAGCTCGCCCGAGACCACGACGCCCTCGCCGAGAGGATGGCCCGAGAGCTCGGCACACCCGAAGCCCCGGTCGATCCCTCCCTCGCCGCAGGCGCCTCCCTCTGGGGCAAGCCCTCCACCCCCGCCGCGCCGACCGCCTCCCCACCGGCCTCGGACAGCACCGACCTCGCCCGCGGCGCAAGCCTCTGGGGTGCCCCCGCCACGACTCCTGCCCCCACCGTCGCCACATCTCCTGCGATCACTGCCACGCCCCCTGCGTCCGTCGCCACGCCCCCTGCGCCGACCGCCGCCACCCCGGCCCGCGACACCTCCCCGCGCACAGGCCGCACCGAGACCTTCCCACGCGACATCCGCGAAGCCTACGCCGCCCTCGAGCTCCCGCTCGGCTCCGACCGCTCACGCATCGATCAGTCCGCGACCGCGCTCCTCGAACGCTACCACCCCGACCGCCACGCCCACTCCCCCGAGATGCAGCAGACGGCACTGGCACTCGCCGAACAAATCCGAGCCGCCCGCAAGCTCCTCTTCGACTGGCTCGAAGGCCGCCGCTAAATCCCTCGAATTTCGAACCACTCGATTATCGAATTATTTGGCAAATTGGCGCGACCAGTCTGAGCATAGTGACTACTCTTCCCGGTCTTTTCTCGAAGCCCGGATCATACCCTCGATGAAGGTCCAGATGCCAACGAGGAAACATACGACACCCGCGCCGATGACGCCTGGGTTGCCATCGAGCGCCGCGCCGAGCAACACGACGAGTGGCCCGATGATGAGCATCGCGATGCCGAGGCCCCACTGGTTCTTCGCGAGTTTCTTTCGTTGATTGTGCTGTGGGCCGTAGAGGCGCTCGAGGGCTGCGCGGTCGGCCTGTTCCTCTCGTCGTCTGGCTTCGTCAGGATTCATGGGCGCTCCGTGGAAGGTCAGTCTCCGCCCGAGAGGTCGAGTCGGTGGACGCGGCTCTCGAGGGTGTCGCGGCCGATGGTCACGTAGAGCTGCCCTTCGGTGTGGGTGAGCTCGAATGAAGTGTCGCGGCCGATATGTGCTTCGACGGCCTCGATGAAGCGTGGCTCGAGGAGCCAGACCGCGAGCTCGTCGAGGCGGTGGATGGGGCGGCTCTTGAGCTCCTTCCTGAGCAACGCCTCGTCGACCGTCGTGTAGACGTGGACCTCGCGCGCGAGCTTGCTCGCCTTGTGGAGGCGTTCGGCCGAAGGGGCGCCGATGTCGATCCAGGCGAGCAGGAGCCCGGTCGGGTCCCAGATACCGAGAGGCGCCTCGTCGGGGCTCGAGAGGCCGCCCTTGGAAAATGCGATCCCATCGGCGTAGCGGAGGGCATAGGCGAGGGCTCGCGTGACCATGTAGCGGACGGTCTCGGACGGGTGGCGCGCGAGGCGCAGGTCGAGGGTCTCGTAGACGCCGCGGTCGACATCGGTGAGGGCAATCTGGAGGCGATGGATGGTCGGAGGCTGAGCCATGAGCGGAGCCTGTCACGACCTTCGGGATGTGTCACCCGTTCGTGTGTGTGGGGCGACTCTGGGTGAGGAGGTCGGTCATCAAGCGACTTCTGAAGAAAAGGCGTTCTGCAATGTGTTCGTCGTCGGCTCCCGCAGCGAGACCGAGCGCACGGATGGGCATATCCTTCAAGACCCAGGCGAGCGTCACTGTGGAGAAGCCACCATCCTTGAGTTCCGCGTCCTTGAGCGCTCGCGGCGGCTCTTCACCGGCAAGCCCCCTTAGAATGCGCTTTTGGAGCGCCGAGAGGTTATGGGGCACGTGTCTGCCCCAATGGGTCACGTGTCTGGTCCAATGCGTCCCACGCTGACAAGAGCCACTCCCAGAATGGTCGGGGCTTGCCAAGATGAGGCAGGATGGAAGACCAGTGTCGACGGATTTCAGCTTCGGAGACGTAAAGGAAAACGTCGTCGGGCTTCGCCTGCCGCATGAGCTTACCGACCAGCACAGCTCTTAGTTCGAGGTCGTCTCTGGCCAGCAGCTCACGGAACTGTGCATCGCTAAAATCGCAATCCCAGAGAAAGTAAGGGCGCCCCTGGGCATCGAGTCGGCGTTCAATGGGGGTCGGGTTGAGCACAAGCGAGAGAATAGAGCAGCACGGCGAGCTCCTCAAGCGGCGGGCCTCTGGCGGTGGCGTTGTGAGTGACCGGGGCGAGCGATATCGGGTCCGCTGGAGGCTGACGCTCGTTGGGGTGGTCGATGCGAGGTCAGCCAGGAGGCTGACAATCCTTGCGGTGGTCGATGGTGGGTCAGCTGGAGGCTGAGACTCCACTCAAGTCGGGCACTCGGAGGGGCTTCCCGGATCGGACGCCCTCTGGCATGCTTCCGCTGGGCCGTTTTCGTATACGGGCCCACCTGGAGCCGTCCGTGGTCGATATCCCCGCCTTCCTCGATTTCCTCCCAGCGCGGCTCCTCGCGGCGCTCGATGCAGACCACGAGCCCGTCGCGGACGTCCCCGGGCTCAAGGTTGCGCGCGGCCTGCAGCGCGATTTCCCGGCCCTCGAAAACCCCGAGGTCCTCGGTCTCGTCACCGCCATCTATCGCGAGACAAAAGACCACCTGAACCGCGTACTCACCCAGCGCAAGGTTGACCGCGCCCTCATCGACGAGGCGACCCTCGCGCTCGTCGAAAAGAACGCCAACAAGCCCATCGACGCCGCCGATTACGCGACCGCCATCGGCCTTCGCGACAAGACCGGCCGCCTCGTCATCGGGCCGCGCGACCCCGCAAAAGATGGCCCGCGCCCGACCCTGTCCGTGAAAATTCCCGAGCCCCTCCGCGGCGACCAGGTGACGCTCTTCGGCCCGCCCGACTCCGCCCGCCTCGCCATCAACGCGATGAACGCGATTCATCGCCGCCGCCCCGGCGAGCCCGACATCGTCGCGCGCCTCGCCGCCGAAGGCGATGTCCCGCGCTGGGGCGCCGACAGCGAGGACAGCAAGACCCCGCGCCTGAAAGACCTGCTTGCCGCCACGATGAACCTCGCGGGCTGCTTCGATGGCACCCTTCGACTTCAGGACGAGCGCACGGGCAAAGTCTACGCACTCGCGGACGAGCGCCGCTCGATCCCGATCAAACGCGTCGCAGGTCTCGCCCTCCCCGACGGCCATCACCTTCTCGAGGGAAGCCCCCTCCCCCTTCACCTCGTCGAGCTCGTCCAACACGCCCTCCTGCATGCGACCCGCCCCGAGGCGATGGTCTTCTATTTCCCGAAACTCGAAAATGCCGAAGAGGCCGCCTATCTTGCGCATTTATTCGGCGTCATCGAGCGACACCTCAAAGTCCGCCACCCGTCCTATGTAGCGGGCACCATCCGGGTCCTCGTCGTCTTCGAAAATCCTCGGGCCATTTTCCAAATCAAAGAAATCGGCATGGCACTCTCGCCCTATTTCCTTGGCGGCAGTCTCGGCTGGCACGACTTCCTCGCCTCGACCGCGCGCCTCTTCAAGCACGACCCGGGCTATCGCATCCCGGTCAAGGCCGACCCGAACATCGTCATCCATCACATCTGCGAATCCCATCGCATCCTCGCCCGCGAGCTCGGCGACACGGGCGCGATGAAGCTCGGCGGCATGTACGGCGTGCTGTTCTCCGACGATGACCCGCGAAGCTTCGGCGTCAGCATGGTCGGCTTCATCAAGGACGTCATCACCCAGTTGAAACGCGGACTCGACGGCTTCTGGGTCGCCCACCCCGACTTCGTCCGCATCGGCGTCGCCCTCGTCCGCGGCTATCGCCGACAGGTCGCAGACCCGCACGATACCTCTCTGCGCGAGCTCATCGCGGCCCTTGTCCCCGACGAACACGAGCTCACCCCGCTCATGCGTTTTGTCGACGGCCCCGACGTCCACGGCCTCAGCGAGGACGACCCGCACTATCACCGCGCCGTGCTCGCAGCCGAGCTCGGCGTCTCGAAGGTCATCGCGAACGACGACCCCGAGGAGGTCCGCTACAACGTCTTCCAGGCCCTGCAATATCTCGCCGACTGGCTCTCGGGCAACGGCTGCGTCGCCTTGCCTGCGACCTTGAAAGACGCCCGCGGCGAGCCGGTCTTCGTTCGCATCATGGACGACCTCGCGACGACCGAGCGCTCCCGCTGGGAGCTCTGGGCGGAGGTCCACCATGGTCGTGTTTCGCGGGAATTGTTCGAGCAGCTCCTCTCAGAAGAGGTCGCCTTCCTCAGAGAAGGCCGCGAGACCCCGAGCCACCGCCCCCAAGTCAAATGGCAGGGCGAGGCCGCGCGCTGGTACCCCATCGCCATCGAGCTCCTGCGCGAGCTCGTGCTGTCGGACACGCCCCCCGAGTTCGCGACCGAACTCATGCTGCCCTTCACGTTCGATGTCGTGCGCGAAAAGGAAGACCCCTGGAGCTTCGTGAAATCCCTCCGCGCCTGAGTTTGAAACATTCCAGTTTCAAACACTACATATTTGAACTCAGGTGAGGCGAGGTGGCTCTGGCCTACTGCACCATTTGCTTCTCGACCGAGCTCAGCCAACCGCCTCCGTACCCGCCGATATGATACCAATAGGGCCCGATCAGGATGGATGAATGGTGGAAACGACCTGTCGCAAGGTCGGAGCCCGTCACTGAGGAAAAACCTCCGACACCTGAATTCGCGTCGATGGACGCGCGCTCGATCGTTCCGACGGGTTGGCGAGGGGAAATCGCGCTGCTCGCACCGCCAACGATATAGAGACCGCCCCCGATCACAGCGGTGCCGAAGGCGTAACGGTTCGTGTTGTAGCTTACACCACTGCTCGCAAATCCGCCGAGCGAATTATCGGTATTGATATTGGCTTTTTCGAGCCCCTGTGTCCAATAGCCACCGATGAGATTGACCGAATTTCCAACCACTGCGATTCCCCCAAGCCCACGGCCAGCGGTCAAGAGATTACCCAGCGACGTGAAGTTAGATATATTTCCGCTCGCATCGATAGTGGCATATTCCACAGAGGTCAATCCAGCCGTGTTGGTATGACCTCCAAAGAGATAGACCCGGTTGCCGATCACCGCCGCCATGTGGCCCATGCGGGCGGTCGTCATCGCCACACCCGCATCGGCAAATGTCCCGATAGTTCCGTCAGACTGCACGACTGCGCGGTCGATATAGGTGGTCCCGCTGGACTCATTCGCCGAGCCGCCGAAATTATACAGGTAGTTTCCGATGACGGCCGAGGCCTGGTAGCCGCGGGCCACACTGAGTGGGGTCGTGGTGATACTGAACGCACCGAGGCTGCTGTCAGCATTGATAGTTGAGACTTCGACGGTGTTCTTGGGCGTGGAGCTTGGGTTGAAGCCCCCGATGACATAGAGCTTGTTGGCGATGACGACGTTGCTGTGTCCGTGACGGGCGACATTCATGCTCGAGGCGTTCGATGTCGCGCTGAGGTTCACCGAGGCACTGAGCGGGAGTCGTTCGACGCTCTTCAGCGCTGTGGAGCCACTGTATCCTCCGATGACGTAGGCGTATTGACCGACACTCACGCCCCCGAAATGGGATCGTGCAAACGCAAGTGTCGTCGAACTCACATTCGCAAAGGTGGAGATGGTGCCGTCCGCGTTGATGGTCGCGCGCTCGACGGTGTTGTAGTAGGTGCCTGCCTCCTGATTCCAGCCGCCGATTGCGTAGAGATTATTTCCGACGACCAGAAGTCGGTGGGCGCGACGGACCGACGTGAGACCGACGGTGGAGCCACTGCTCGTGAAGGTCGAGAAGTTGCCCGAAACGGTCCCGTCGGCCCCGATGACCGCGCGGTCTACGAGGGTCGTGGTGGAGGCTGCCGTGCGACCTCCCGTCGCATAGAGGTATCCGCCGATGATGACGCTATCGAAGTCGTGACGGCGAGTGGAGAGGGCAACATTCGCAACGGCGGCGAAGGTCGACAACGACCCGTCTGCGTTGATGGTGGCCTTCTCGATCGTCGCGGCATTCCCGCCCGCGCCCGTCCACCCGCCGATGACGTAGAGCGAGTTCCCGACGACGTGGACCGTGTGGAGGCATCGGGCGGTCGCAAGTGTCACCCCTGCGACCGTCGAAAATGTCGAGAGGTTGCCGTTGGAGTCGATGGTGGCGCGTTCGATGCTGGCGAGATTGCTCGATCCGACCGTGTCGACATATCCACCAACGACATAGACGGTGTTGCCGACGACGACCGCGGGCGCGCTGCGGGCCGTGACGAGATTGACGCCCGCGACGATTTCGAAGGGTCCGAGGGTGCCGTCGGCGTTGATACGCGCGCGTTCGACACTGTTGTAGTGAGTGCCAGAGCCGTTGGTCCCGCCAATGACGTAGACCCAGGTCGAGGTGGAAAGCACCGCCGCCGATAGTCTCGCGATGTTCAGCATCGGCATCTGTCGCGCGTAGCTCGCCTGGTCATAGTTGGTGCTGAAACCCCGCGCAGCGAGGCCCGACGAGACCGTGTTGACGGTAAGCGGCACGCTAGCGCTCGTGATGCTGCCGACCGACACGGTGACATTGCCGCTTGTGGCGCCCGCGGGCACGATCACGGTCGCAAGATTGACACTCTGCACCGTCGCGAGAGCAGAGACGCCTCCTGGGAAATTGACAGTGAGAGGAGATGCAAAATAGCCGGAAAGTGTCAGGGTATCGCCCACCATCGCGGTCGTGGGTGCCGAACTCGACAGGCTGAGCAGCAAGCATGTGACCCCATCTCCGAGGTAGCTTCCGTTGCAGACACACGTGCGATTGCCGATGGAATTGGTACATGTGGCATTGACGCTGCAGCCGCCGTTATTCGTCGCGCACTCGTTGATGTCCGCGCAGGTCAGTCCATTCCCAGTGAAGCCAGACTTGCACGCGCATGTGTTGCTCCCAGGCGTGTTCGTACACGTCGCATCCGCGCTGCAGCCGCCGTTATTCGTCGCGCACTCGTTGATGTCCGTGCAGGTCAGTCCGTTGCCAGTGAAGCCAGACTTGCAGGTACAGGAAAAGCCGACGGCGAGATCGGTGCAGTTGGCATTCCCGTCACAATTGTCGGTAGCGAGGGCGCACTCGTCGACAAGACCTGAGGCATAAGCTCCACTGAACGAGACCGGGCTTGTAAAGGAGGTGTACCGGGTCTCGACACCGCTACCGAGCACATTGACAGCATGACGCTCGCATTTGAGTCCCGCCGCATCCGTGAGGGCGACTTCGACGTCGATGTAGGGGTAGGTCGTCGACGAGGGGGTGCTCAGAAGGGGCATGACCCCTTCCCGAGCCGCAGTCATGCGTGTCCGTAGCGTACAGTTGTCGAAGGTTTCATCGAGTCCGAGGGCGATGTTCCAGTAGAGTTTGTTACACGGCGCGCCACCGCAGGAGAGAGACTCGGCGCCGAAATAGACGGCGTATTGCCAGATTGCGTCGAGGGGATTGGGGTCCGGGGTGGTGGTCGAGTAGGCATTTCCCTTCTGGGTCGAAGCTGGGATCGTGACCGAAGAGCCACTGCAGGAGACGACGAGGGGATTGCGATAGAGGAAGGTGCGAGTGTCATTGCCTGGCCCCGCAGTGCAGGCGAGCGCCGAGACGATGGTCGTGTCGCGAACACCGTTTGGCCTGAAAAGAAGGTCGAGAGGTTGGTCGTCGCTATTGCGACAGTCGACCTTCGCCGAGCAGAAGATGTTGTCGAAATTGACACCGATATCGAAAAATCCCTGGTTCGCCTGGCGCAGGATCGTGAGGTTGAACTCGACCTTCGTGTCTGCGTTCTCTACGCAAAGCGTATTGAGGGTACACCCGCCAGGGCACGGATCTCTCCATCCGTCGCTCCCGTTTTCGAGGATTTGTGCTCCACCCGTTGCAAAGAGGCTGTCCACCCAGACCGTGACGCTGTTGGTCCGACCGGAATCACCCACGTTGACCGGGGTTGCGTCGCAGGCTCCCACGAAGGTGATAGCCCCGCCGCCACCGTTACCAAAACGAGTCGAACACAGGCTATCCGCATCGGTCGCGCCGTCGACCGCGCTATCGCCCTTCGACCATACGACGGTGCCCGCGCCATCGGACGCGTTCGTGACGCGCAGGTCGTAACAGACCTTCGAGAGCCCGGACAGTTCGAGCGGGGCAATGGCGATCTCAAAGCTTGAGCCCGATGGCGGACTAGCCTTCAGGCACGCGCAGAGAGTCACGGCTAGCAGGGCTGGTGGCGTGACAAGGAGCTTCATGATTACCCCTCTCTGGAGACGGGCGACGGCCGCTCCGACGCCTAAGGTAAACTCGAGGCGGAGAGAGATAAAAGAGCAGGAATACTCAAATTGAAATGAACAAAAGTAAACCGGCCAGACACCTCCGCCAGGCGTCCCGGACCAGGTGGCACAGGCGAGGTCTGAGGTCGAAACTCAGCGCGGAAGCCTCGATCGAAGTCCCTGCCAAGTAAGCCTCGGCGAAGTTCAGCGTAAACCGCGGCTCGTCGGGAAGTCGCCACACCCGATAGCTCGAACATCAGGTCACTCGAGGATCAAGCAACTCGAGCATCCTCTGTGCCGCGCGTCAAGGTGCACCGAAACAGATGTACACGGCGCCAGCATCGGTGCCATTTTCGTCATCCCATGGCGCCGTGATGGCAATATCGTCGAGACCGTCCGAATTGACGTCGCCGAGACCCGCGACCCAGAAACCGACCTCATCCTGCGCCCCACTCCCATGGAGGATCAGATTGGCATCGGTCAAAAGATAGGAGCCTGAGAACGGACCAAAATAGATGTAGGTTCCGCCTGCGCGATTTCCGCCATAATTGGCGCCGTCCGAACCGATGATGATATCGAGGTCACCGTCCCCGTTGAAGTCGCCAGCGAGTGCGGAGTCGGCGGCCTCCCCTGCGGCCTGACTGCCATACCAGGTCGCAGCGGCATTGGCGGTGGTGAGATTGCCGCTGAGCGGGCCGAGAAAGAGATAGACGGCGCCCGCGGTGGCGCCCACATAGGTCTGGCCGAACGAGCCGACGAGCACATCATCATATCCGTCGCCATCGAAATCGGCGACCACGAAGTGGCCGTCACCGAGATTGCCAAAATATTCCGATGCTGTCGTGGCGCGAATCACTGCTGAGGCAGAGGTGATATCGAGGGTACCGCTCGAGACCGGGCCATTGAAGAGGTAGACCGCGCCGCCATCGGTCGCGCCTGAATCATCGCGCCCATTGCCGAGAAGCATGTCGGCGACACCGTCCGCGTTGAAATCCCCCCAGCCGACATTCGTGAATGCCGAAAATGCGCTCTCGGGAACGCTCGGATGGATCTTCGTGTAGGCCGTGGCGGCCTGGAGCGCACCCGAGACCGGCCCAGCGAAGACATAGGCGGCATTATGGGAGCCCGTCGCAAGCGGCCAGGAGGAGGCGCTGAGAATGTCGATATTCCCATCACCGCTGACATCGGCGGAGGAGAGACGATATCCGACGCGGTCGGACTCGCACCTCAATTTGCCGTCGATAGGTGAGACATAGGTCCCGAGACCGCGGATGGTCGCGACGGCGGACGCCGCGGTGGCGAGGCTCGTGCCAGCGAGAGGCCCGGCCCAGGCGTAGATCATGCCATCCTTGCAGACGCCATACTGGGTATTGGGCGTCTCGGGAGCGCCGACGACGAGGTCGACGATGCCGTCATCGGTGACGTCCGCGACCGACAGCGCGGTGCCAAAGGCATCGCTGACAACACCGCTCTTCCAGCGGCCGAGGGTCTTGCCGAGGTTGGTCGGGTCAGCCACGCTGTAGTGGCCGAGCACCGTGCCATCGACGATATAGACTGCCCCGATCTTGTCGGTGCCAGTGGCCTGATTGCGGGCGCCCACGCCAACATCGTCTTTGCCATCCCCGTTGATGTCCCCGATGGCGCTGAATCCGAAGCCGAACTCCTCGCCCGCCGAGCCTCCGAGGATCTTCACTTCGCAACTCGCCACATCCCGGCACTGAGGCGTGTCGTTCGTGACAAAAGCATCATCAGGGCAAGTCGAGCTGAGCCCGGTGCAGGTCTCGGCGACGTCGCACACACCGAGGGCCGGGCGGCAGACCGTCGTGGACGGCAGGAGAGCATCCGTGGGGCAGGTGGCGGACGTGCCCGAGCAGGTCTCGGCCGCATCGCATGCGCCAGCGGCGCTGCGGCAGACAGAGGTCGCCCCGAGGAAAGCATCCGCGGGACAGGTCGCGCTCGAACCCGTGCAGGTCTCGGCGACGTCACATCCGCCGGAAACGCCGCGGCACACAGAAGTCGTATCGAGGTAAACGTCTGCGGGGCAGGTCGGACTCGAACCCGTACAGGTCTCGGCGACGTCACATGCGCCAGCAGCGCCGCGACAGAGGGTCGAGGATGAAGCCAACGAGTCTGCAGGACAGGTCGGATTCGAACCTGTGCAAGTCTCGGCAGGGTCACATGCACCTGCTGAAAGCCGACAAACACTCGAGGCCGAACGCAGCACATCTGGCGGGCATGCCGTGGTCGAGCCCGTGCAGATTTCGGCAATATCGCACACACCCGCGGCCGAGCGACAAGTCGTGCCGTAGGGTGCCCGCTGGTCGGTCGGACACGACGGGCTCGCACCCGTGCAGGTCTCGGCAACATCACACGGGCCCGCGGCGGCGCGACAGCTTTGGCCGCTCGGGAGGAGGGCATCACCTGGACACGAGGCGAAAGTACCGGAACAATAATCTGGCGCGTCACAGGGGCCATTCGCGGGGCGACAGAGGGTAGTCGCGGGTTTGTAGTTGGCCAGGCAGGAGAGCACCCCGCCGACAGACTGGCAAGTAGGTGCCGTGGCACAGGGACTCGTTGGAGCTGTGCCACAGATAGCCCCGGCAGTTTTGCCTGTGCACGGGTTCGTGACGACCGTCGTATAGCTGAAATGCGACGTCGTGACGGTCAGAATTTCGCCGTCGCGGGTCGAAGGCACCGAAGTCCACGCCTGTCCGTCCTCGGACCAGTAGACCTCGAGGTCTGTCGCGGTACCGACCCGAAAACTCACCTCGAGGGGCGGATCGAATGTCGTTCCGTGGGGTCCGAGCTCGAAGACGGGCGAGACGGCGAGCAAGGTCGCGCCATTTTCGGCGATGGTGGGAGGCGATAGCCTTGAAGACTGGATCGAGAGAGTGCCAGAAATTCCTTCGGGGACGATGAGGGACACGCCATCGACGGAGAGACGTGCTGCCGCCGTGCCACTTAGGGCGGTGCCGTTGCCAATGCAATTTGCGCCAGAACAGACGGTGCCCACACAGGCGCCATCACCATCGCAGTGTTCGTCGATGGTGGTCACGAGGCCGTCGACACAGGGCGATGTCGAACCCAAGGAACATTGCTGGCCAGGGCCGAGGCGGGTGACAGTCTCGTGATGAAATTCGACTGGGAGGACCTTGGGCTCCTGGAACGAGGTGTAGACCGAGGAGACCTCGGGACCGGCGTCGAGTGGGTGGCGGGTGCACGCGAGCGCGCCAAGCGCGGTGAGAGGTGCGTCCCATCGGATGACCGGATACCGGGTATGCGGCGGAGTCGAGCCTCCGGGCAGGGAAATCGCCGAGGCTGTCGCAAATCCGGCGAGCCTGCACGAGTCCGTGAGACCAGGCTCGAGTTCGAGACCGAGCAGGATATTCCAGTAGAGCATGCCTCCGGCAGCCGTTCCCCGAGGGATCGCTGCGTGGAAGAGGATGGGCGAATCACCGGTCGACACGGGCGATACCCGACCAGGACCAGCGGCCGCATCGACCTCTGAGGTGCGCGTAACCTCGCCATTGGAATTGACACAAACAACCCTGATATCGTCTCGATAAATATGAGTATCGACGGCGTCGGCTCCGGGAGTGCAGGCGAGCCCCATGACCGCTGTGGGCGCGCGCATGCCAGTGGTCGGGTGGTGGAGGAGCTCGAGCGGGGTGCCATCACTTGCGGTGCAGTCGAGTTTGGCAGAGCAGAAAATATCCTCGAAATCGACGCCGATATCGAAAAAACCCTGCTTCGCACGCCTCATCAGTGTGAGGTTGAATTCGACAATGGTGTCGCCATTCTCGACACATTCGGCGGCCTGCGAGCAACCTGTGGGCGCGGGACATGGATTGACGAAATCATCGAGCGGAGCGCCATTTTGTTCGACCGACTCGAGGATCAGTCGGACAGTGTTCGTGCGGATGAAATCCGCGTCGGCGCCATCCGTCGGGTCGCAGGCACCGACGTAGGTGAGGTCCCCAGCGGCGCCGTACCGCGAAGCACAAATATGGTCCTTGCTCCAAACGGAAATTCCGTCCTCATTTGTCACGTCGAGGGCATAACAGGCGTCGGTGACATTGGGCAGGTCGAGAGGCGCGACGCTCAGTGTGAACCGCGAACGAGGGTTGTCTTCGGTTCGGCCACAGGCGATGGAGATAAGGGCCAGGGCAAGAACTGGCGCCATCCTGCGCAGGATCTCAAAGCGTTGCATGAGGCTCTCGAAGTCACGGCGTAACGTGACTTCTGCGAGTCCCGGGGGACATCGAAGAAGCCACAAGGAGAGCTAAGGCTTTCCCCTTATGGCTCGCAAGGTCCCGGCATCTCGAGTTCTGATGCACATCAGAGGCTGCGAAACACCCGCGGCCTCAGAGGTCATTCACTCGTCTTCGCCGCGGGCGGCCGCTGGGATTTCGAGCATGCGCCGCTGAGACACTGGGGAGCCCTTGTCACCCACCCGGATCTCGAACCACTCGAGGTGCATCTCGGCATGGTCAGACAGCTCGAGGGTGGCGTCATAAAGGGTCTCGACGCGCGCGAGCTCTTGTTCCCAATCGTGGACGAGGGCCTCGGTGACGCGCGGGTTTGCGCGAATTTCGACCGCCCGTCCCCGCTCGCTGCGAAGCTGCTGGTGGAGCGAAAAAAGAATCGAGTCGCAGATGACCCCTATCGATCGGAGATAGCCCTTGCCCTCGCAGTAGAAGCAGGGCTCGGTGAGCGAGTGGACGATCGAGTTGCGCACGCGTTTGCGCGTCATCTCGACGAGCCCGAGCGCGCTCACGGGAAGGACCTTCGTCTGCGCGCGATCCTTCGCGAGCTCGGCGCGAAGTGCCTCGACGACCCGCTCTTGATTGGTCACCGACTGCATGTCGATGAAGTCGAGGACGATGAGGCCACCGATGTCGCGAAGCCTCAACTGGTAGGCAATTTCCTTCACTGCCTCGAGGTTGATTGCGACAATCGTGTCCTCGAAGTTCGTCTTGCCGACATAACGCCCGGTGTTGACGTCGACCGCGGTGAGCGCCTCGGTGCGATCGATGAGGATATAGCCACCCGATTTGAGCCACACCTTGCGGCGCGAGGCGCGGGTGATCTCCCACTCGACCCCGTAACGCTCGAACATCGGCTCAGGCGAATCCCAGCGGTGGATATTCGGCTCGAAGCGCGGCATGAAGCGGCGGACGAAATCGAGGATGCGCTCGAGTTCTCCCGCGTCGTCGACGACGACCCGGTCGTCCTCCTGCGCGATGAGGTCTCGGACCGAGCGAAGCGTAAGATCGAGGTCCTCGTGGATGCAGGTCGAGGGTCGCGCCTCGAGACCGCGCTTCTGGACGTCCGCCCAGAGGGTCGTGAGAAACGCGACGTCATCGGCCATCCCCTGCTCGTCGAGGCCCTCGCTCGCGGTGCGCACGATGAGCCCGCCGACGGGCGGCTTCACCTTCATCGCCATCGCCTTGAGACGCGTGCGTTCGTCAGGGTCCTGAATGCGGCGCGACACACCGACGTGCTCGACGGTCGGCATGTAGACGAGGTGGCGGCCTGGGAGCGAAATGTGCGAGGTCAGCCGCGCGCCCTTGTTGCCCATCGGCATCTTCGCGACCTGGACGAGGATCGGCTGGCCGTTCTGGACGAGGGTGTCGATCGGCGGGTAGCGATCGCCGCGGCTCGTCGTGTCCTGATCTTCGTCTTCCTCGGTGTCGCCTTCCGGACGCGCGACATCGCCGACGAAGAGAAAACCCGTCCGTTGCAAGCCGACCTCGACGAAGGCCGCTTGCATGCCGGGCAGGACGCGCACGATGCGGCCCTTGTAGATGTTGCCGACGAGGCTCTGGTCTTTCAGACGCTCGAAGAAGAGCTCGGTCGTGATGCCGTTCTCGATGAGGGCCACACGGCGTTGTTCGGGGCGGCGATTGATGAGGAGCAGGCGGGCCATCAGCGGTATTTCACTCCGACCTGCCCATTGAGGAGCTGGATGGTGTCGCGGTTTTCGTCCTCGAGGGTCGCCGTAAAGGTCGCCTCGAAGCGGCCACCAGGGCCGTCATTGCGCGTGATGGTGACCTCGAAGTCTTTCGATTGGTGCGTAAAGCCGCCCGGGCAGTCGTCGACCACACCCGCGCTGCCACCCGCGTCATAGCAGAAGAGGACCTTCACCGGGTTGAAGACCGTCGACGAAAAGGTGCCGATGACGGTCGTATTTGCCGGCTTGAAACGGATCTCGAGGTCTCGCGTGGACTTCGAGCTCTTCACGACGAGCATGCGCTCACCCGCGTCAAAGCTCGCGTAGGCCGACTGGTCGAAGGTGGTCGTAGCCCCGTTGAGGGTGAAGACGACCTGGCTCTCGGGCTCGGGCTCGACCGTGTCTGGAGTCTGCGTGTCGCCGCCCTGGGTGTCGGTCTCGGGAACATCACCGCAGACCTCGACTTGGCAGTGGCCTCCGCGGCAGACCTCGTTCGCAGCGCAGACGGTCGCGGTCTCTGAGGTGCCTCGCGCGTCGCAAAGCAGGGCGGTGTCTCCGTCGCAGCGGGCGGTCTGGGGCGTGCAGATCGGGGCCCCGCAGAAGGCGCGCCCTTCGGCGGTCGTCATGCAGACGGTGCCAACTGCGCAGGTCTCCTGCGTGAAGGTCCCGGCGGCGCATGTGAGGTAGCCCTTGGTCGTGCAGCGGTCTGGCTCCGTGCCGCATTCGCTCGGGGCGCAGACCCCGTCTTTGCAGAGCTCTCCGACGGCGCACGGAGTTGTCTCGAATTTCGAGCCATCCTCGACACAGCGTTGAGCGGCCGTCGGTGAGATGCAGGTCGACTGCCCGATGGTCGTGCACACACGCGCGACACATGCCCCTGCATCACAGCGGCTCTGATTGCCACACTGTGTGTACTCGTAGCGGGTGCCATCGGCGCTGCACGTGCGCACGGCCTGACCGACGCAAACCTCGCCGTGGGTCGCGGGGTCGCAGAGGGTCTTTGCGCAGCTAGGGCCGTCATCACCACACGCCATGAATCCGGCCGAAAGGGCAAACGTGCAAAGGAGGGAAATCCTGAACATGGTGTCTCGGGACATTCAGAGCACCTTCTTGCGCTCGGACGAGGGGGGGATGTTCATCATCTCCCGATACTTCGCGACGGTGCGACGCGCGATGGTCATACCCTCGGCCTCGAGCATTTCGCAGAGCTTCTGGTCGGAGAGGGGCTTCTTTTCATCCTCCTCACCGATGTACTTCTTGATCTTCTGTTTCACGCTCTCGGACGCGAGGTCCGCGCCCTGATTACTCTGGATGCGGCTATTGAAGAAGTACTTGAGCTCGAAGATGCCCTGCGGCGTGTGCACAAACTTATTCGTCGTGACGCGGCTGATCGTCGACTCGTGCATGCCGATGTCGTCGGCGACGTCGCGCAGGATGAGTGGCCGGAGGTGCTCGCCGCCGAGATCGAGGAACTCGCGCTGGAAACGCACGATGGACTCGGTCACCTTGCGGATGGTCGACTGCCTTTGATGGATCGAGCGGATGAGCCAGACCGCTGACTTGAACTTGTCCTGGATGAAGTCCTTCTCGCGCTTGTCAGCGGCCTTGCCCTGAGCCTTGATCTGGTTCTGATAGAAGTTCGAGATCTTGAGCTTTGGCAGGCCATCCTCGTTGAGCTGGACGATGTACTCGTCATCGACCTTGATGATGGCGACGTCGGGCGTCACGTACTGGGGCTCCTCCCCGCTGCCCGCGAAGTTGCGACCGGGCTTCGGTTCGAGCTCACGGATAAGGACCATCGCGCCCTGCAGGTCCTCCATGTCGCAGTCGAGGTCTTTCAGGATCGGGGGGATCTGCTTCTTCTCGAGCCGCTCGAGGTGCCTCTCGATGATCTGGTGGACGAGGTCGTCCTTTGGGAAATAGTGCTTCGCTTGGAGCAGCAGGCACTCCTTGACGTCGCGGGCCCCCACACCGATCGGGTCGAGCTGCTGGATGACCTCGACAAGGATCTGCTCGAGATCGGCGAGCTCGACGCGCTGCTCTTCGGCGATTTGCTGCAGCACCTCGCGCGAGATGTAGCCGTCGTCGTCGAGGTTGCCGATGATGGCGATGGCGAGCGAGCGCTCCTCGTCGAGGAGCTGGATCATGTGCAGTTGCCATTCGAGGTGGTCGGCGAGGGTCGTCTTCTGCGACAGCGTCTGCTCGATCGTCGGCATCTCATCGTCGCTCAGACGGACGTCGTTGCCGGCGGGGTTCGAGCTGTAGTCGGCGTAATCCGACACGAAGCCCTCGTAGTCGAAGTCGTCCTTCTTGTCCGAAGTGCCGGCTTCGACACGATCGTGCGCGGCCTCCTCGTCAGGACCATGATTGATCGACTGGAGGACCTCGTCAGGCGAGCGCGCCTCGGTCTCCATCTCGAGGGTCGGGTTCTCGAGCAGCTCTTGCTGGACCTGCTCTTCGAGCTCGATCCGCGAGAGCTGCAAGAGCTTGATGGCCTGCTGCAGCTGGGGGGTCATCACCAACTGCTGACTCATCTTGAGGTACTGTTTTAGCTCCATAGCGCGAGGACGGTAGCACCGATCGAGCCGCACGCCAAGGGCTTCCGATGCGATTGGCATGAAGTTTGCCGACTTCAGGACAACGACCGAAGCCCATGGACGGCGGGAAGTGAACGAGCAGGGGATGGCGGTCATGACACACCCCTGAGCAAGGTCGCCCCCCTCTGAATTATCAAAACTGGGCTTCACATCAGACGGGTTCGGGACGACACTATGGATGTCGGGTCGAGTGGTCTCATCGCTCGCACCGGCGCTGAAGGACTGTTGAGGAAGGACTGTTGGGGCGCGAACACGTGACGCGCCTATCGAGGAGACCCATGAAGATCACCTACACTTTCCGGCACATGGATGCGAGCGACCGAGCCAAAGCCCACACGAGCGACAAGCTCGAGCGTCTCACCCGTTTCGAGGACCGCGAGATGGCTGTGGACGTCGTGCTCTCGCAGGAGAAATTCGAGGTCAACGCCGAGTTCAAGGTGACGGGCGCTCACGGCAGCTTCGTGGTGAACGAGAAGCGCACGGACCTGTTCGAGGCGATCGACGTCGCCGTCGACAAGCTCGACCAGGTACTCTCGCGCGACAAGGAGAAGCGCAAGCACCACAAGGGGCATCAGGGAACGACCCCGCACGAGGTCTGACCAGCAGCCCCCTGTGAAGCGGGATACTCCACGGCGTATCCCGCGGAGGTAGCTCCCTTGGGTTCGGAGTCCAACGGGTCCCGCCCGGGGGTGTCGGTCGTCGTCCTGTCCGGGCTTTCTGGCTCGGGCAAGACGACAGCCCTGCACGCCCTCGAAGATGCGGGCTTTTATTGTGTCGATAACCTGCCTGCGACCCTCGTCGAGCCCCTGATCGCGCTCGCCCGGGACCAAAAGGGGGTTGGACGCGTGGCGATCGCGGTGGACGTGCGCGAGCGCCTCTTCGACACCGACTGGTCGTCGGTCCTTGCGACGCTCGAGCAGAGCCACCAGCTCTCGGTCCTTTTCCTCGATGCAGACGACGAGGTGCTGACCAATCGCTTCAAGACGACGCGCCGGCCGCACCCTCTCCTGTCACGCTCGATGCCTGTCGCAAGCAGCCCTGCAGGAGAGCTCACCTCGCTCACCGAGGCCTTTGCCCTCGAGAGGGCGTGGCTCGAGCCCTTCCGCAACTACGCCTCGCTCCGCATAGATACGACCAAGCTCACGGTGCATGAGCTGCGACGACGCATCACCCAGTCCTATGGCGAAGGGACCTCTGCTGGACTGACCGTTCATCTCATGTCCTTCGGCTTCCGCAATGGACTGCCTGCCGAGGCCGACTTCGTCTTCGACGTCCGCTA
>VFQT010001162.1_pt1 | contig 33316 bp, 18 predicted proteins | sample 3512381 | NCBI WGS metagenome assembly VFQT01 (sample SAMN10412376, study PRJNA504923) | tailings metagenome | isolation source: Relicate 2 Philex TSF3 active mining site | place: Philippines: Tuba, Benguet | collected 2017-08-29 | reverse complement strand
TGTTCCAGGGGCAGGTGGCCGGCAGCGACGATTCATTCGCGGCCATTCGTGGTTCCAAAACGACCATTCGCTGCCAAATACATTGGCAGTGGTCAGCGTTTTGCCGTACTATTCGCACTGCTCCCGGTCCACAGATTTCGCCGTTTTCTTACCAGAAAGCGTCAGCCCGCCATGACCACTCCATCTGTTGCCTCGCTGTCTACGCCCGCCGCTGCTCTTCACCTGTGGTCTCGTCGTCAGATTCTGGCTCGTACGGGCTGTGGCTTTGGCATGCTGGGGCTGACGGGGCTGCTGCAGGACCAGGGTCTGCTGCAGGCTGCCGAGGATACCGGGGCTGCGCGGATGCTGAATCCGCTGGCCGCGCAGCCCAGTCATTTCCCGGCCAGGGCCAGGCGGGTGATCTGGATCTTTATCAACGGTGGCCCCAGTCCGGTGGATACGTGGAATTACCGACCCGAGCTGACGAAGTGGGATGGCAGGACGATTCGCGAGTTTGATGACGGTTTTCAGAACACGACCGGGTTCTTTCGCAATTCGGTGGGCAATCTGATGCAGTCACCATTTCGATTTGAGCCGCAGGGGGAATGCGGCCGGATGGTGCCCGAGATCTTTCCGTATCTGGGCCAGCATGTGGATCGCATGGCGATCATTCAAAGCGGGTATACTGAGTCGAACAATCATTCGCCGGCATTGTTCGCGATCAACACCGGTATTGCGCGGATGGGTTTTCCGTGCGTTGGTTCGTGGGTGACTTATGGGCTGGGCAGTGAGAGTGCGAATCTGCCCGGTTTTGTGGTGATGAGTGATCCGAAGGGTCGTGGGCTGCCGAAGGGGCACGCGGCGAACTGGAGTGCCGGGTTTCTGCCGGGTGTGTATCAGGGTACGTGGGTGAAGCCGACGGGGGATCCGATTGACAATCTGATGCGTCCGGCGGAGCTGACGGCCGAATCGCAGCGGGGCGGTCTGGATTTGCTGAAGCAGCTGAACGGCCTGCATCAGGTGCAGCATGCGGCGGACGCCGAACTGTCTGCTCGCATTGAAAGTTTCGAACTGGCCTGGCGTATGCAGGCATCAGCTCCTGAGGCCCTTGACCTGTCAGCCGAGACAAAGGAGATGCAGACGCTGTACGGAATAGGTGACGAGCAGTGCGACCATTTTGCTCGCCAGTGCCTGACAGCACGGCGTTTGGTGGAACGTGGCGTGCGGTTTGTGCAGATCTACTCGGGTGGCATGGAGAATCAGCGTTCGTGGGACGGTCACAACGACATCGAGGGCAATCATCGGCAGTTTGCGGGTGAGACGGACAAGCCGGTGGCAGCGCTGCTGACGGACATGGCGGCCAGTGGGCTGCTGGACGAGACTCTGGTGGTCTGGTGCGGTGAATTCGGGCGGCTCCCGATTGCTCAGACCGGCGGCAAGCCGGGGCGTGATCACAATCCGCATCATCTGGTCTGCTGGCTGGCCGGTGGTGGTATCCGTGGTGGCGTGACGTATGGAAGTTCGGATGAGATTGGCTATAAGTCGGCGGACAATCGCGTGCATCTGAATGACCTGCATGCGACGATTCTGCATCTGCTGGGGCTGGATCATGAAAAGCTGACGTACAAGTACAATGGCCGGCGTTTCCGTCTGACGGATGTGGCGGGGACAGTGATTCGCGATATTTTGTCCTGAGTGTTTTCTGAATCAGCACAATTTCTGACTGGAAGACCTGCGATGCAAGCTGCTGTGAATTGTTTTCCGTTGTGCCGGGCTGCGCTGCTGTGCGTCGTGATGCTGACCGGCAGCGTGGTGGCGGTGGGTGATGTGATTGTGCTGAAGTCCGGGCAGCGGGTGGAGGGCGAGGTCCTGAAGGTGCAGAAGGACACTCTGTTTGTGGACGTGGGTGTGGACGTAATCCGGATTCCGGTGGATCAGATTCAGGAGCGCAAAGGCGCTGAGGCTCCGGATCCCGCCAAAACGGCTCCTGTGGAATCCCTGTTTCTTTCCACTGAGCTGCCTGAGCGGACGGTCAAGGAACTGGTGGAGACCTTTGGTGAGGGTGTGGTGCTTATTGAGACTCCGGGAGGCCTGGGATCGGGATTCATCATCAATTCCCGTGGTTACTGTGTCACGAATTACCATGTGATTGAGGGTCAGACGCGGGTTGCGGTCACGATCTTTCATCGCGGGAAGGAAGGGGATTTTGAGCGTCGGGCGATTCGGGATGTGAAGATTCTGGCGCTGAATCCGCACTTTGACCTCGCGTTGCTGGAGATTCCGGCTCAGGCGGACATGCCGTTCCGCCCTGTGGCTCTGGCCGCTGACGATGCTCATCGCGAGGGTGATGCGGTGTTTGCGATTGGCAGTCCGCTGGGGCTTGAGCGATCGGTGTCTGAGGGCATTGTCAGTACTCGCAACCGCAACATGGACGGCATTGTCTACATCCAGACGACGGCTCAGATCAACCCTGGCAACAGTGGCGGCCCGTTGTTCAACGAGCGTGGTCAGGTGGCTGGAGTGATCAACATGAAGCTGCAGTTTGGCGAGGGTCTGGGGTTTGCAATCCCCATCTCGTATCTGAAGCATTTCCTGAACAACCGGGATGCGTTTGCGTACGACCGAACGAACCCGAACACGGGTTATCATTATCTGCTGCCGCCGCGACGAAAGAATTCTCGACCGGCGTATGAGCAGAAACCGGCGGAGCAGAAGGCTCCCTGAGTGTGTGCTGTGTTGTCCGGCAGGAGTCCGGGCAGCAAAAAGCAGCTCGGGCTTTGGCCCGAGTTCTGCCTGGCAAAAATCGACCTTGCTGATCGATGTCGCCGCCATCTCATGGCACAAGCGGCGTACGATCGGTGTGTTGTTGAGGAGCGAGTGGCATGCTGTTGTGGCGGTGTGTGTGTGGTGTCGTGCTGCTGCTGAGTGTTGCTGTGGCACATGGTCAGGAGCCGGCAGGGCTGTCGGAGTGGACACTGGAGACGGCAGCGGCTGGCTGGAAGCCGCGGGACTCGTCGGGGGAGGCTGTTTTTCGGGGTCGAATGTGGATTCTGGGTGGCTGGTTCGATTCGTATTCTGCTCCGCCGCGGGATGTGTGGAGCAGTGAGAATGGTCGGGACTGGGTGCTGGAGACCGAGCAGGCTCCGTGGAAGCACAGTGACTTGCCGATGGTCACGGTGTTTCGGGACCGGATGTGGCTGATGGGCGGCTGGTACAATGGCCGGCTGGAGGGTCATGGGGCATCGAACGAGGTGTGGTCGACGGGGGATGGTCGGGAGTGGCGGCAGGATGTGGCAGCGGCCCCCTGGAGTGCTCGGCTGGCCGGCGGTCTGGTTGAGTTTCGGGACCGCATGTGGCTGCTGGGCGGGACGGAGAATTATTATTTCGGTGACCTCAACAGTCTGAAGAATGATGTGTGGTCGACAGAGGACGGGCGGCAGTGGCGTCAGGAGACGGTGTCTGCCGGGTGGACTCCGCGGGCTTATCATCAGGCGGTGACTCACGAAGGCCGGATCTATGTCCTGGGTGGCGGCAATTATGTGCCTGAGCATCATGCGCTGAATGATGTGTGGAGTTCTCAGGATGGCGTGCACTGGGAGTGCGTAACCGAGAAGGCTCCGTGGTCACCGCGCCTGTGGTTTTCGGCGGTTTCGTGGCGGGGATATCTGTGGGTTTTGGGAGGCTGGTCGGGGAATCCGCATCGCAACTGGGGTGATGTCTGGTATTCGAAGGACGGTCGGGACTGGAAGCAGCTGGAGTCGGGGCGGATGTGGAAGGAGCGTCACGAGCATTCGGTGTTTGTGCTGCGGGACCGGTTATGGGTGGCGGGGGGCCATGCGCAGCCGTTGAGCAATGAAGTCTGGTCAATTGGTGGTCAGGAATAGTCGATGTCAATCATCGGCAGCGGCTGGATGTTATGGAACAGAGACTGAGGGATTGAACGGGGTGTGGCCCTTGATCAGGCGTCGCGGCGGGCGACCTGTTGCTGCAGTTCTGCCAGCATGTGGTTCAGCTGATCCAGATCCAGAGCAGCCAGTTGTTCGTCAGTGCTGACGGGCAGCCGCAGCAGTTGCTGCAGCAGCACAATTTGTCCCTGCAGCAGTCCCTTGCGAATACCACGGGCTTCGCCGATTTCGATACCGCGAGCTTTGCCGATTTCGATACCGCGAGCTTCGCCGATTTCGATACCCCGGGCTTCGCCGATTTCGATACCGCGAGCTTCGCCGATTTCCATTCCCTGCTGCCGGCCGAGGATGATTCGAGCCTCTTCGTCGCGCTGAGCTTTCAGGCGAGCATTGTATTCCTGCAGTTGTTCCGGTGTTTGAGCAATCATATCGAGGACTTTGGCAGCTTTGGTGAATTCCTTCTGTGGCATTAACAGGGCCAGCTGTTCAGTAGGTAATTCCTGCGCATGTCGGAGGAACTGCGGGAATGAATGGTAGTGGAACTGGATCAGGCGTCGCGGTGGTTGAGCTGTTGCTGCATTTGTGTCAGCATGTGGTTTAGCTGATCCAGATCAAAGGCGGCCAGCTGTTCGTCAGTGCTGACGGGCAGCCGCAGCAGTTGCTGTAACAGCAGGATTTGCCCCTGCAGCAGTCCTCTGCGAATACCGCGAGCTTCGCCGATTTCGATACCGCGAGCTGCACCGATTTCGATACCCCGGGCTTCACCGATTTCGATACCGCGGGCTTCACCGATTTCGATACCGCGGGCTTCACCGATTTCGATACCCCGGGCTTCGCCGATTTCGATACCCCGGGCTTCACCGATTTCCAGTCCCTGCTGCAGACCGAGGATGATTCGAGCCTCTTCGTCGCGCCGGGCTTTCAGGCGAGCATTGTATTCCTGCAGTTGTTCTGGCGTTTGAGCAATCATTTCCAGGACTTTGGCGGCTTCGGTGAATTCTTTGTCCGGCAGTAACAAGGTCAGTTGTTCGGTGGTCAGTTCCTGAGCATACCGGAGAAACCAGCACCAGCGTTCGACCGGGGATGCATTGTACAGGGTGTCGGCAGTGACCTGAAGATGATTTAGCTGCAAAAAGTGGATTTGCAGATGTTCAGTCAGAGGCCGCGGGCTTGACAGGTCGCGGAGCCGGAAGTCCAGATGCAGCCGCGCCGGCTGCTCGACCAGTGACCCCGCCAGCACGCAAATGCTGATCGACGGCCGCAGTTCGTTGTAGTTTTGGCCTTCGCGCAGGCCTCTGATCCACGTCTCGGCCGTGTAAAAGGCCATTCGCTCGGCCATTCCCGCCGGCAGCGCAATCTGTACCTCAATGTTGAATTTTCGCCCCAGCACGTCCTCCGCCAGCACGTCGAGGATCAGGTATTTATCGTCAGCACTGAGTTTGTTTTGGATGGTGTTGAGGAATGTCACGTCCGTCACCGGTGGCTGTCCGTCAAGCACCGTATTGATCAGGCTGATGGTGAGCATTTTGTGATCAGTGCGGCCGAACAGCATTTTGAAGGCATAGTCGACGAGCGGATCAATTCCAATGGCCATAGACACCTTCCAGGGGAAATCCGGGCTGCAGAAGGAAGCATTAAAGAGAGTCAACTGAATATGCACCCACGGGTATACTTCAATACTTCACTAAAACAAGCTGCGGTTGCCGAAAAAACGTGAAATGTCGTGGATTTGCTGACGGGAATTACGGTTTGACGGCGACAGCAGGCCAACCCACAGACCCTTAAACGCCGCTTCCTGCTCTCAGTCCATTTCCGTTTCTCTGTGCTTCGCAGGAAAACCCGCACGGCACCCGCGCTGAAGGTTCACCCAAACCGTACCCTCGTACTCTGAAAACCCGAGCGGCGGATGTTGTGTGAACTCCTGACTCCGCCCGGTTCCTGGGATTTCTGCCGATTTCCGCTCACTGAGACCCCGGGCTGTTCTGTGCTGGTCAACATATTGCCTCCGCGATAGACTCGGCACCACAGGAACCAAGCTTCTCAGGCCTTTCACGTGAGTGGATGGACGGTCAGTCATGTCGGACACACAAAAGCTCAGCAAAGTCGAATTGCTCAAGGAATCTTCGCAGCAGCTGCGGGGGACTCTGGCCGAAGAGCTGCTCAACGATCGCCCGGAATTTTCGGATGATGCCGCGACTCTGCTGAAGCATCATGGCAGCTATCTGCAGGACGACCGGGATACTCGCCGCGCCAAGGGTGAGGACGGCAAGGCGAAGGGCAAGCAGTACAGTTGCATGGTGCGAACGGCGATCCCGGGTGGTCGTCTGACGGCACAGCAGCTGCTGGCCGAACTGGATCTGTGTGAATTGCTGGCGAATGGAACACTGCGAATCACAAGTCGTCAGGGATTGCAGCTGCACGGGGTTTTGAAGTCAAATCTGAAGGCCAGCATTCGCGAGATCAACCGGATCAAGCTGACGACATTTGCGGCCTGTGGTGACGTGAATCGCAACGTGATGGCCTGTCCGGCGCCCTTCCGCAATGACGCAGTGAGGGCAGGTCTGCAGGAGATGGCAGCTCAACTGGCGCTGCACTTCCGTCCGAAGACGACGTCTTATTTTGACATCTGGCTGAAGGACGAGGATGGAGTGGAGCAGGAGGTGGGTGAGTTTCAACCTGTGGATGAACCGATCTACGGGCCTCGCTACCTGCCGCGCAAATTCAAAATGGGAGTCGGCCTGCCTGAGGACAACTGCGTCGACCTGTATACTCAGGATCTGGGTCTGCTGGCGATTGTGGAAAACGGACAGATCATTGGCTGGAATGTGCTGGCGGGTGGCGGCATGGGGCGGACTCCGTCTGCCGAAAAGACCTTCCCGGCATTGGCCAAACGCCTGTGCTTTGCGACTCCTGAGCAGGTCATTGCGGTCTGCGAAGCGATTGTGAAAGTGCAGCGGGACTTTGGGAATCGCGAGGATCGCAAGCGAGCACGGCTGAAGTACCTGATCTCTGACTGGGGAGTGGCGAAGTTTCGGGAGACTGTTGAGCAGTATTTTGGCGGTCCGCTGGCGGATCCGCATCCGGCGGATGTGACGGGTGTGGACGACCATCTGGGCTGGCACGAGCAGGGTGATGGTCGACTGTTTCTGGGCATTAATGTCGAAAACGGACGGATCAAGGACGAAGGTTCGCTGCGTCTGAAGGCTGGTCTGCGGGCGATTCTTGGTCGGTTCGGCATGGAAGTCCGACTGACTCCGCTGCAGAGTCTGATACTGTGTGACATTGATCCGGCTGATCGCGAAGAGATTGAGCGGATGATGTCCGAGTATGGAATTCTGCGAGCGGATCAGTTGTCGCTGCTGCGACGCTATGCGATTGCGTGTCCGGCATTTCCGACGTGCGGATTGTCAATCACGGAATCTGAGCGTGCGTTGCCGGGCGTGATTGACCAGCTGGAGGTGGAAGTGGCAAAGCTGGGGCTGCAGACCAGCAAGCTGGCAGTGCACATGACGGGTTGTCCCAACGGTTGTGCTCGTCCGTATACTCCGGATGTCGGACTGGTTGGCAAGGCAGTGGGCAAGTACACGGTGTTTGTGGGTGGCAATCCCGAGGGAACTCGGCTGGCCTTCATTTATCGTGACATGGTGCCACTTGAAGAGATTGTGCCGGCACTGGTGCCGCTGCTGCAGCGGTATCGAGTGGAGCGTGAGGGTTCGGAATCATTCGGCGATTTTTGTGCTCGCCGGGGCCCTGAAGCCATTGGTGCTGCGGGCTGACCGATCTGTCAGTTTGGGGTACACAACAGGAGTCGTCGATGTCAGAGTCCCGCGGAGATGACCTGTTTCGGGCGCCGGCTGCAGCGGATGTTCCGGCAACGGTCAGCGGATCAAAATCCGTCAGTGCAACATTTCTGCTGACGTGCTGCATTCTGTTTGTCACCGTGGCAGGGGCGTTGTTCATCGCAGTGCATTTTGCTCGTGCGCCGTTATTCGGCCCGCGTGGGCGTTTTGGCGGCAACATTCGCCATGTGTCGCTGGCTTTACTCAATTATCACGACACGTTTGATTCGTTTCCGCCTGGAACAGTGGCGGTGCCTGGACTGACGGTGGACCAGCAGTTCAGCTGGGCCGTACTGACGGCTCCTTTCATAGACGGCATAAACTCCGGGAGACCGAAAGCGGAGCCGCGTCTGCATGAAGGCTGGGCCAGTCCGTACAATCGTGGGCTGGATTTTGACGTGGTGAAGTACTTCCACGATTCGGACCGCCCGACACCGCGGGCGGATCCCTGGTCCGGAGATTTTGTGGGGATCGCGGGGATGGGGGCTGATGCCGCTGTGCTTCCCGACGGGCATCCGCGCGCTGGTGTGTTCGGGTATCAGCGCACGACAACGCTTGCCAGCATCACGGATGGAGCGTCAAACACGATGATGCTGAGTACACTGATGGTGCCTAATCATTCGATCTATGCGGGTGGTCGCGAGACTGTGCGGGGGTTCTCGCAGCGTCCGTACCTGAACGGCCCGGACGGCATTGGGTCTGATGGAAGTCGCGGAGTACCAGTGCTGCTGGCGGATGGTTCAGTACAAGCCCTGAAACCAGAGGTGGACCCCGCTGTTGTGGAAGCACTGGCCACGAAGGCTGGCGGAGAAAAGATCTCGAAATACAGAATCTTTGGGAGCACAACAGATGGTGCCGGATACTGAACCGAATATCTTTCAGGCTCCGGATCTGAAAGAACCACCATCTGAAAAATTCAGACCGTTTCTGCGGCGTCCCGTGTTCTGGGTCTCGTTTGCTGCAGCGGGTGTCCTGCTGATATTGGTGCTGTCGGCATTGCCGCTGATGACCCGGCAGGCGGGCCCGGCCGCCCGGAGAGTTCAGTCACAGATCAATCTGCGGCAGATGGGGCTGGCGCTGCAGAATTATCATGGAACGTTTGGAATGTTTCCCGCCGGCACTGTGTCGGTTCCGGAACTTCCCGTCGAACAGCGATTCAGCTGGATCCTGCCGCTGATTCCATTCACGGACCAGCCGTTGCGAACAGAAGTGCGAGCGGAGGCGGGCTGGCAAAGTGCGGAGCATGCCGAATTGATCGATACGTCACAGATCATTTATCGCAATCCCGAGCAGTGGCTGGAGCGACCATTTCGCTCCGCTGGTGACTACGTGGCAATTGCGGGAATCGGGGCTGATGCGGCAGAACTGCCCGAGAATCACCCGCGAACGGGGGTGTTTGGCTATGATCGCCGGTCGACGCTGGACAGCATCACCGACGGACTCTCGAATACGCTCATGATTACGACTTTGGTTGAGCCCAATCGTTCCATGTTCGCCGGGGGTCGCGAGTCGGTGCGCGGCTTTTCGCGGCAGCCATACCTGAATGGCCCGGATGGAATCGGGGCAGTTGCGGGCACCAATGCAGTGCAGATCCTGCTGGCGGATGGCTCGGTTCGTTCACTGTCACCGACGACTGATGCGACGCTGATTGAAGCCCTGGCGACAAAGGCAGCGGGTGATCGAGTGCCGAACGAGGCGGAGTGGTAAAGGCGGCGGCCAGCGGGGTCAGGATACTTCCGGCAATTTTCCATCCCACCATTTGGGCTGGGCAAACGAGTCAGCGACACTGAATTCCAGCCCCTGCAGTCGACCGATCCCTGTCAGCCTCTGCCATGCCCCCAGCGCCAGCGTGTGCTGACCTCGACTGATCACCTGAATCTCCTTTTTGAAGGGATCCGGCACCCACACGGTTTCTACGCCCAGCTGCAGCAGTGATGTCGTGCGTCGGCGCATGTCACTGCGACGATCATTGGTGGAGGCAATATCCACAACGAGTGCCGGAACTTCCGTGGCAACCACGAGGTCGGCCTGGGAAAAGGGACGGCCTCCAAGAAATACCGAAATGGCCGGGGCATACACAGTGTCCGGTTCGCGGGCCACATGCAGTCCGATGCCGTAGGCTGCGGATCCTTTGACTGCGGGCAGCCAACCGGCCAGTATGCGCGAAATGTTGAACACGATGGTGCCGTGAATTTCTTCGGGCGTTGACAGCAGCGTCAGGCAGCCTTCATGCAGTTCATGAAAGCGACCGGCTTCCGGAAGATCAAAGCGGGCCTGTTCAAATTCGGCGGCTGTCATCCTGACGGGTTCTTTGGTCATCGGGTATGGTCCTGATCAACACGGGGCTTTTGAGGTGGAGCAGGATATTCTGATCAAACTGGAGGGCGACAGCAACGCTGCCTCGTCAGGCAAATTCGCCTCCGATTGCAGCTTCGCATGCTGAATTCGGTCGAATTTAACGACATGTGGCGAAAAAGCAGCGGACAAATCGGCTCGGATTTTTGCCCGACCGGCCGAACGCGGAATGCTGGACCTGGGGCAGCTTACGCTGCAGAATGATGTGTCAAACCAAATGACTCAAAGAGCAAAACCGGAACAGCACAGGCATGAAGGAGTCGGCAGATGGCCCGTGATGCATGGCAAATCGGCGCGAGAATCAGAATTCTGGTGATGGTGTGGTGTTCCGTAACGTTGTCCCCCGCTGAGGCTCAAACCGTCAGCGGTGCCGCCACAATTCCACCGACAGCCGGTTTTCAATGGCTGTCACTGGATCCGCAAAATCGCAACAGTGCGTGTGCAGTGCTGGACGTGGACGGTGATGGCAAAATGGACATTGTCAGCGGCAATCACTGGTATCAGGCTCCGAGCTGGCAGCGACACCGAGTTCGCAGCGTGGAGGTGATTCGCGGACGGCAGGATGACTACGCGAATCTGCCGCTGGATGTCAACGGGGACGGACGGACGGACCTTGTCAGCGCCAATTATCGCAGTCAGAGTCTGTACTGGATTCGTCATCCGGATCCGTCTGCTGGCCTGGACGCGGAGTGGGATCGGACAGTCGTGGAGACTCCGGGAGCCATGGAGACCGGTCGTCTGGTGGACATTGACGGCGACGGGCGTCTGGATGTACTGCCGAACGGCGTTGAGTTTGCTGCGTGGTGGACGCTGCAGCCGGGCCCGCAGCCGCAGTGGCAGCGCCATGCGTTGCCGGATGAGCTGGCCGGCCATGGGATTGGTGCGGGTGACATCAACGGAGACGGTCGTACGGATGTGGTCGGACCACACGGCTGGGCTGAAGCTCCGGTGAACCCGCGTACCGACCGCTGGATTTTCCACGCGGAGTTTACTCTGTGGCGCGATGCCTCCATACCCATTCTGGTGCAGGATGTGGACACAGACGGGGATGCCGACCTGATCTGGGGGCGTGGTCATCAGTCGGGACTGTACTGGCTGGAGCAGACCGGCAGTGGGGAGCAGCGAACATGGCAGCGACACGTCATTGATTCGTCGCTCAGCCAGCAGCATACGCTGCTGTGGTCGGACCTTGACGGTGACGGTCGCGGCGAATTGATTTCCGGCAGTCGTTATTATGGACACGATGGGCGGGACGTCGGCGAATCCGGTCCGCTGCAGGTCTCGGCGTGGCGGTATGCAGCAGACCGTCGAGTCTGGCAGAGGCAGCTGCTGAGCAGCAATTTTGGAGTGGCACTGGGTGTGGATCCGAAGGTGGCGGATGTGGACTCCGATGGTGATCTGGATCTGGTGTGTGCTGACCGCAGCGGACTTTCGCTGCTGCTGAATCCCAGGCTGCAGCCCGTAGCTGCTGCCACTGTCACGCAGTCCATAGTCCAGGCAGTGCAACTGACGGCAGAACAGCTGACTGCAGACTCGCAGCAGTACGACCACGCGAATCCGCAGGTGGTTTTTCGCGGTCAGTTGCAGCCACTGGAAACAGCCGCGGATGCTGCACTCCGTCGTGAACACACTCTGGCCGGCATGAGTCTGGCGATGGGGCCGCTGCCTGCTGCTGATCGCCGCTGTCCGCTGGACATGCTTGTGCAGACTGAGGAGGCAGCCGGGAAATATCGGCGGCTGCGCATTTCGTATCAGGCGGAGCCTGGCGATCGCGTGCCGGCGTGGCTGCTGTTGCCGGATGCTTCCGCAGCCCCGGGTGCCAAAGCCGGTCCGGCGATGCTGTGTCTGCATCAGACGACAGGCATCGGCAAGGGCGAACCCGCCGGACTTGGCGGATTACCCAATCTGCACTACGCCCATGAGCTGGCGGAACGCGGGTTTGTGTGTCTGGTGCCGGACTATCCGTCATTCGGTGACTATTCGTATGACTTCAAAACTCAGGGCAGCCACTACGCCAGCGGTTCAATGAAGGCGATCTGGAACAATCTGCGGGCGGTGGATCTGCTGCAGACTCTGCCGGAGGTTGATCCGGATCGCATTGGCTGCATCGGGCATTCGCTGGGCGGACACAATACGCTGTTCACAGCAGCTTTTGACCAGCGGATTCGAGCGGCAGTGACCAGCTGCGGCTTCACCGGTTTTCATGATTACTATGGAGGTAAACTGGCGGGCTGGACCAGCGATCGCTACATGCCGCGAATTCGCGAATTGTACGGCAACGATCCGAACCGCGTGCCATTTGATTTTGCCGAAGTGCTCTCAGCGATTGCTCCGCGAGCCCTGTTCGTATCGGCACCTGTGAACGACGACAACTTTGACAACGCCGGGGTCCGCAAGGTGATGACCGCGGTGACTGCGACCTGGCAGCTTTACGGAGCACCTGCGGAATCCGTCATCGCGGAATATCCGCAGTGTGCTCACGACTTCCCACCGGAAACTCGCGAACGCGTTTATCAGTGGCTGAGAGAGAGGCTTGACTGAGTTGGCAGTTGTCAGTTTGAATGTGTTTTCCTTCGCGGCTTCGAGTGAGGAATTGCGATGCGCAGCACTGGGGTTGCTGGTGGGGGGCGGCACGAAGGAGCCCTGCCCCATTACGCCCGGAGCGTCTCTGCAGTTCCAGGAGCAGGCGAAGATTCTGCGGCCAGGGCTTCGGCCCCGTAACCTCGCAGGATCACTCGGCGCGTCAACAGCAGTTCGCAAATCAACAGGCCCAGAAACCCAAACATCAGAATCGCCCACAGCTCCGTGGTTGTTTCATTCCCGTACATCCGCTCCTGCAGCTCCGCCAGTGATTCCGCGAATCGCGCCCGGTCATTTGTCGCCAGTCTTGCGCGATCATCACCCACCAGCGGCACGAACTGATCTTCCGAGTGATCGTAGTTGACCACGAAGGCATCGGGCGGCGTCGAGGCCGGTTGATCACCGGCAGGCTGCGGCTGCTCTGCAGCGACCAGATGAGCTCGCAGAATCCCCGGTCGACTGGTTTCGCGAATCACTCCACGCAGTTCGGCCCCGACCGGAGCAGCCGGTACCTGCAGCACCCGGCCATCCGGCAAAGTCACCTCAAATTGTCGCTGCCCTGTTCCGTCAGCGAGCGGTACGATGTCCGACGGCGTTTGATTCGCGGGCTCCGGCAGATCAGACGGTGGTGCAGGATTCACCGCCGACACAATCAGCGATTCCCCGGCTGACACATTTCGCCGACTGCTGGCCGCTGCAATCCGAAATACGGCCTCGTGCAGAAACGGCACAAAATCAGCCCGTGACGCCAGATCGTTTCCTGAGCGGTCCAGCGACGATGACAGCACCAAAATCCGTCCGTCTCCATGCTGAGCCTCGACCAGCAGCGGATCACCGGTCGTCAGTTGCGCGAGGACAGCCGGGGCCATGGCGATGCGGGAGTCTTCCGCTGGCGCTGACGTTCCGGTCTGTGGAATTGTGTTGCGAACGATATTCAGCACAGCCCATGACTGAAAATCGGATTTGAGAAATGTGCGTCCGGGATCAGAGCGAAATCGTTCCAGCCAGCCGGGCTGAATCGACAATGGCGCTGCCAGCACCCGGTCCGGCGCTGCCGGCGGTATCTGCCGTATGCGGGACAACTGCAGCCCGGTGAGCATACCAGCAGTTTTATAGCAGGCATCAAAGGCGGCTGGGGTCATTTGATCATCACAGGATACCAGCAAACCTCCGCCGCTTCGCACAAACTGCTCAAGGGCCGCAGCGAACTCCGGAGTGACCCGGGAAACTCCGCAGCACACAACCGCAGCGCACTTTTGCAGATCCGATGGCGTGGCGGCATCCGCATCGCGGACAGTGGCTGCCACCCAGGGTTCCCCGGCCTCCATGGCACCGAAAGCGGTCTGCACAAAAAAGCTGGCTCGCTGCTCCTCGCTCACCGCCGCCCGACCGTTCAGCACCAGTACCGGCAACGAGGGCATGGAGCGGACTGCGGCATGACTGACGTCATCCGCTCGAATCGCCTCCTCCCCGGTTTCCGCTTCAACACTGAGCACATGCGTACCTGATTCGCGCATGGCATACTCAAACTCAACAGCCGTTTCTCCGTGAGGCGCAAGTCGCAGCGACTGAGTGCGTCCGGCGAGTGGCTGGCCATCGAGCAGCAGTCGCACGGGAACGACCGATTCCCGATCCGATTCGTTGCGAATCACTGTCCGCATACGCAGCGGAAATCCGGGCACGGTCAATTCCCGCGACAACTCAAGCCGACCGACAGCGATGTTTCTGCCGAATTCCGGCAGGCCGGTCGAGGCATCCAGCACCCAGATGCGGGGTCTGACAGCCGGCAGCTTCAGCAAATCGTCAAATCGCAGCCAGGCAGCCGTATCCCCGGTTTTCCAGGGCCCCGCCTGCCGATCGGTAAACACGACAATTTCGCGGGACAGGGCACTGCTGCGTCCCAGAATTGCCATGGCTCGTTCCAGCGCGGGCAGCATCGCACAGGCACCGCCGGGGGGTGGCAGTGCCTTCAACTGATCGGCCACGGCCGCGGTGTCCTGCAGCGGAGATTCCACGATGGCCAGCGGCTGATCGCGGGCATCCACGACCGCCACCGTGTCGCCGCCCTGCAGCGTCTGCAGAAACTCAGTCGCCCGCCGCACCGCCTGCTGATGCACCGAACTGACACCGTCAGAACGCGACATCGAGTTCGAACCATCAATCACCAGCACCACAGTGCGGGAGCCGGCGGAACGATAACCATGAAGCCAGCCTCCGGGAATCCACGGACGCGACGCGGCCAGCGCCAGCAGGCCAATCACACCCATACGCAGCAACAGCAGCAGCAATTCCTCCAGTTGCATCCGTCGCCGGGTTTTCCGGGATGGATTCAGAAATTGCATGGCTCCCCAGTCCACCACGTCAAAACGACGGCGGCTGATCAGATGTGCCGCCAGCGGCAGACCAATGCCCACCAGTCCCGCCAGCAGCCAGGGATTGAGGAAGTACTGAAACATAACCGGAGATCACAGGCCACAGCGAGAAAAGACACACGGCTGATGCAAGTATAGCGGTTGTGGCAGCGGGCTGAAGCGAACCGGTCAGGGGTCCGAGGCGGCGGACTGGTCGGAGTGCTTTCGACCGCGTCTGACGTAAGCCTCGCGCTGCGCGGCATACTGAGCAGCATCCAGTTCAATCGCAGCAGGTGGCTGGGCCTGCTGAGCGGCGTCAAACAGCCTGCGCAGAAACGGCACGCACCAGCCGCAGCCCGTACCCGCACCGCCGCATTCGCTGATTTCACTGGGAACCCGCGGCTGATGCAGGCGAATCCAGTTGACAACCTTGCGTTGCGTCACGTGGAAACAGTAGCACAATTTGTCGTCAGGCTGCATATCTGCGATCCGCACCCGCTGGCGGGTTGACAGAGTCTTCAAAGACTGACAGCATCCGATATCCTGCTCCTTCTGACAAGTACGCCGGGTGGAATATGCCGTTCAAATCACAAACGATTGTCTGCAGCTGCGGGCTGCTCATCTGCAGCTGGCTGGCTGCAACTGCGGAGGCCCAGAGGACACCTGATCGTGCCTTTTTTGAGTACTCCGGCAGACCCGGTACCGTGGCTGCGGTGGGCGGTGGTGAACTGCCCGCGGAAATCGCAGCCTCAGTGGTGCAGACGGTCGGTGACAACGGCACGGTGGTGATCATTCCTGATGCTGCTGAGGATCCGGTCGCGGCAGCGGCGCAGGCGGCGGAGTATCTGCAGACAGCCGGTGTGAAGCCGGCAGCGATCGTCGGACGCAGTACAGCACTGGACGATGTCGTTCGCGGCCAGATTCTGCAGGCCCTCGGGACGGCTCGAGCAGTCTGGATTCCCGGCGGGCAACAATCCCGACTTTACGAAGCCTGGCAGAACACTCAGCTGGAGTCGTCGCTGCAGCAACTGCTGCAGCGCGGCGGCATGATCGCCGGCAGCTCGGCGGGTGCAGCCATCATGTCACGGATTATGATCGCTTCCGGCAAGGATACTCCACAGCTGGCCACAGGCTGGGACCTGATCCCAGCAGCCATCGTGGACCAGCATTTCAGCCAGCGGAATCGGATTGGCCGCAGCCAGCAGGCCGTCAGCCTGCATCCGGGGACAGTCGGTTTGGGAATTGACGAGGGGACTGCGGTGCTGCTGACGGGTCGCACTCTGCGGACTGCTGGAAGCGGTAACGTCACGCTTCTGCTGGGAGCATGCAGTTATCGTCCGGCCGAGACAATTGTTTTGCCGAGCGGGGCCACCGCTGACTGGACTCAGCTGCGTCGCGCGGCCCGGCAGCGGGCTGCCGATGTTGATCCCGGGTTACCGCAGTTTGGTGCCAGCACCGTCAGCAAAGGTGCACTGGTGATTGTGGGTGGCGGAGGCATGCCGCAATCGATCGTGGATCGCTTCGTGCAGCTGGCTGGTGGCGAGAACGCAAGTATCGTGGTTCTGCCCACGGCCGTTCCGCGGGATCAGACGGATCTGCGAGTTCCTGGATTTCTGGCTCGTGCAGGCGTGAAAAAAGTGACGGTGCTGGACCAGCGTGGACCGGAGGAAGTCAGCAGCGAAACATTCCGTTCGGCCCTGAAGGAAGCCACCGGCATCTGGTTTGGCGGCGGCCGGCAGTGGAATTTTGTGGACGCCTACGAGAACACGGATGCTGTGGCGGCATTTCATGAGGTGCTGCAACGAGGTGGTGTGATTGCCGGCAGCTCAGCAGGGGCCACGATTCAGGGAGAATTTCTGGTCCGGGGTCATCCGCTGGGCAACCAGGTCATGATGGCGGAGGGCTATGAACGCGGATTTGCCTTTCTGCCGGGCAGTGCGATCGACCAGCATTTTGCTCAGCGCGGTCGCCAGCCTGATTTGCTGCCGGTGATCCAGCGACATCCGCAGTTGCTGGGAGTTGGGCTGGACGAAGCAACAGCCATCGTGGTGCAGGGTTCGAAGGCGGAAGTTGTGGGCCAGCATTCGGCGCATTTTGTGCGAGCCGATCGTTTGCAGGGTCTGACGGCCGAGCAGCTGCCAAAGAGCGTGGACGAAGCGGCGAAGCTGTATGTGACAGTCCCCACCGGCGGCAGCATTGACCTGCTGACATTGCAGCCGCCACAGTAGGTTGCCGGTTGCCGTGCAGCTGCAGTTATGGCGACAGTTCGGGCGTTCCCGGCGCAGCGGCGCGAAAAAACGGCCCGGATTGCTCCGGGCCGTCTTTGTCAGTTGGTCTTCAGTGCCGGCTCATCAATGACAGGCTCAGTTCAGCCAGCTCAGGCCGCTGCTGCTGAGTTGTCCGAAGACGTCGTCCAGCAGTTCGCGGGATTCCGTGCCACCGCTGGAAACAGCCACCAAACTCTGACCGAACTGCTCGGCAACCCGGCTTGCCCGCTCGCTGATCACCGGGGTTTCAGACTTCTTCGTCACAGCAGTTGAGGATCGACGAGCAACGGGTGACAACAGAGTCGTCAGGCCGGACTGTTCGCCGCTGACGCCACCCGTCGGCAGTAAACTGCGACGATTGACGACGGTGGGAAACTGTGAGTCGTCCGCGACGCCAGTCTGTTCGACCCGGTAACCTGGCAGCTGCGATTCCACCGCAATTGGCGGCGGGTCCGCTATTCCCTGCGGATTTGCATTTCCTGGCCCCAGGGCGAAGGAACTGGTCAGCACCGGAGCCGTCAGCGTCCGACCGTCAGCGTAACGGTAGACTCGATCGGTGGCACTGTCGGAAATCCACAGGTCCATTACGCCGTTTGCGGGATCCAGTGCGATACCGGTAGGAGCAGCATTCTGAGTGCTGATGGCCCATGACGACACCGCAGTGGACACACCGCTGGCATTCAGAGTGTAGCGATACACCCGATCCACAGTCGTTGTGTCATTAACTACCCACAGATACGACACATTGTCCTGTCGCCCCCAGACAATATCTTTGGGGATAGCGTTACCGCGAGTCAATGCAAAATTGGAGGTTGCGGTCTGAGTACCGGTAGTGCGAGCCGCCGCATTTGCATAGTAGTAAACCCGGTCAGACCTTGCATCGACGATCCAGACATGAGTGCCATCGGTGGCTATACCCTCGACAGTGGCATTGGTTGCGAGCGTCCCCAGTGCCCAGTTGCCGAGGAGAGTACCGCTGGTGTTGTAGATATAGACCCGACGAGCAGCATCCACGACCCAGACCTTGTCGCCGACAGCTGTCATGGCCAGGCCGCGAGGCGTGGTATTACCGGAATTCAGTGCATAGTTCTCGATGGGGACCCCGGCACTGTCATATTCAAACGTGCGATTCGCTGTGGCGTCATCCACCACGTAGAACTTCGTGGCCGGCGGAGCTTCATCGTCCAGATTGGTCAACGAGAAGTCAGCGGGGTTGTTTCCGTTGTACAGGGTGTCCGATGAAGCGGCCGCCCCGATGACCAGTGTCCAGGCAATGTTGCCATCAAAGAACGTATCGTCAACTCCGGTTCCAGTCACCGTCACCGGTGTGTTCCAGTTGGCCGCGGTAAACGTCACAGACGCCGGACTGACGCTGCCTTCGGTGGCATCTGAGCTGCTGAAGGCCAGAGTCACATCCGCTGTCGGCTCGGAATTCAGACGGATTGTGAAACTGACAGCTGCACCCGCTTCCGTGGTCGTTGTTCCGGAGATTGTCCCCACGGTAATGCCTGCGGTGTCATCATCCGTGTTGGACAGAGACACATCAGCGGCATCAACTCCATTCCAGGCCGTGTCGGCAGACGTGGCAGCTCCCAGCACCACCTGATAGGCAATGTTGCCATCATCCACGCTGTCGTTCACACCGGTGACAGTAACAGTCTGAGGCGTCGCCCAGTTGGCGGCTGTAAACACCAGAGACGATACCGAAACTGTGGCTTCTGTGGCGTCTGAAACACTGACCGGAATCACAACATCTGCCGCAGGCTGTGCCGACAGACTGACAGTGAATGTCACCTGCCCGCCAGCCTCAGTGGTGGCTGCGGCCGAAGGCGGAGACACTCGAACAGCAATTGCCTGGCCGTTCAAGTAATCGATCACATTCTTCAGGAACGTGGCCTGATTATTCGGAGCAGCCGCGGACGAACTGATGCTTTCGAAAGGCACGGTCGAGAAGACCATGCCGAAGCCTCCGGCAGAGTAATCTCCTCGGTAGCGGACGGCAGAGAACGGCGAGCTGGCGGTCGTGACGCCATGCTGCAGAATTCCCGCCGCATCGGCCATCGGTGTCACTGCATCAACATACAGGGACGCGAAGTCAGCCGGGGCGGCTGCAGCCAGGGCCATTCCCGAGGTGATCGGGTCACCGGTAACGCCGGTTTCCGTGTGAGCCGCAGTCGTGACATCACTGGCGAACGTGGAAACTTTCAGGTAGTTCTGCAGGAACGCCGTGGTGACACCATTGTACAGAATGTCCTGACCGCTGATGAAAATGCGACCACCGGCATTCAGATACTCTGAAATTGCTGTCTGCTCGGCCGCGGACAGTCCTGCATTTGTGCTGCTGTAATCGTAACCGGTGTTCCAGATCACAGTCTGATATTTCTTCAGATCCGTCGATGTCGGCAGAGCTCCGGCACTGGCCACATTCCACGCGTCATAGCTGAGCGAGCCGGCGGACAGAGCCGCATTGAAGAATCGCTCGTAGGTGGCTCCCTGGTCATCATCGACGAACAGTATCGGTGCCGGAGCATTGGTGGTGAAGCTGTAGATGGCGGAAGCAGCCACGTTCCCCGCAGCATCCGTCGATTCCACCTGATAGTACCAGACAGTGGACGGAGTCAGTCCGCCGATGGAAATGGCCTGAGTCGATCCGGCGGCACTTCCGGATTTCACAAGATTCAACGCACCTGCACTGGTGCCGTAGCGAACCTTCCCCGTTGCCGATTCACTGGTGCTCCAGTTGATCACGGCACTGACGGTGGCCGGAGTCGCCGAGACACCTGCGATGGATGGTGCAACCCCGTCCACAGTGGCCGTATCTGTCAGGCTGAGCGCTGCGTAGTTGCTGGTGATCACGTCTCCATGAGCCACCTGCAGAATGGAATCAGCTGCCGCTGCTCCACTGCCCAACTGCACAGTTCCGGAAAACAACCCGGAATTCACGGCAGTTTCCGTGAGCACAATCGACAAGGGAGCCGTTTCGGTGGTGCTGCTGACAGTGACGGTCACGGTGTCGGCAACAGTAGGACTGAGGTTGGCGGCTGCACTGCTGAGTGTGATTCCGGCCGTCTGAGTCGGACCGTAGACCGGTCGATCAAGATCGAGAAACGACGAGCGACGAATGGCTTCGAACACATCCAGTCGTCCGCCAGTGACGGTCTTTCCGGCCAGGGACGCAGTGGGCACGGCACTGCTGAGCAATGCCAGACGAATGGATGCTGCGGAAACACGACCGGACTGAGCCGAGGCATACAGGGCTGCCGCACCTGTGACGTGCGGAGTTGCCATGGAGGTGCCGCTGTAGCTGGCGTAGGTACTGACCGGTACACTTGACACAATTGAAGAACCGGGTGCACCGATGTCTACAGAGGTTGCCCCGTAGCTTGAGAAGCTGGAAATCGCTCCGGTGCTGGTGATTGAAGCCACAGCAATCACCGAGTCGTACGAGGCAGCGGTCTGCGTCGAGGTACCAACCGTTGTGTTGTAGTTCGATGGGTAGGAGGCCGTCGTGTCATTATTCGCAGTGGCATTGCCGGCCGCAGCGATGAACAGAATGTCCTGCTTCGCCGAACGAATGATGGCGTCATGCAGCGACTGCGAATATCCACCGCCGCCCCACGAATTGTTGGTGGCCACGAGATTAATGCCGTGCCGAGTCTTCAGGTCGGTGAGGTAGTCCAGCGCTTTGACAGCATTCAGCGTTGTCCCTCCGGTCGGGCCCAGAAACTTACAGGAGATCATTGAGACCGCCCAGTTTACACCCACGACACCACTGGCATTGCCACCAATGCCTCCGATCGTGCCGGCAACATGGGTGCCATGTGAATCCTGGCCAGCGTCATAAACCGTTTTGTCGTTGGAGACAAAGTCCCATCCGCTGGTGTCGTCAATGTACCCATTTCCGTCATTGTCGATGCCGTCGTTGGCCACTTCACCGGGGTTTGTCCAGACATTTGGAGCAAGATCCGGGTGATCGATCTGCACGCCCTCATCAATCACACCCACCACAATGCTGCGAGATCCGGTCAGATTGGTATTCCACGCTGCTTCTGCGTTGGACCCATACTGATTTGTGGTTCCGGCGGGACCAGAGGCACCTGGCGAGTCACTGCCATACATACCCCACAGGCTGCCGTTGGTGTAGTAAGTGTCATCGCTGACAGCGGATGGCTTATAGATGTAGTTGGGTTCAACGAATTTCACTCGGGCATTGGCTTTGAGGCGTGCCATGGCTGCCTCCATCGTCATGCCATTCCCGACCCGCACCCGCTCCATCACACCAAAACCGGCGGTCTGCATCGACTTGGTCTGGATGGTCTCAGCGACCTGCAGGCCCATCCCTGCCCGAGCAGCATTACGTCCGGCCGTTGTAGTGCCAGCATTGTACTGCACAAGCAATTCACCCGCCACAAATTCGGGACCACCCTTGCCCGCCAGAAGCACGCGGGTCTCCAGAACTTCCGGTGCTGCTGGACTTCCGTTCTGACTGAGTCGATTTCGCCTGCTGTTCCGCTTACGCATAAGACCTGCGTCCTTCCAATCGGCCCGCGACGGCCGATAAAGATCCCCCCGAATACAACTCTGCGACTCGACTGATATTCAAGTCTTGCGGGGGAAAGGCCGGAACTCAGGAACAACAGGCCAGGACTTTGCCCGATTTTTCTGTTTTTCTGAAAACTCAGCAAATCGCAGGGTGCTTTTCCAGCCGCGAAGGGCGCGAAAAAACTGCCTGATCAGGGGTGCAGGCGGATTCCCGGGTCTCCCCTGCAGCCGCGAGCCACCGATTTGCTGCCTGGTTATTCCAGGTAGATCAGTTCTTTCTTGTTGAAGAGTGCGTGACACAGCTGCGCCAGAACGGCGTCATGATCAGTCGCAGACTCGGAGGGCACTCCCAGTTCAACTGCTGCCGCTTTCAAAAACTCATCCGCGGCGGCCGCTTCCGCAGGCAGCGGTAATCGGGCAAAGGCCTGCAGCCACGCCGTTTCCACGCGGCGATCAGGCGGTTGCTGAGCCTTCAGGCTCTGAGCCCACACCATGGCCTGCTGATGCACAAACTCACTGTTCAGCAAAATGAGAGCCTGAGCGGGGACGTTGGACTGACTGCGTCGACCGACTGCCGTTGCCGGTTGCGGTGTGTCAAAAGTGATCATAAACGGATTGAGAAAATTGCGGTTCACAGCCTGATAAACGCTGCGTCGACCAGCCCCGTCCAGCGGACCGGACTGCCCCGGACGCCCCCGTCCCTGCATGAAGGGAGTCAGATACACAGGTACCGGCGGGCCATACATCCCAGCATCCAGACGACCGGAAATTGACAGCATCGCATCTCGTATCACTTCACTTTCCAGCCGTCGTACTTCCGCCCGATGCCACAAACGATTGGCTGGATCACGCTCTTCGGAAGCCGGATCGCGAACGCTGCTTTGAGCATAGGTGCGAGTCAGCACCAGGCGACGAATCAGCCGTTTCAGTGACCAGCCGTCCCGCCGAAACTCATCGGCCAGCAAATCCAGCAGCTCAGGATGCGTCGGCTTTTCACCCAGCACTCCAAAGTTATCTGAACTGCCGACCAGACCGCGTCCAAACAGGTGCTGCCAGACTCGATTGACCACGACCCTGGCCGGATACGGGTTGCTGTCAGCCAGGACGCGTTCGGCAAGTTCCAGTCGTCCACTGGCCGCCGGGTTGTTCAGAGGCGTACCGGCATCCAGAGCCGTCAACAGTCTGCGTGAGGCCAGTTTGCCCAGACTGCGGTGATTGCCACGCACGAAAATCCGCTCGTCCTCGCCCGTGCCTTCGCACATCACCAGCACCGGCTCGCCACCCGGATCCACACCTGACAGTTCCCGCCAGCGATTCAGCACCGCCGCCAGTTCACCAGCGGCCGGATCCCCGGCCAGGCCCAGCGAAACCGCCGTCGCCGTCCATGCCGGATCACGTACTGCCGCTTCCGCCCAGGTCTGCAGCATCTGAACACGATCAGAGGCGAGGGTCACCGCCTGATCGGCCGCAGCCGAAAGTTCAAGCGGCACCCCAGGATTCACTCCCGGTGCCACCAGCCGAACTTCACGCACTGCAAACCAGCCATCACCCTCATCAAGAAATTCGAGGTGTGCCCGATGCCCTGTATAACGCCCCAGATCACCGGCAATTCGAATCCACTGAAACCGCCCGTCGGTATTGATGGATTGCCGCAGCCCACCAAACAACAGCTCGGTAAATTCGTTCATTACATAACCGTCAACCACCAGTCGCAGACGAGCATTCTGACCGGCAGCCAGAATCAGGATTTCACTGTGCTGCAGCTCCCATTCAGGCGAATGCAAAGCTCCACGCAGTCGCGGTGAAACAGTTGCCGATGACACGTCCTGACCACTGATCGCCTGCAACCCTCCGGGCTGCCACTGCCAGCCACCCGGTATCGCTCCGGCCCGTGCGGTTGCCGGGGCCGAGGCTGAAAATGCATCGCCCCAGGCGAACCAACCGGGTGGCAGCCCCTGACGCAGATCGGCGAACACCTGCACATCCTGCGGAGATTTCGGAGCAGGCAAGGTTTGCTGCTGACGCACCTGCTGCAGGTTTGCATGCCATGACGCCACAGCCTGAGCATCCGACAGTTCCTGCGACTTCTGCTGCAGAACAGCAGGCAGCGACAACAGCGAACCGGCAGCCGGCAGGGCCGGATCCTGCAGCTGCAGACGCAGCTTCTGAACGAGTTCGGGTGTCAGCGGCGCTGCCACCGGCAGCTGCGGATCCAGCGCTGCTGCCACAAGTCGACTGACCGCCGAAGAATCCCAGACCTGCAGGGCGGATGCTGTCAGACGATCCGCCTGCTGACGCTGCTGGTCCAGATCCTGCACCAGCGACTGAATACGATTGCCGGAGTCCAGCCACTCCACCCGTCGCCGTGAACTCTGGAGAAATCCGGACATGGCGTAGTAGTCTTCGGTGGTAATGGCATCGAACTTGTGGTCGTGACAGCGAGCACAGGCGATGGTCAGACCAAGAAAAGACTTTCCGAACACATCGATCTGATTGTCAATTCTCAGAGCTTCCTCCAGCTTCACGTCCACCGGAGCGTGCTTATCCTCGCACAGGTACCAGAACCCGGTCGCGATGATTGATTCGTTGAATCCCAGTTCAGGATGCCGCCGGGGCTTTGGCAGCAGGTCACCCGCCAGATGCTCGCGTACGAACTGGTCCCATGGCACGTCAGCGTTCAGGGCACGAATCACATAATCCCGATAACGCCATGCGTGAGGCAGTGGAAAATCGAATTCGTGGCCCAGTGTTTCCGCGTAGCGTACCAGGTCGAGCCAGTGGCGAGCCCAGCGTTCGCCGAACTGCGGACTGGCAAGCAGCTGATCAACAACCTTTTCCAGCACCACGGACGTCTCGGCGGGATCAGCCAGGACCTGGGCCAGCAGCTGGGGTGCAGGAGGCAGCCCTGTCAGGTCAAAACACAGGCGCCGCAGCAGAACGCGACGATCAGCATCGGCAGCCGGAGCCAGACCAGCAGCCTCCAGCTGAGCCAGAATCAGCCGATCGGCATCCGAACGCGGCCAGTCCACACGCTGCACCTGCGGAATCGACGGACGCAGAATCGGTTTCCAGGACCAGTGAGCCTGGATGCGTTCCTGCAGCGGGAACTGAGCTTTTGACATGGCGGCAGGAGCGGGTGCAGACGAGGCAGCAGGCCATACGGCACCGTCCGCCACCCATTTGACCAGCAACGCAACTTCCTCATCAGGAAGCTTGTCACGTGGCGGCATCTGCAGAGTGTCATAGCGGACGGCCTGAATCAGCAGGCTGCGATCCGGGTCACCAGGTACGATCGCCGGGCCCGTTTCACCACCTTCCAACAAAGTTTCCCGGGAAGTCGCCCGCAGACCACCTTCGACGTCGCCGTCGCCATGACATTCGAAACAGCGAGCTTCGAGCAGCGGCAGAACCTTCTCGTGGAAAAACTGAGCCTGCTGATCGGCGGATTCCTGCTGGGCTGCGCTGGCCGAACCGACCACCAGTGAAACGCTGAACAAGGCAAACACGCCGAAAAATCGGGGAATCATGTCGCACCGATAAGCAAAGGGCCGGGTGGGAGGACCGGGGCAGGACGAACAGGCACGGGCCAGTGGGAATGCAACCGCACAATGGCCTGCATATCCATTGTCGCCCGGAACGCGAAACAAAGCAAATGCGGATCCGGAAACGTTCAGCGTGCGGGCGAAATTCAGGGGACCGAGAGCCCGGCAGGCCATATTGCTGATCAGACGCTGACCGGAACATGCACCAGCAGTTCGCAACCACGTCAAGCACCGCCGATGGACTCGAACACGGCTCAGAAACCTGCCACAATACCGGGGCGTCGATTATCGCTCAACGGTACGTTGCAGCCTCACGTTTCAGGATGATCCCAATGCGTGGTCGAACCCCGGTTTATCAGCTGCAGTATTTGCTGCTGATGGTGTGCGTTTTGGGCTCATTGCTGCCACCCTGCCAGGCGCAGTCGTCAACAGCGGATTCCGTGGCCTGGTACGGCGAACTGGACACCGGTGTCCGCAGTTTTCGTTTCTTCATCCATCCGTCACCGGATCCCGCCGGAGCTGCGTGGCAACTTCTGAGTCTGGACGAGGGTGCGGTCGAATTTACGCTGGATTCGTTCAGAAACGACGGCAGCACACTGGCTTTTGAACTGAAAAAAACCAATGCCAGTTACCTGGGGAATCTGAATGCAGCCCGGGACGAAGCGACAGGGCAGTGGAAGCAGAACGGAGCGTCACTCAAACTGACGCTGCGTCAGGTCAATGAGCGGCCGGTGGACAAGCCTGCGGAAGTCTGGACGGGCGAGCTGACCGTGCTGTTTCAGAAACTGCCGCTGCAGTTTCGACTGTACCGCGATGCGGAAGGGAACGAGTTGCTGCGGATGGACAGTCTGGCTCAAAAGGCCGGCGGGTTCCTGGCAGTCCGCAATGTCACAGACAATCGCTGGAGCCTGCAGGTTCCGCAGATTTCAGGCAAATTTGAGGGTGAGCTTGCAGCAGACGGCAAGAGCGTCTCGGGCCAATGGACCCAGGGTGGTCCGCAACTGGACCTCACACTGACGCGCAGCGAGCTTGCTCCATCACCGCGGCCGGCAAACCGCCCTCAGACCCCCAAACCCCCGTTACCCTATGAGGTGAGTGAAGTCGGTTTTGAGAGTCTGGACGCGGGAGTCCGCCTGGCGGGAACATTGACGATCCCGCGAACTGCGGCCCCGGCCGCAGGCTTTCCTGCTGCCATCCTGATTTCCGGTTCGGGACCGCAGGACCGGGATGAGACGCTGTTTGAGCATCGTCCGTTCGCCGTAATCGCCGATGCACTGACTCGCAGCGGCATCGCCGTGCTGCGATTCGATGATCGAGGCACAGGGCAGTCCACCGGCAATTTCGCAGCCGCCGACAGTCGCAACTTCAAGCAGGATGTGCTGGGAGCCCTGCGTTTTTTGCAGGGCCATTCCCGGCTGAATTCCCGGGCTATCGGCCTGATTGGCCACAGCGAAGGCGGCCTGATCGGAACACTGACCAGCGCCGGTTCGAAGGATGTTGCATTTCTGGTCCTGCTGGCCGGCACCGGAGTCAGCGGTGCTGACATACTGCTGTCCCAGGGAGCACTGATAGCGCGTGCCGAAGGCATCACTGATGAAAAGCTGCTGCGGGATCAGCGCAGGCAGCAGGAGGTCCTGATTCGGACCGTGCTGCAGCATCCGGCGGATGCCACCGTGGAGATACTCCGGACGACCGCGCTGCAGGAACTTGCCGAGCAAATGCCGGCAGATCCTGACGCCCGCAAAGCGTTTGAAGCCCAGCTGGATGGCGGACTGAAGACACTGCATGCCGTATGGTTCAGATTTTTTCTGACTTACAATCCCGCCGATGACCTGAAGCGAGTGACCTGTCCGGTGCTGGCCCTGAACGGCGCACGTGACACTCAGGTTGACCCCAGGCTGAACCTGCCGGCGATCCGCAGCAGCCTTGCCGCAGGAGGCAATCAGCGTGTGTCCGTCGAGGAGCTGCCGGGATTGAACCACCTGTTTCAAACCTGCCGCACCGGCGGGGTCAGTGAATATGAGCAGATTGAAGAGACGATCAGTCCTCTGGTGCTGCAGCGGCTGACGGAGTGGATCAGCAGCACGGTAGGCGGCGGGATCTCACGCTGAATCGCACGCACAGCGCGGGAGCCCTCGGCGGTGGGAGCTGCTGCTGATTGCCGCGGCATCCCATTCGGGAAAACTTGTTTTTGTATTGTCGCTTGTGCTGGTACTTGTGCTCGAAAAGGAATTTTGTACTGCTTTTTGCGCACGTTCATGGGTTGGGACTCAGGTGCTGATGGCGACTTTCCAGGGACGATTGCCCCCTCACCCCCGACCCATCTCCCCCGTTCCGGGGGCGAGGGGAGAGTTAGTTTTCAGTTTTCAGTTGAGGCTGAGCGGAAGGCTGTTTGAATTGTCTGTCGCGCGAAATGCGGTGCAGCACTGTGTCAATTCTTCGCGGTGTCGCATCTTCGCGTGAGACAATTGCACTGCTGAGCACCGGGGGATGCGTGGCTGATTGCGGGTGTTCCAGGAGTATTTCGCCCCGTCGCCCTCGATTACGCATTAAACTGTTGGGGGCGGAGCGGATGCAGTGGGGCTGAAGCCCCAGGTGTGCGGTTTGGTTCTGTGAGTCGTTGCCAGCAGGGATTGTCCGGGACCACATCAGCGGTGCAGCAGCAGCAGTCGCATCGAGTAGACCACAACGGTCCCCACGACCAATGTGCCACCGTACAGCAGCCCGCGTGCAACAAGCGGGCGATGAGGATGCACTACGACAGCGATGCCGGCGACCAGCAGTGACAGGACGGCCTTAAACATGACCATGCCCATCAACCCCCAGCGATGCAGAATGTGCCGCGCCAGGGGATTGCTTTCCACAAATGTCACCGTCGTATTTCCTGCTGCACTCTGATGCAGCAGGATATGCGTCATGGCAACATCCAGAGCACAGGCCAGCAGAAACCAGCTGATGGCGGTTTCCAGGGCCTGGCGGCTTTTCCGCTGCCGGCCACGACTGCTCATTTGGCGGGCACCGGCGAACTGATCAGCACACTGACGGCCTTGTCCATGCCAACCGCGAAGATGGTTCGAATGTGCGGATCCGCGACCAGCAGCCGATCGCCGGCCACACACAGCCCCACCGGGCGGTCCAGCGGAGTTCCCGCAACGAATTTCTCTGGCACCGCTCCGGCCGTCACCTTCCACACGCAGTGCTCATAATTGTCCGTCACGTACATGGTACCGTCCGCCAGTCGAACCAGATTGTGCGGCAGATTGAACGGATGATCCTTGATCACCGCTTCGACCTTGCCATCAGCATTCACCTTCTGAATCTGGCCATCCTTACTGGAGGTGGACAGGACCCAGAGCGTGCCATCAGGGTCCAGAGCCAGCCCTCGCGGCGAATTGATCACCGCGAACTCCACCGGCTTCTCACTGCCTTCAGCCGGCATCTTCCAGATACGGTGCAGTTCCAGATCCGCCGTGTAAATCGTCCCGTCCGCCGCCACGGCAATCGCCATCGGAATACCAATCCAGCCTTTGGTCAGCGGCTGTGGTGTACCGGCATCGTCAAACCGATAGACCTCGCGCGTGGCCGAGTCGCCGACCAGCAGCTTGCCCTGATGGTCGAATGCAAGGCACCGGACCGCATTCAGCGGAGTCCGAAACTTCTTTGATGCCTGAAAATAGATGGATTTTTGGCCATTTTCGACCTTCCAGATACCAGGCAGATTGCGATCGGCAACAAACACGACGCCGTCCGCCCGAGCCGCCACCGCCAGTGGATACTGGAACTCGGTCGCCGCCGGACCTGCTTCCTGGGCAGCTGCCGGAACTGCCAGCAGCAGAGTCAGCAGCGCGACACAGGCACGACGTGAGGTGGGGGTGAGGACTGTGGCAACATTCAACACGGGACAATCTCCGCAAACCGCTTCGAAACGCGCTGGCAACCGACAGGTCGAACTGCCTGCGATTCCCCTGCTGATATTCTGCAGCAACGCGGGCAGACTCACAATCCAGCCATTCGCGTTTTCCGCGGTGTTTCAAGTTTTTTGCGGCGGTAATGACGCAGAATCACGACTCAGCAGCCCCCACCTCCACCACCGCATCCGCCTGCAGCAGCAGCAGTCGGGCCTGCACCTGGGCCGGATCAAGTCGGCAGATGCGAGCAACAGCGCGGCGGTATTCCAGCAGCTGCGACCCGTAATACTCAACCCGCCCCCGAATCCACTCGCCCACTTCCCCGAAAACGCGGTCCGTCTTGAAATCCACAATATCGGCCGCAACCACCCGACTGCCCAGTTTCACCTGCACCAGCCGGTCAATGGTCCCGCGAATCAACTGTGAGCGTTCCAGCAGCACAAACGGTCGCTCGCGATCCACCACCAGTCGCGCCTCACCGGACGCCAACTGCGGCAGCCACGGTCGAAACACTGTCGCCGCTCCGGCCGTCGCCCGGTCAAAAGTCCGCCGCACCGAATCCGACAGCAGCAGCCGTCGAAATGCCGGCAGCAGTGCCTGCGCTGTTTCCACCGGAATCTGCAATCGCACCGCAGCGTCAAGCAACGACTGATCCTCTGGTTCCTGATCCAGCCACTGCAGCAGCTCGAACCAGCCGTGCAGCAAAATTCCGCGAATACGTGGTTCCACAGACTCGGCCGCTGACACCACCGCTGCTGCACCGCCTCCTGCGGCCGAGGCCGCAGCGCCGCGCCCCCGGCCTCGCACCTGCCGCGGTGCCGCAGGCGCCAGCACGGGCAGCGTCAAAGTTGTCTGATCATGGCGTGACGGAGCTGACCGCGCAAGACCTCGTCGCCGTCCGTCCGGCATTGGTGACAGCAGAATTCGCCCGGACGCGGCCACCGGCCTGCGAGTGCCCGACTGAGCCCCTGCAGGCGCTGATGCCGGTACCGCAGCAGCAGCCCCTGACGCAGCACGCGAACCACGCGACTTCGCTGCCACCACAGGTCGCTCCACAAACCACTGCGGATCCCCGGTCTCCCAAATCGTTTCCGACGGACCGGCCTGAGTCCTGTCGGACAGGGCGGCCAGCAGCAGGCCGGCAAAGGTCTTCGGTGGTTTGCCGCCTTCCATCGGCGGCGACAGCATTACCAGACAGCGTCTGGCCCGAGTCATGGCCACGTAGAACAAACACAAACTCTCCGCCACCTTCTGCCCGATCGTCTCGCTGAATGCCGCCTGCAGATTGTCAGGAAGCAGCTGCCGCAGACTGCGGTTGACCCACACGCAGACCCGGTCCGCCGGTTCCCCGGTTGCCGGACTGCCGGCTGCCGCCTCGGGTGCCTTGAACAGACTGGTGTCCAGCTCCGGCAGCACCACACAGTCAAACTCCAGCCCCTTGCTCTGATGAATCGTCATCACGCGGACCGGAGCCTTCCGCTTCTTTTGGAATCGACTGTTCTCGAGCAGTCGGATGAAATCACAGGGATTCAGAGACCCGGTTTCATCGAACTGCCAGCCGGCCGAGACCAGCTGCGACATTCGCAGACGATCGCGAGCAGAACACTGGCTGCGAATGGACTCCGAAATCGATTGCAGGAACGGTCCATAGCCGTCATCCACCAGTCGCGCCCGCAGCTGCAGGGCCACACGCCCGGCCAGCCGATCATCCTGCCAGTCAGTCAGCCCGACAACCGGTCCCAGTGGTGACTGGCTGACATGAAAGCGAGAGACAGTGCAGGCCGGATGAGACGCAAACTGCAGCATGGCCAGCACGGCCAGCACAGCGGGACTGTCGGTTGGTGCCGTACCGCCTTCCTCACTGGCCGGCACTCCCAGAGCGGTCAGCTCATGCACCAGCCGTGCGACAGCCGCGTTGCCGCGAGTCAGCACGCCGATTTCCTTACCGGGCAGCTGCTGATGCAGCTCCGCGATCTGCTGCGCCAGCCATGCGAATCGCGGTCCCCGCCGCTCGGCCGCCGTCTCACCCTCGAACTCCGGCTCCGTGCGAAACACTGCGTAGCCGGATTCGCTGCTGCGCACGGTGGAATGTTCCGGGAAGCGTTCCTGCCAGCGAGCCACAGCATCGTGGTACTCCGCCAGCTCCGGATGACTGGCCGCATGCTGGAACATACGGTTCACCGCGTCCATCACGGCTGGTGCCGATCGACGACTGGCATTTAAACCAGTTTCACGAATCCCGGGTACCGCCACCGGCACAGCATCCAGAATCTCGGCCATGCCGCCGCGCCAGCCGTAAATCGCCTGCTTGCCGTCGCCGACGCAGAAGACGCTGGAATCGGCGTGCTGCCGCAGCGAATCCACCAGTCGCCGCAGCACCTTCCACTGATCACTGGACGTATCCTGAAACTCGTCCAGCAGCAGGTTGCGAAGACTGCTGTCCATGCGAAAGTTCAGGCGTTTACCGCTGGCGGCATCGACCGAACGAGCCAGCACACGGGTGACGTCGCTGAATCCCAGCCAGCCGTGTTCGGCCCGCAGCTTTGAAAATTCGGTGTCGAATCTTGAAATCAGACTGCGAATGGCCTGCATCTGCAGTGCCAGTCGTTCCAGTACTTCCGCCCGGGCGTGCTGCAGGAGACGCTGATACAGGTGCAGCACCTCGTCACTGAGCTCTTTCCGTTGGTAGACACTTTCGCCGGCCAGCACTTTGGCAGCAATTCCGGTCGAAATGAATTCTTCCCAGAGTTCGGCCTGAAATCGTCGCACATCTTCGTCGCGGGCTTTGGTGATGCGTTTGTCAGCCGGCAGCTCGGCGGCCTGCAGAGCCTGAACGAGCTGTGATTTGGCGTCATCGGTGAGCCGTTGTCCGCGTGGAATCTGCTGCCATGCGGATTCCGAAGTCTGCTGATACAGCTCGTGATAATCCTGCACAGTTTCATCGATCAGCATACGCACGCTGCGACGATGCTTGCCCTTGGCCAGCATCTGCATCAGCTGCTGAGCATCCTGCGGCAGCTGCTGAGCCAGCACGGCATCAATGGCCTGTTCCCGCAGGTCCGCATCGACATGCGGGTCCACAATGGTCCAGCCGGGGGTCAGCCCCAGTTCGAGGGTCAGCCCGCGAGCAGCCTGCTGGAAGAAGGAATCGAGCGTGCAGATGCGCAGCCGGTGCAGGCTGCGCGTGAGATCGGCCAGCATACTGAGGGCTGTTTCGCGAGTGATGGTGCCGGCATTGAGTGCGGCCTCCAGCTCGGCTGCCTGCTCTGCGGACGAAGCAGCCTCCGCCAGTCGCAGCAGCACTCGCCCCAGAATCTCACCGGCGGCTTTGCGAGTAAACGTGGTGGCCAGCATCGAATCCGGGCGCTGGCCCTGAAACAGCCGGCGGAGAAAGTGGCTGGACAGCTGATAGGTTTTGCCGCTGCCGGCTGAAGCGCGAATCAGTTCATTCATGCAGGCAGGTCCGGGAGCAGTTTTGGGTTGTGCGGCACGGCATGAGCCGAAGACGTTCGGAGTATAAATCAGCCATGCTGAATTGGCGAGGCAGCGGTTCATGCGGTCAGGCGACCCTGCGGGGGCGGAGTCCGTAATTGCAGCCGGGGGGCTCGGGCCGGAGACGCGCGGGACAAATTTCCAGTTTTGATGCCGGCAGGTACAGACGACGTGCAAAAACGACGTATCCTGGCAGGACAGATCTCGGGCTGGAAAGCTCGAGCTGCAAAAATTCGTGCACATTTGTGTCCATTCGTGGTTCAAAAACACCCGCAACGAAGACCCTGCAGGACAGATCTCGGGCTGGAAAGCCCGAGCTGCAAAAATTCGTGACCATTCGTGTCCATTCGTGGTTCAAAAACACCCGCAGCGAAGACCCGGCAGCACAGATCTCGGGCTGGAAAGCACGAGCTGCAAAAATTCGTGCCCATTCGTGTCCATTCGTGGTTCAAAAACACCCGCAGCGAAGACCCTGCAGCACAGATCTCGAGCCGGAAAGCCCGAGCTGCAAAAATTCGTGCACATTCGTGTCCATTCGTGGTTCAAAAACACCCGC
>VFQT010001161.1_pt1 | contig 33318 bp, 25 predicted proteins | sample 3512381 | NCBI WGS metagenome assembly VFQT01 (sample SAMN10412376, study PRJNA504923) | tailings metagenome | isolation source: Relicate 2 Philex TSF3 active mining site | place: Philippines: Tuba, Benguet | collected 2017-08-29 | reverse complement strand
TCTGGGGTACTTCTTGATCTCAAGCCGCCAGCCGTGGCTATCAACGATATGCCAGTGAAAGACATTGAGCTTGTGCATCGCCATGTAGTCAAGCCACTTAAAGATGTCCTCTTTTGGTTGAAAATGCCGGCTTGAATCAAGCATAAAGCCACGCCATGAAAAGCGCGGGCTGTCGGTGATGGTCAGACCAGAGAGGACACGGCGGCGCTGAAGTGGTGATTTGCCCGTGCCGGGCTCAGTAAGAAGCTGCAACAGTGTCTGCGTTGCGTAGAAGGCACCGGACTCCGCGGATGCCTTGACAATTATTCCAGTGGCATTGACATCGATTCGATAGGCATCCACAGCAAGCCCACCGGCACTCACATAATGAATACCCAGCGGGGGTACGTTACCAAAATTCCTTGAGGAAGAAACCCCGTGCAGCTGTTTCGCAAGGTGTGCCGCAGCCGCAGGGAATGGACCGCCACTAATGTCTGGCTTACCGCTGACATCGACTTTCTCCGCTGTCAGCGAAATGCTCTGCGGACGTGGAATAAGGCCTAGTGTTTGGACATCTGCCTGAGCACGTGCGGAGTGAGCGCATAGAACAAACGCGATGACAGCAAAGAGGAGCCGGTATGTCATGGCGACATTAACGCATAAGTTTGACTCCATCGCGACCCATTGGAGAAACTCGCCTAACTGTAACCACTTTACCCTTCACATTCGCTTCACTTTGCTTTGTCAAAATGAGGCATGCTCACGCACACCATCACCCCGCTCGTCTACGCCGCAGCCTTCGTTTTCCAACAGGCAACCGCACCAAAGGCATTTCACGTACGTGAAACCATCCATGAGATTCGCATTGAGCTGACGCAAGCACAGTGGGATGCGATGCAGCCGCAGCGCGCGGGTGGAATGGAGAGTGACTATCCGGAGCAGCGTACCAAGGTCACCATTGATGGCCGTGAACTCGATGTCGCTATCCGCTTCAAAGGTAATGCCAGCTATCGCTCCAGCCAGGGTAGCCTGAAGCGGCCATTCAAAATCGATATCAACAAGTTCATCAAAAACCAGACCGTCAATGGCGAGACGACGATTAACCTAAGCAACAACTCGATGGACCCGACAGGTATTCGGGAGGCCCTTGCTTACACCGTCTTCCAGAAGCTTGGTGTGGTCTGCAGCCGAACAACATTCGCAAAGGTCACACTGAACATCCCCGGGAGCTATGAGAATAAAGTTCTTGGTCTCTACACATCCTCGGAGCAGGTCGACACCGACTTTCTAACGTCGGCCTACGGAACCGCGCCAAGTCTCGTCCTCAAGCCAGAAGGTGCACATACCCTGCCATATGGAGATACCTGGGCACCCTATGAGAAGACCTACGATCCTAAAGGCAAGCCATCGGATGCCGACAAGCAGCACTTCATGGCATTCACAAAGTTTGTACATGAGGCATCGGATACTGAATTCGCAGCAAAGTTGGGGACTTATCTAGACATTCCACAGTTTGCTAAATTCCTAGCGGGCACCGTCGTGACAAGCAGCCTCGACACCATCCTGATGATGGGGCATAACTTTTACATCGTGCGTAATCCAAAAACTGGTAAATACGAGTTTCTCCCATGGGATTTGGATTTGGCATTTGGTGGATTCCCGATGGCTGGAATCGATGCCACACAGCTATCGATTTATCAACCGGTTGGTGATCGGGAAATTCTGGTGAGGCGATTCCTTTCGGTTCCCACGGCGCAGGTCAGTTACCTGGCCGCCTGCAAACAGGCCATTGGGATACTGGAAAGCCTAACACCCGAGGTCGAAAAACTAACGGCACTTGTGAAACCGGTCAAGCAGCTGGATGACCGAACGCAGCTCGCAGGCGGATTTGGATTTCCGGGGGGTCCGGGAGGACCCGGAGGCCAACGGGGAAGCGCTGCTGCCGCAGCCACGAAAGATGCTGTTTTTGTGGTGGATGGCAATCGTTTGCTTAAATTTTCGGCTGATGGACTCACATTTGAAAAGTCTGCAAATCTGCCCGCGGTCGAAGGCGAAGGATTTCCTGGCGGACCCGGTGGACCGGGCGGTTTTATGTTCGCCGGACGGTCAGTCGACCTGAGTGAATTTATTCGAGAACGGGTTAAGCAGGTCAAACTCCAGCTGGATGGAAAAGCGCAGGGGCTCACGCCGCGCAGTATGGGTCCCGGCGGTCCGGGCGGACGTCCAAGACAATAGTCAGTTTGCTTCTACATTGCATAAATTGCGTTTTCAATGAACTAAACACACGTGAAATCGTCCGAACGACCAATCCTTATATTAAGATTAGATTATGCCAATCACATTGATTCCGATTTGCGCATTGTTACTACCCCTTGCTCCACCTCCTCCTAAAACCAAAGTAACGTCTCCCGCAAAGATCAACGCAACGGTGCGAACGCCTGTGTCGCCAGTTCTATCAAAGCTGCCTTTTCATACACAGGATGTGCTGCATACAATGCGGATTGCACTGTCCAGTGATGCATGGGAAAAGATTCAGCCAAAGCCCAAAGGCTTTATGCAAAATGACTTTCCGGAACAACCTGCGAAGGTGACCGTGGATGGCAAGTCGTACACGGTCAGCATCCGGTTCAAGGGCAACGGCACATACATGATGTCCGGATCGCTGATAAAGCGGCCGTTCAAAATCGATCTCGACAAAATTGTCAAAGACCAGAACATCAATGGCATCACAACGCTGAATCTTGGAAATAACGTGATGGATCGAACAGGGCTGCGAGAAGCCCTGGCATATGAGTTGTTCACCCAACTGGGTGTGCCTTGCAGCAAAACGACCTTTGCAGATGTGACACTTGACATTCCCGGTGTGGCAGAGAACCGCTCCGTCGGACTCTACTCGATTCCTGAACAGCTGGATGCACGCTTCTTTGCACGACATTATCCAAAGCCCGTGACATTGGTGCTAAAGCCGGAAAATGCCAATGGCTTTCCAAAGCTGGATACCTGGAAAAAATACGAGGCGATGTACGATCCCAAGGGGAAGCCGACTGAGGATGACAAAAAGCGCTTCATGGAGTTTGTTGAATTCCTGCATGACAGCCCGGATGCAGAATTTGCAGCAAAGCTCGGAGACTACCTGGACATCGAAAACTTCGCGCGCTTCCTCGCTGGCACCGTCGTAACGAGTGCAATGGACAGCATTCTCGCGATGGGACATAACTACTACATCATCCGTGACCCGGTCAGTGGCAAATTCCAGTTTCTGCCGTGGGATCTGGACCTTGCCTTCGGAGCGTTTCCGATGGTTGGCGCGGATGGAGTGAAGCTGTCGGTCAACAAGCCGTTCACAGAACGTGAGATTCTGCTGAAGCGCTTTCTCTCCGTTCCAAAAGCAAAGGAACGCTACGATGTTGCCTGCCGGGATGCGGTGGCAATCATGCGAAAACTGGACCCATTACGTGCAAAGTTGGACCGTGTTGTTGCCCCGGCTATTGCCAAAAATGACCTTGCAAATGCACCCGGTGCACAAGGATTTGGGATTTTTGGTCAACGACCACCTTTGCAGCAAAGTAACCCAGTGGTTGCATCGAATAAGAAAAGTGTGTTTGTCCTTCAAAATGGCAAGCTCCGCCAGTTCGCCGCAAATGGGCTCAAGCCAATTGCCACGGCAGAGCTGCCAACCGATGGTCCGCAGTTTCCAGGACCCGATATGTTTGGAGCGGGCCTGACCCTTACCGAATTCTTTACGAAACGCTCCGACTTTGTTCTAGCCGAACTTTCAGGCAAAGTCACTGGCGAGCAACCACGTGGGATGGGCGGGCCAGGTGGGCCAGGTGGACCCGGTGGTTTTGACTTCACCGATATGGTCGCCAGCAATGCAACCGGCTTGCTGAACCTAACCGGAGACACGTTCACGAAAACTGCCTGGGAAACCCAATGGGCTTCACTTTTTAGGAAGGCTGATTCATCGGAGGATAACCAACTGACAAAGTCAGAATGGGATTCAGCCACTACAAAGCCTAATGACTTTTTTGCAAATATCTTCCCAGGACAGCTCTGGACTGCCTTTGGTGGAAAGACTGTAACGGTCAGTGAATACACAAAAGTAACATCCGGGTGGTTCAACACCTTCGATGAAAATCATGATGGAAGACTTAGCCGCAAAGAGCTGGGAAGCGGATTTATGACCGCCTTACCACCACCGGACTTCAGTGGCTTTGGTGGTGGTCTCGGGGGACCAGACTTGTAAATGACAGCACCTGAATCCGGCGCAAACCACGTTCGTAGCGGAGCGGAACTAAAGTTCATCGTCGATGAAGCCAAAGTCAAAGAGTTACAGGACAAGCTTTCGGCGACGCTTGGCCCGGATACATACGCCGGAGGAGATGGCACCTACTCCGTAGCAAGCCTTTATCTTGACACGCCCGAACTCGCATCGTTTACACGGGAGCTCCCTGGTAAGTGGCGCCTGCGTCGATACGGCGATGATGTCATCGTCCACGTCGAATACAAAGCTAAGCCCGCCCCGGGACAGGTTGTTAAACACCGTTCAACGGTTTCAACCAGTGATGTGGAAACGCTTGGGACCAGACCAAAGCCGAAGTGGTTTTCTCGGGATATCGAAATGTATCTCCTACAGCCAACGCAACTGATCTCTTATACCCGCCAGGCGTATATGGGAATTGTCGATGGCATCGACTTACGCGTAACGCTTGACCATGATGTGCGTGCAGTTCCGATGCACGACTTTGTCCTTCCACATCGCACTGCAGAAGCTAAACCCATTGTCATTGGGAGGGTGCTCGAAGTAAAGTTTGAGGATGCACCTCCAACAGGCTTTCTGGCTGGACTTTCAGAGCTTGGTCTTGAACCGATGTCATTCTCGAAGTACAGGACGGCGATGATTTGCGCGGGTCACTAGTCGCCGCAACAGCCAAAAAACATATCGGTGCGCTCCTTACACTAGTTGCATTGGAAGCAGTTGGCGCCGGCGTCTCCGTACTCACTCCACTTCCATTGCAAGCTGCCATTGATTCCATCAGTGGCAAGAGCAAAACGGCGTCGCTTCTTCCTGCAGCCTGGACACAAAGCCTTACGACGCTAGCCGTTGCAAGCATTGCCTTCGCCATCATCCAACAGCTGATCAATATGGCCAGTAGCATTGTTGCGACGCGAACCGGGCAACGAGTCACTGTTGAGCTGCGTGGCAAGTGCTTCGATGCGGCCCAACAGCGATCGATGAGCAGCCATCTGACATCCGGGACAGCGGATGCGCTCTATCGAATCCAAACCGACACACAGGCACTGGAGTGGATTCTTCTGGATGGCGCACTCCCTGTATTGACGGCAACGCTTTCAATCATCGCGATGACAGCGGCTTTGCTAACGCTCAATTTACAGCTCGCACTTGTCGCACTGGTTCTTGGTCCCATCCTCGTGGTTATCGGACGAACGACACGCCCTGCTTTGAAAGCGACCGCACGATCTGCCAAACAACAGGAAAGCCTTGCCCTCGGGATTATCGAAAGTGCACTCTCCGGGCTGCAAACCGTAAAAGCTTACAACCTAAGGACATATACCCTGGGTAGGTATCTCAAAATTGCTGAGAGTGCAGTTGCAAGACGAATCAAAATCGCCTGGCTGGATAGCAGTCTCGGTGCAGCCGTTCAGATCCTTTGCGCAGTTGGTCTTGCCTGCGCCCTGTACATCGGCTCGGATGCCGCTGCGCATGGACGCCTCAGCCCCGGGCAGGTGATTCTCGGCATCCACTACCTCGGACAAATCTACTCACCAATCCGGACCATAGGGAAAAAGTGGGCCAGCCTCCAGACGCAGCTGGTCAGCCTTGAGCGAATTGACTTTCTGCTGAAGACCGAAACCGATGTCCCCTTACCGCAACAGCCCAAAGAAATCCCGAGTGGCATCTCATCGCTCGCCTTACAGGATGTTTACTTTGCCTACGATGTATCCCATCCTATTCTGCAAGGAGTAAGCCTTACAATCGAGCGAGGCGATGTGATTGCTCTGACAGGACCGACGGGAATCGGAAAGTCAACACTGATCAGCCTCCTCCTTCGCCTTATCGATCCCACAGCCGGAAGCGTTTCCATCAATGGTATTTCTGCAACAGACCTGGCGCCGGACAAGCTGCGCGGATTGTATGCAACCGTACTTCAGGAAACTGTCCTCTTCCCCGGGACTATCCGGGAAAACCTGTTGCTGGCGAAACCGGATGCCAGCGAAACAGACCTTGACCATGCCATTGATGCCGCCGCGCTGCGGACCGCAATCAGTACCTTTCCGGATGGTCTTGAAACTGTTGTGGGTGAGCGCGGTGCGAAGCTGTCGGGTGGTGAGCGGCAACGCGTCGGGCTGGCACGGGCATTCCTACGGGATGCACCGGTTCTTCTTCTCGATGAGCCAACCAGTGCACTGGACCCTGCAACGGAGGAGGGTGTCCTCGATGCGCTCAAGCGTCTCATAGTCGGCCGGACTGTGATTATGGTCACGCATCGCGAAGCACCAACACGCCTTGCAAACAAGGTCTATCAACTGGAAGCCGGGAAGCTCATTCCTGTGCGCACCACCATCTCAGAGCAGACAACTGGAGATATCACAACCTCTCTCCATTCAATACACTAATCATTTTAGGCAGCTGCTTCAGGTCATCCTCATACCCGCTTCATAATCATCCTCCAAAATGGAATAACGATGAAAATCCTTTGTATTGAAGATGATGAGAACATCGCCGAAATCGTTAAGTTGGGACTTGAGTCTGCAGGATGGGCGGTCGAGGTTGCATCCAATGGTACGGAAGGGATTGAGCTGGCCCGGGAAGGCGGCTGGGGCCTTCTCATCGTCGATGGCATGCTCCCGGGGTTGGATGGCATCGAAATCTGTCAACGCCTCCGCACGGGGCGCGACCGAACCCCTATCCTGATGCTAACCGCACGGGACACCGTGAAAGATGAAGTCCGCGGACTTGAAGCAGGCGCGGATGACTATCTTACAAAGCCATTTTCGATGGAAGTGCTCCTGGCAAGATGCCGTGTTCTCCTCCGCCGGGATGCACGTGAGAAGTCGCGCTACATCCATATCAATGACCTTGAAATCGACACGGTTAACCGCACCGTCAGGCGTGATGGCATTGACCTGCAGCTCACACAACGGGAATTCGGCGTCCTGGAAGCGCTTCTCCTTCGCGAAGGCACCGTTGTCAGCCGCGAGCAGCTGCGCCTGCGTGTCTGGAACGATGATGCAGCCGTCGGGTCAAACGTGGTCGACGTCTATGTCAAGCAGCTCCGGAGCAAGCTGGATGACACGCGGGAACCGAGGCTTATACGAACCGTTTACGGCGCAGGATATATACTCGAACGGTCCGCAAAAGCCTGATTCGCTATGACTGTCCGTGCCAAACTCACCCTTCTGAATGTAACAGTCCTGTTCCTGATTCTTATCGGAATGGGGATGGCACTGCGCGGCCGCATTTACATCAGCATGATGAATACGCTGGACCGCGAGCTGGCTTCAAGGGCTAACCCGCTGACACAACCACTGGGTGGTCGCCCGCGTGGCGTCGGCGGTCCCATTGGAGGACCACTCGGAGTCCTGTTGTCACAGCGTGAACAAAGGCGTTCTCCGGAACCCGGTGACCAAAACCGGCAGGGTAATTATCGGGACAATTCTCCAAGAGAATTCCTACCTGCAAACCGCGACAGACGTGATTTCAGACCGCCATTTGAGTTCTTCGGTCGACCACCAATACCGCCAAACTTACCCTTATATCAGTTAGATGGTGCCCGTCTTAGTGACAGACAACCGCCCGCGCCCTCTGCCAAACTAGTCGTGCAGGCAGCCAAAACACGTCGCGAATCGTACGCTACCATCGGGGAGCAGCGTATCTACACGCGCCCGTTGCGTTTTCGCGACATGGATGTCGTTTTCCAGTCATCCACAAACACCCGGGGACTTCATGATGACCTTGCCGCCATCACCCGCGAAATGCTTTTACTTTCGCCGATTGCTCTGATTGCTGCGACCATGGCTGGGATGTTCCTGACCCGCAGAATGCTGAGTCCAGTCGATGCCATCAGCCGAAAAGCCGAGACCATACAGGCAGATAATCTCTCTGATCGCCTTCCCGTTAATGGCACGGATGAGTTCGGCAAGCTCTCACAAACCATCAACCATATGCTCTCCCGTCTCGAGCTGCAGTTTGAGCAACAACGACGCTTTGTCGGGGATGCATCCCATGAGCTGAGGAGTCCACTCACCGTCATCAAGGGGGCCGCGGAGCTTGGTGCGGCCGATAATCTTGCAACAGAGCGTAGTCGTGACTACTTCAGCCGCATCAATCAGGCTGCCGACCGCACAACGCGTCTTGTCGAAAATCTCCTATTTCTGGCACGCTCAGACAGCGGTGTCCTCATCGCGAATCGCCACGAAACCGATGTCGCAGAGCTCATACAAGGCGCACTGGATGAGGTAGCGGCAACCTTTGCGACACACCCTGAACCTGTGGTTCATATTTGTGTCCCAACTCTTGTTGTAGATGGCGAGCTGATGCACAGGGCCCTCTGTAATCTGATAAGCAACGCGTACCGCCACACACCGGAATCCGGAAGTGTATCAATTAAAGTTGATGGTTCAACCATATCCGTCACCGATAATGGGTCTGGTATTCCCGATAGCCATTTGCCACACGTGCAGGAGCGCTTCTACCGCGTGGATGCCAGCCGGTCCCGTAAAGCGGGCGGCACTGGCCTTGGCCTTTCCATTGTCCAAAGCATCGCTGCCGCGCATGGTGGAGATGTCGCCATTACCAGCACTGAAGGAGCTGGCACGACTGTAACCATCTCCTTCTCTGCCTGATGTTGACTCGCTAAACCAGCCGCGCGCCTGGTGTCCCGGCATCCACCACAAAGGATGCACGCTTTGACACTACACCGCCCTCTTTCGCTACCTGGTCGACAACCATAAAATCCGATGTCCACTGCGTTGGAGTGACCCGGCACCGGACATAGCCACGCTGCTGGTTATGGAACTTCACAAATGGATTTTCTTTGAGCAGGTCATCCAGTATCTTTGGCTTGTCAACGCCATCCCCGCCGCTCGAGATACTCGTCCCGACAAACTCTGTGGCGACCACCGGTAGCTCAGGTTTACGGTCATCCACGCGGATATCATTGACCCAGTTCGTGTGGATGTCTCCGGTGAGGACAACTGTATTTTGAATACGGTTTTCCTGGATGAACTTTGCGAGAGCCATTCGCTCCCCTGCAAAGCCCGGCCACTGGTCCATAGAGTATTTCTGCTCGGGCCCCATCGACCGGTCAACCATGCCCATCATCACCTGTTGGGCTAGGACATTCCAAGTCCCTGTGGATCCCTTGAGGCCACGCTCAAGCCACGCGCGCTGCGTCGCCCCAAGCATGGTTTGTTTTGGAGCAAGCGTTGCATCGTTAATGGGTGAAAGGCTATCTCCATTAGGCTGGTCTGCGCGATACTGCCGCGTATCAAGAATGAGAAACTCTGCGAGACGACCAAAACCGGCCTTTCGATAAAGCTGCATATCCGGACCACGTGGAATGGATTTGCGCCTTAACGGCATCATTTCGTAGTACACCTGGTACGCATTAGCCCGGTGGATGAGAAACTCTGCCGTCTCAGCTCCTTTTCGCTCCGAAATGTCACCGGCGTAGTTATTCTCGACTTCGTGATCATCCCACGTCACAAACCACGGGCAGCGAGCGTGTGCGGTCTGCAACAGTGGATCCATGCGGTATTGGTTGTAGCGAATACGGTAGTCAGAGACATTGAACAGCTTTGCGTTCGTGTGGCGGCGTGGCCGATTTTCCTGCGACGCATATTCATAAATGTAATCGCCAAGGTGAAACACCAGATCTAATTCATCTGCTGCGAGCTGCTTGTAGGCTGTGAAATAGCCGTACTCCAAATGCTGACAGCTGGCAAACGCAAAGGTCAGGTTCGATTTCGGCGCTCCATCCGCCGGAAGGGTTCGTGTTCTGCCGACAGGACTGACCGCATCACCGGCTTGGAAGCGATACCAGTACCAGGAATCAGAATTCAGGCCATCCACTTCAACATGAACACTATGCCCCAGCAGACGGCTTGCCTTGGTTTTGCCGGTTCTGAGGATTGTGGTGAACGACTCCGATGTCGCGATTTCCCATGTGACATCGATATCGGCAGGAGGCATCCCCCCATCCGGATCGAGTGGACGCATCGCAAGCTTTGTCCAGAGCACAACACTGGTTGCATCCGGATCGCCGCTCGCAACCCCAAGTGTAAATGGGTTGTCAGCAAACTTTGGATTGGCTATTGCTCGACCACCTGCTTCTGAGAGCAATGGCAGACCCGCTATCGTCGCGAGAAACAAGCGTCGGTTCATTTTGTCTTCCTTCCAGCGGCCACGGCCCGTACACCGGCATCCGGGTTGTTCGTAATAACGCCATCCACGCCGTAGCGCTCGAGAAATGTCCTCAACACAGCAGGCTCATCATTGAATGTCCAAACAAACATTTTCATCCCACGGGCGTGCATCTGCTTCAGAACTGCGAGACCCGCCGTATTCGGTTTGCCATCTTCTTCGATCGCGCTCCGATGCGGGTTTATTCCATACGCCCAGGCTCGAATAACATCGACTTTCTCCACCGTGGGCAGCTCGCCCGTCAGCCACATCAGGGGCAATTGTAGCTGATGCACATCCCGTAGGCGCTTGAGGTGTGCTTCATCAAATGACTGGATGATGAAGCCTCCGGCTGGCGTGTCCACCTTGTGGCGTGCCAGGGTCTGGAGCAAAATAGGCTCAAGAGGCTTACCTTGCTTCACATGCCACTCAGGGTCTTTAGTCTCGATAAGCAATGCTGTCTTTCGCGAGACGGCTTTGTTCAAGTGCTGAACCAACAGTATCAACTCATCAAGGGTCGCGATCTGGTATCCCTGCATCGTCTCCCGCTCAGCCGTCTTTACCCGCCCGAATACATTCAGCTGCTTGAGCTCGGCGAGCGTGAAATCGATGGTATACCAGTGGCCATCCGGGCGCTTGCGGTCTGGGAAACGTAACGAGACATCCGTTGTCGTCTCAAGGGCAAGGTCATGTAGACAAACCAGAACGTTGTCGCGGGTGAGGATGACATCCGGTTCGATGTAGTCTGCCCCTTGCGAATGTGCAAGCGTATACGCCTCCAGGGTATGTTCCGGGAGATAACCACTTGCACCACGGTGTGCGACGACGGAGCGTGCACCGTTTTGTTGGATAAGCTGTAGCATCTGAATGTCCTTGGTATGCATCGGCTTTAAGCCTGTAACTCGGCGAGCTAGTACTTGAAAGCCTTTGGAGTGAGCGGCCTCCCTGCGGCGATGGCTGCAAACCACTCCTTCGAGCGTTCGGTGAATGGAAGCTGCATCGCCTCCGTTGCAAGGTTATTGTGCGGGCTATCCATCATCGGGGCGACTTCCTTTGGTCCACGGAGCTGGTTGAACATCGTCCAAATCCCGTTCGGAGGAGTCACCGTATCGATAAATCCCATCGAGACCAATGACTTTGCCTTGATACGCGGCGCAAAGTTAATACCATCAACGTACGGAGCAACCGCCATCGCCTTCGGGCTGTTCGCGCGAAAGAATGGGTAGCCCTGCTGGTGTCCGTGCTGAACACCATTCAGGTCGGTCCCTGCAGGTACATGGACAATCATGTGCGTAACGGCATCATGCAGGCCCGCGACCGCGATGCTCTGTTGTCCGCCCATACTCGTCCCGGTAACGATGATTGTCTTGCCATCCCAGTCTGGCTGCTGCACCAGATAGTCAACCGCACGTACCCCCCGGAGGTACATTTCAACAAAGTAGTTCGTGTTGCGGTCTTCCTGGTTGATCTCTGAGTAATTCTTCAATGTCGCAGGAAGGTTGTCGTAGTAGCTCTGGGGCTCGGTTGGCAGGACGTTATGCGGCTCGATATTGAGGACGACAAATCCTTGCGACGCCCGGTCTGTGACCCAGTCGCTCCAGAGGCGATACGGCGGGGATGCCCAGAGCAACAAGAGAACAGCAGGGTACTTTCCGGGCTTGGATGGCCTCGCGAGCTGTCCATGAACTTTGGTGCCATTGATATGATCCAACTGGACGAGGGAATAGTCCACCCCCTGGCGACCGCCGTCTTTTGGAGTGACCTTTGCATTCATCGGGAGCGCGCGCAGTCGGGACTTCATGCCATCCCAAAAGGCATCAAAATCCGCCGGGCGTGGATGCACAGGACGCAGCTTTTCCGGTGATACTGCAGCACCAAACTGCCGTACCTTTCCACCCGCCTGCTGGAGATCCAGCATCAGCATGGTTGGCTTTGTTGCCGTGTAGGCAATCTCTGCCGGAGTCCCAGGCCCGATAACGACATCCCCGGACTGCAGCACCTCACTGTTGTTGGCCTTCAACGAATAGCGCACCACTGTTGGAGTCGCCCAGCGCTCGGTCACAATCTTCCAGCGGACGGTTTCCCCGCTGCGGTAAATCCCGGATGCCTTTTGCGGCGTCACGGTGAGCGGTGTGTCCTGCGCATGCGCGGATGACGAAGCAAGCACGAACACAGCCATCCCGGTCAAAAATCCCAGCTTCGACATATGCAATATCCCCTATAAATCAGGAAAACCCCCTTCGGATTTCTCCAAAGGGGGCACTCAGCGAGCTTGTTAGACTAACTTCCAGCCTTCACGGTAGTTTGGCTTGATGAGCTCTTCGATGCTTGCCTTCTCGTTCTCGAAGTCACGGATGTTCTTGACACGCATCTTCTTGGCATCCCACTGTACTTCCGGGCCATTGCACCAGACAGCGAGGTTCCCAACGAGTGCCATCCCGGTCAGGTCAGCACCGTAATTCGGGAAGTTTGAGCGAGCTTCCTGTCCGCCACGGATGGCGCGGACCCACTCTTCAAAGTGTCCTGGTGAGCGGTCAAACTTGACTTCAGGGATGTCAACGCCACCGCTGACGACCTTACCACCGCTACCGTAGTCACCTGGAATATGAATCTTACCCTTGTCACCGATGATTAGGGTTCCGGAGGATTCCATCTTCTCGCCGACGAGGTCAGCCGGAGGCAGCTTGCCACCGTCATACCAGGTCAGGTTGATTTCACCGCGCCAGCTGTTCTTTGGATAGCGGTATTTGATGATGCTCCAGCTTGGGAAGACATCCTTGTCATGTCCGCTCGTCTCAGCCTGAACCGTAACCGGATCCTTGAGGTCGAGGGCCATAAAGGTCATGTTCATCTGGTGGCAGGCCATATCTCCGAGGGCGCCTGCGCCAAAGTCCCAGAAACCACGCCATACGAATGGCGCGTAGCCGTCAGCATAATCCCGCATCGGGCGTGGGCCAATCCAGACATCCCAGTCGATGCTTGGGCGGACTGGCTTGGATGCGCCACGCTTGTGGCCCTGTGGCCATACTGGGCGGTTGGACCAGACGTGGATATCGGTGACATTTCCGATGATGCCAGCGCGGACCTGCGCGGCCTGCATCCGGAGGCCATCCTGAGCTGTTCCCTGGTTGCCCATTTGGGTTGCGACGCGTGCTTTCTTTGCAATCTCCTGCATCTGGCGCGCTTCCCAAATCGTGCGGACAAGGGGCTTCTGACAGTAGACGTGCTTCCCAAGGGTCATTGCAACCGAGCTTGCAGGATAGTGGTGATGGTCAGGCGTCGATACGGTTACTGCATCGATCTGATCCGCCATCTCAGAGAACATCTTGCGGTAGTCACGGTAGACCTTTGCATTTGGGAATGCACGCTTAGCGCGGGCCATCTGGTCATCATCAGGATCGCAGAGGGCAACGATATCGCCATTTTCGGCGGAGTCCATGACTTCGCCCCAACCCTTACCACCGACACCGATACACGCAAAGCGGATCTTATCGTTAGCCATGATTGGCTTCTTGACTGTTGGCTTGTCATCCCATGCAGCGCGGGCTGGCGTGCCATCCGCGAAGACAAATCCCAAGCTGGCAAGCGTGGTGCCTGCAATAAATTCTTTACGATTCGGACGCCAAGTGCGGCCAGATTCGCGCTCATCCATGTTTAAACATCTCCCAATTTCCCGCACAAGCACGGGGAAAATTCCTGAGAAACCGTGTCACCCCGTAATCCGCAAATACACGAGTGGAAGCAGGAACGGGAGGCACACCACAGCACGCCATCATCGGCGCACAGCCATCCGCATTTTTACATGAATTCGGATGAATGTGATACATAGACCTCTAACTATTTCATGTGAATCGCAGGAATCATGGAATGTAGCACCACAGAAATTGTTGGGGCAGGTACAACACAGCGTGAATCCACCTGACAACCAGAAGCCACGGTTTGAAAACCGCCTCATCCACGAAAAGTCTCCGTACCTGCGGCAACATGCGCACAACCCGGTGGACTGGTGGCCGTGGTGCGAGGAGGCACTTTCACTTGCCCGCAAGCTGGATGTCCCTATTTTTCTCTCGGTTGGTTATGCCGCGTGTCACTGGTGCCACGTGATGGAGCACGAATCATTCGAGAATGAGCAGGTCGCTGAGCTGCTCAATGGACACTACGTTGCGATTAAGGTCGACCGCGAAGAACGCCCGGACATTGATGAAGTCTACATGACAGCTGTCCAGCGGATGACCGGGCACGGCGGGTGGCCGATGTCGGTTTTCCTGACACCGGATGGCCGCCCCTTCTACGGCGGCACATACTTTCCCCTGCAATCCCGCGGAGGCCGCATCGGGTTTATCAGCCTCCTCACTCAGCTCGCGGCTGCCTGGAATGAACGTAGACAGGAAGTTGAAGATGTCGCAACGGCTGCCACCGATGAGCTGGCGCAGTCGGCACGACAACGCCCTCTGAAGATTCAAGGCCATCACCCGGATACAAGTAGCTTATCGACTGCAGCGATAGAGGATCTGGCCGAGCGTTTTGATCCCGATTTCGGCGGCTTCGGCGGTGCACCAAAGTTTCCCCCGCATCATGCTCTGCGATTGCTGACCACATTATTGTCAACGCAACCGGAAACCATTGCCCCGATGCTGGAAGACACACTCGACCAGATAGCCTGTGGCGGTATCCATGACCACGTCGGTGGAGGCTTTCATCGTTACGCCACGGACCGGCACTGGTTTACGCCACACTTCGAGAAAATGCTCTACGACAACGCGATGCTGGCTCGCATTTACGCCCTTGCTGCCGGTCCGCTGGGGCGTGAAAGCTTTCTTACCGTCGCAACCCGCACATGTGACTACGTCATCAGGGACCTTACAGACCCGATTGGAGCCTTTCGCTCCGCATACGATGCCGATGCAAATGGTAAAGAAGGCAGCTACACCGTTTGGGATCACGCGGAAGTAACACAGCTCGCTGGGGATACGTTTGCAGCGCTATACAACGCAAAGCCATCCGGGAACTGGCGGGATGAAGCAACTGGTCATCCTGAATCGACCAATATATTGCATATCGGCTCCGGGATTGGGGATGTCCGCTATCCGGCGACCGAAGAACTAATGCTCCCGGCACTCGAAGCACTGCTTGAAGAACGCAACAAGCGCGTGCCACCGCTATGTGACCACAAAGTGCTAGTCAGCTGGAACGGCTTGATGATTGGTGCGCTTGCAACCGTCGCACAAATCAGCACTCGTCAAGATCTCCTCGATGCGGCAAAAACTGCGGCCAAAGCCATCTTGGACAATGCAATTATCGATGGCAATCTGCGCCACAGCATCACTGAAGGAACGGCATCGCCAACCGCTGGATTCCTTGATGACCATGCTTTTTTTGCGGATGGCCTGCTCGATCTTTATGACGTGACAGGGGATGATTGCTGGCGAGTTGCAGCCGAAGACCTGACGAACCAGATGATCACGCAGTTTACGGACAACGCTGAGGACGGCTTCTTCTTCACCAGCGATACCCTCCACGAACGTTTGATCGTACGGACAAAAGACATCTTTGATGGAGCATTGCCAAGCGCAAACAATGTCGCAATGCGTGTCCTTCTACGGCTTGGTGGCGATTACAAAGCATTTGCTGACAAGCACTTTGCAACCTATGCTGGCGTGCTCGAGCGTGCGCCAAGCGGAACGGCAACGTGGGTGGATGCGCTTGCCGCATATGCAGTTGCACCTCAGCTGAATCTGACTGCCGAACCTGCACACTTGGCATTGGCACCGGGTCAGCGCTCGGAAGTCAAGCTGATTTTGACGATACCCGATGGCTGGCATATCCCGCCGCGGCGACCGGAAACCGCCGGCCAAATGGCAACCATCTGCTCGCTTGAGACAATCCTCCCTGCTGAGCTCGGGCCAATTGTTTACCCACTGCCGGTGCCCGTGAATGATGGTTCTGAGACTCAAGATACCGAGCCGCTTGGTTATTCAGGAACGATTACACTTGCGATACCGGTGCACATCAACGATGACGCACGGGAGGGCGATTTTGCATTGACCGCCAGCATACGGACACAGCCGTGTACGAAGCGGGAATGTCTGGCCGCTGTGGTTATCACCACGGCGATCACCATTACGATTAGCTAGCTCTGAAGGGACTCATCCAGCTGACCTCGGACAAATGCACGTGCCCGGTGGAGACGTGACTTTACGGCTGCCTCGCTAATGCCAAGTGCAGCTGCGGTTTCGCGGGCTGACAATCCCTGCACATCGCGACGTTCATAGACATCCCGATAAATCGAAGGCATTGTCGACATCACGCGTAGCACGCAGGACTTTGTCTCGGCCTCGATGAGCTCCTGCTCGGGCATCCCGGTGGTTCCAGCCGGATCAAATCCAACATCCTGGAGTGTACTGAGCTGCATGACTGGATGCAGCTGCTCACGTTTCCGCAGACGACCGCAGGTTCGCCGCGCAATGATTGCAAGCCAACCTTGAAATGCATCCGGGTCGCTAAGTTGGTGCATCGCTCTGTATGCATTGAGCAGTGATTCAGCTAGTACATCTTCCGCATCATCCGGGTTGCCACACATCCGAACCATTTGTCGGTAAACAGCATCTTTATGGCGACGAACCAGTGTGTCAAACTCCATGTTTCTAGTATTACCGGATTTCGTTATCTGGTGGTGGTATCGCCGTGGGAAACATTTCCGATACCATGTTTGCATGTCTAACTACTTTGGCGTCCGCGGCGAATACATCACTCTGGGTCAGTTCCTAAAGGCCACTGGGCTGGCGCGTACCGGCGGTGACACAAAGGATATGCTTACAACCGGTGAAATTCGTGTCAATGGAACGGTTGAAGACCGACGTGGAGCAAAGCTGCGCCCAGGTATGACGCTGGTTTTTCCAGGCGGTGAGACGTTTGAGCTGGTGACAGAGGAAGAGGCTGCGGCCCGGGATGCCGAGGATGGTGTTCCTAATGTTCCTTTGGAGGTTGTGCCAGATACGGAAGCCCATCAGCCAGTCGTTGGCAAAGAGCGCCGGTTCGAAGAAGGCAAGCCCCGCAAACGTAACTTAGATGCGTCGGGACAGCCCAAAAAGGCGCACACCCAGACCGGCAAGTATGCTACCTATGGTGAGTATCAAAAAGAGCGACGTGCTCTTCGTAAAGAAGGACGTGAGATCCGCGCTCAGACCCAAAAGCCCATTGCCAAGGACATCGCCCCCGGACCCCGTCGTGGCGCCAGCCGCCCCCGCTGATGGCCCCAGATCAGGCAGTGGCGTGTTGAACAAGCGGATTGCCTGACGTACCACCCACGCATCAAGTGCGACTCCTCCGATTAGCAGGATGGTGGCAAAAATACGCCCAGTGATATCCGGCGTCTTGGTCTCCTGCGTACTCATCGGCACTATCATACGACCAGCCCCGTGCCTATCGCACCCGGAATCACTCTGCTGTAATCCCGAGAGCGCTGAGAACACGCTCCATCACCAAACCGCTCGCCACAGCTGAGATGCGCATCCGGGCGATATCCGTGCCGTAAAAGGCCACGATAGGAACCATCCACTGAAACAATGGCAACAAATACGCCGCTTCATTTGCACTTTCGCCTACGCGGGCTGCCGCAAGTCTCCGCACCGCAGCAGTAAGCTTGAGAGCTCTGCTCAGGCGGTCATCCGTGGCATCCGCCAGTGACATATCTATCGAGCCATAGATTGGATAGTCCAACAGAGCCGCAATCGTCCTCAGGAGGCGCTCTTCATCCCCGGGCTCACTGACACGCGACCACTGGAGCAATCCAATCGGCTCAAGACGCGCAAAGTCACTGGCAACACTCCGTGTCCGGGTCTCCGAAAAGTCGATTACATACAGGTTTAAGCGTTCATCCACCAGGATATTGTTTAAATTCAAGTCTCCATGTGTGATGCCCGCCGGCCAATCCACCGTGAAATCGAGAAGTGCATCGTAGCGATGCTTGAGAAACCAATACGGATTGAGAACATCCCGACCAAGCGTCTCGGAATACACCTTGGGGGTATCAGGACTAATGCCAAGCACATCAAGGCCAAGCTTTGGGAGCGATGGAAAGAGACCGCGGACATCATGATCACGGAATGGCTGAACCGGTTGGACACGAGCCTGGCCGTACCACGGCTCAAGGACATTTCCGGTGGTCTGCTCGATAATACTGATGGCTTCGTCGATATCGCCATTCAGGTAAATGTCCTCAAGGGGACGGAGCTTGGAATCAACACCGGTGATGCCAAGGAAGTTATAGCGAAGCCCTGCATAATCGCCATGCTCAGCCTTGCCGAACAGCACGGTTGAGTTGTTCAGAATAAATGGCCGGACGGCAAGACGGTAGGCCTGCTCTTCACGCATCGTGATGGCATACGGGCTGATCTTCAGCACGGTTGGCAATGTCCGCCGGCCTTCACGGTCATAGGTATCCGCGGCAAATGTGGATGCCGTGAAGCCTCCCGTGAGGCGCTTGAGGCGAACGCGTGCTTCATCAGTGAAGATTGACCGCACGATGAGTTCCCAGCTCGGATGTATCGGCTCATCAATTTCGATCTGAAGGCGATCCTCCGCGCCATCGCGAACCGCAGGGTGGCTCTCAAACCAAATGCGTGGTCTGGATAGTTCAGTATGTGCATCCAAGCGGATAACTTTGAGGTCCGTCGCCTCTCCGAGTGCCGTCAGGGATGCTTCAGCCGTTACCGGCAGTGTATCCAGCTGGGTTCCGCTTCCGATCAACGCCACCCAGCGGTCATCCTTTATCCCTGTGCTACCGATGACAACCGCTGGCTGTGCACCGAAGGTGCAGTGGATGACAGCCAGGTACGTCTCGGAGCCGCGTGTTGCTGCAAAGTGAAGGAGGTCCCGTTGGAGGCTACCAACACGGATGCTGCGTGAGAGGTCGTAAATGTGCGAGCCGCTCCCAGTGATGCGGGCAGCCCATTTCACGAAGGCGAATGTCCGCTCAGGAGCGATACTGGCAAGGACATCCGTTTCGCCGCCGGGCAAGCCCACAGCAATCAGCTCACCTGTCGCGACAAATCCTCCTACTGCATCATCATCAGATGTGCCATCCGGATCAAATCCGCCATCCCCAAAGGCAAAGCCAAGTTCGGTCAGGCTGATCGGAATGATGCCCTCTCCTCCATCAAATAGCGTGATGCCCAGCGGCGCGGTGCCATAAGAATGTTGGTAAACGGCGCCGCTGGGTGTCATAAAGCCACTGGCGGGACGCGCGGCGGTTTCGCCGGCCAAGGCTCCGATGGCTTCATCAAGAGTCGGATAGGCATCCCAGTGCCCTAGGAGGCCAGTGACATTCAGAACATCCCGAACACTTGGTGTCATCCCGGCGAAAACCGGCTTAAGCCCCGTGGCACGCAGCGACTTGTCAAGCTGGAGAAGAGAACGGATGCCAATACTGGAAAGGTAGGTTACGCCTGTAATGTCAAAAACCAGCGGAAAATGAGCCTGCTGGGTCATCCATGCATCAAGAACTCCTGATCCGGCGGCATCGAGGCGCCCTGTGAGGGCAAGAACTTCAATACCGTTGTGATTCGAAACAGTAATCGTAAGGGACATGGTTTGACGGCTCCTGAAAACCTGTGCATTGTCTTTTTTGCATTCTACTGGCACGCACGCTACCGGTATGCTGGGCTATGAACGATTATCTCTGTATCCTGCGACCGGCGCGTGATGGCTTTGTGGATGCTCCAACCGATGATGAAGTCGCAGCCGTTCGGGCTCATTTCGCGTACCTGCAAGGACTGACAGCAGCGGGAGTATGCCGCCTTGCGGGGCGCACGGATGGCATGGGCATGGACACGATTGGTATCGTCCTCTATCGCGCGGCCAGCCTCGACGATGCAATCAGACTCGCAAACAGCGATCCAGCGGTTGCGCAGGGCGTGATGACAGCTACCATCCATGATTTCCGTCTCGCGCTTCTCGCTGAAACTGTTATTGCGTAAACGTCACCGCTCCCGTGGCAGTGTCCATTGTCGCCAAAGGACCGACGGGTAGCGTCAGCCTCCGAGGGATATGACCATACGGGTACCCGGTATATATCGGAATGTGCTTTGGGACCAACATGTCAGCGACCAGTGGGACCTTTTCAATCAGCGCGATGTTCTTGGAGTCATCATCTGTATTGAAGCTGCCTAACACGACTGCATTCACCCGGTTGAGGATCCCCGCAAGTTTGAGATGGTTGAACATCCGGTCGATGCTATAGACATCCTCGCCAATATCTTCAAGCACGAGAATGGCACCCGTCAGGTCGGGAATGTAGGGCGTCCCGATGGCTTCTACAAGCAACGACATACACACCGGTATCAGACGACCAGTGACTGTTTCCGGATTCGGCCGCGCGCCTACACTGTCCAGTAGTGTGCTGTCCGGTGTACGCAACGCCCCAGCACCTCCGGTCTCCGTAAGCGAGCTAATCGCATCGAAAAAGCTCTGCTCTGAAAACGCATCCAGGGATGCCTGACCAAAGCCATCCCCCGCCGTACACATAATCCCGCTAAAGCTTGTAATCCCGGTTTGGGCGAGGATACCAAGGTTGAGACTGGTGATGTCCGAGTAGCCGACCAACGGCTTTGGGTCACGGAGAATGCTTGTGTAATCCAAGTACGGCAACAGCTGCGCACTCCCATAACCACCACGTGCCGCGACAATTGCATCGATATTTGCATCCTGAAAGAAGCCATTCAGGTCACTGACGCGCGCATCGATACCGCCGGCAAGATACGGAAAATCACTATCGATGGCTTCCGCATTTGGCGCGATGACAACCTCGTAGCCACGCGAACGCAGAGCATCTGCCGCGATGGCAATGCTTCCGGGCTTGCTCGGTCCCGCAGGTGAACAGATTCCGATCGTGCCGCCTTTCGGTAACGCGCGCGGCCAGCGGATATTGCGGGGTTGAATGGTCTGCATGGGCAGATTCTAAGCCAGACACACCGTCGAAGCACATGGTTTACGCGCTGCCATCGGTACAATCGATGCATGCACAGCACGCAACGTGATTCGCACCGCCGCCGGGTTCTGCTCTTTTCGATCGATGGCTGCCGCCCGGATGCGCTACAGCAAGCGGATGCACCCACGATTCACACACTTGCCACAAACGGAGCCGTCGCATGGAACGCCCGTACAGTGATGCCAAGCTGCACCTTGCCTTGTCATACATCGATGCTCCGGGGGGTCGACACGCCGCGCCACGGAATCACAAGCAATGATTTCCACCCGTTAGTGAGACCCGTTCCAAGCCTGTTTGAACACTGCAAGGCCCATGGTCTCCGTACGGCATTCTTCCTGAACTGGGAGCAGCTGCGTGACCTCGCGGGGCCCGGCTTTGTCGATGTCGGGTGCCACCTCGCAGAAGCTATCGAGCCCGGAACGGATGAATGGATTGCCGACCGTGCGATTGAGCAAAGGGCATTTGCGGATGCGGACTTTACCTTTGTCTACCTCGGACATACGGATGAAGTCGGGCATCGCCACGGGTGGATGTCTCAGCCATACTTGGATGCCATCGCGGGTGCGGACCGGTGCATTTCGCGTGTTCTGGATGCATGGCAGGATGCCGGTTGGCTGGAACACACCACGATTTGCGTTGTCAGCGACCATGGCGGACACGAGCGGACACATGGAACAGATCATGATGATGACATCCTGATTCCATTCATTTTGAGTGGTGCAGGAGTGCAGCGTGGAGTGATGCTCGGAGATGACATCCGGGTGTTTGACACCTGCTGCACCCTCGCACATGTCCTTGGGCTTCCCCAAGATCGAACTTGGGAAGGCCGTGCTGTTACGGAAGCGCTGATTCACTAACGTGGGCGATCCAACAAAAGAAGGCAAGCTTGCGCTCGGCGTCCTCTCACTCGTTGCTGCAACCACGCTGGGTGTGCTGGTCTTTACAGGTGGTATCAATCCATCCGACTACAACCCGTTTCCCAAAAAGCGGGAAATCACCGACATTGAGCGTCTCGAGCAAATGCGCATCGATTTTGCAGAGGGTCGCTTCGATGCGGCATTGGCCACAGCCACGTACCTGATGGGGACAATGCTCGATAACCCCGAACCTCCGAAGCTTGCGATTGCCTGTTATCTTCGCCTCCATCAACCCGGCAAAGCGCGTGAGCTTGCGCGTGACTGGGTTCGCCGCTCGCCGGATGACTTCACTTTCCAGCTGGCGGAGGCCCAGGCGAGCTTGGAGATGGGCTTGATCGATGAAGCCCGCGCAACCCTTGAAAAGATACGCGAGAACCCGAAGGCGGCTCCCGTTGAGAAGGATGCTGCGCTTGCGATGATGGTCCAGACCGACCTCGTCGGCGTAGCGCGGGCCGGTGCTCCGCCGCCAGCCGACCCGATGCCCGAGAGGCCCGCAGGTCGTCCACCGTGGTTAGATATGAAAACAGATCCTCAGGACAAAATCCGTAATGGACGGACTCCATTCAAATCGGGCGGGGAACCGGGTCCTGTGGGTAGTGGAAACGATTAGGCACTAATGGTGATGTTGGCGGTCGGCGTATGATATGCGCCATCTGATGAGCCTGTGATGATACGCGGCGTCCTGCCGGTTTGCTCCGCATAAAGCCGTGCGATTTCTGCAGGAAGCGAACGGGCAAACTTACGGTGGACAAGCACGCAGACGGTGCCACCGCTACCACCACCGGTTATCTTCGCGCCCGCTACGTGTCCGGTGATGGCATGTTCCATCGCAAGGTCCACCAGCAAGTCGGTCTCCGGCGTTCCTAGTCCACACGCCGAGTAGGAAACATGGGCATCAATCATGTAGGCACCGGCATCCTTGAACGCTTCCTCTGTGCCATCCTCAACGCAGTCAATAAAGGAGCGCACGCGGCGATCTTCGTAAATCGGATGCTCAGATGCAGCGCGTACACGGTATGTGACATCGGGGTTGACTTTGGTAACCGTATCAGCGATGCCGCCATAACGCGCTAGAAAGTCAGCTCCGAGCATCCGCTCCGGGAGTGGATCCGCTGCTGTCAATGCCCGGTACCAATCGATATTGCATCGACATAGGTAGTTATTGAAAGACTCACCGGCGCGTTCACTGATCATCCGAAGGCCCATGAATGCACCGACGCGGGCTTCGGTATAGCCGTGTCCGCTGACGCTGTGCTTGACCCCGGAATCGATTCCGAAGACAGCCCAATCCTCCGGAAGGCGGCTGGTCCCTTCGATGGAATGTGGTTGACATTCGAGGCGAAGGAGTGCATCCTTTATGCCGGCTACACAGGTGACCTGATCCATGATGCCACATGGGGCATCGAGAAGGTCATTCTCAACCCGCTGGCAGAGGCGGGCCATTGTCATCGGTTCCATGTCGGCGCAAGCAGCTCCGCAAATGGCGCGCATCGTGGCGACTTCAACCGCAGCGCTACTGGAAACACCGGCCCCAACAGGGACGTGGGATGACACAAACAACCGCCATCCCTGCCCCTGGGGGGTATAACCCGCTTCGGTTGCGAACAGTACGGCACCCGCGAGATAGCCAGCCCATTTTTGTGGTTTTGGAAGAGACCGCAGGTAGGCCTGAAGGCTTGCTACACTCGAGCAGACATCCAACGGAAACGTGACTTCAGGGTCAAGTCCGTTTTCTGCCGCATCCGCGGTGCGGACAACGATGGTTGGTTCGCTGGTGCACTGTGCGGCGACGCAGCAAACCGAGGCGATTGGCATTTCGGCAACAAGTGAGCCGCTGTAGTCAGCGATTCCGCCCATAACATCAAGACGACCGGGCGCGCGGGCGAGAGTGACATCCCCGGGTACGAAGTAGTTCGCAGCCAGGACGATGTCTTCAAAGCGCATTAGGTCGGTGTGCATCATGGGCGGAATCGATTCTTTCGTTACAAAGAATTACGGATGGAAGGTGGCTCCACGGGTGTAGTTGCCATCTGCTTCGCGGACATACTCACGCAGCTCGCCATTGCCGATTTCGATACCTGGTGCGGCTTCATCGGACATATTTTCGAGGTGCTTTACGAGTGCGCGGAGAGAGTTACCGTGTGCTGCGATCAGGACGGTCTTGCCTTCGGCAAGAGCTGGCTCGATGGACTCTGTGAAGTATGGCAACACGCGCTCAGCGGTATCTTCAAGGGATTCTCCGCCCGGTGGACGCTGGGCATAGCCACGGCGGACAGCCTGAATGGCCTCTTCTCCGTATTTTGCCTTCATTTCGGTCTTGTTTTTGCCTTGCCAGTTACCGTAGAAGCGCTCATTGAGGTGCCAGTCTTCGGTCACAGGCGTGCCTTGGATACCGGCGCCATCCATCACGAGCTGGAGGGTTTGCTGCGCACGTACGAGGCCACTTGTAAAGGCGATGTCGACATTGTAGACACCGGCGATTTTCACACCTACTGACTTGGCATCAAGTTTTCCCTTTTCAGAGAGATCAATATCAACCCAACCGGTGAAGAGGTCAAGGGAGTTCCAAACGGATTGCGTGTGTCGGACGAGTAGGAGTCGTCCCTTTCCATCGGCGTGCACGTGCGCGTTTCCTTTCAAGGTCAAACAAGGGGATGTCCCGCATCGGCGGGCGCTTCGTTACCGGTATGTTACCACCGTACGAATTCCGGATTCGAGGTGTGCGTCGCGGTCATCGGTGGAAGTTGACAATTACGGAAAAGCCCCCGGTCGTATGTGACCGGGGGCAATTTAGGTTCTTATGAGAAGACTTTTTCGAGATGGTTATCCCATCGTCTACACCAGCAGCGGCTTGATGACATCGCCAAAGACATCTGTGAGGTGGAAGTCGCGTCTGTGGTTTTTGACCGAAGACTTTAGGGTTCTTGAATTAGGAAGTTGTTTGAAACAATAACCCGAACCATCTACACCAGCAGCGGCTTGATGACATCGCCAAAGACATCTGTGAGGTGGAAGTCGCGACCTTGATTTTTGAGCGCAGCCTTTTAGGTTCCTCAATTACGGAGTTTCTTGAAACAAGAAATCTAAAACCTAAACCAACAGCGGCTTAATGACATCTCCAAAAACATCCGTGAGGCGGAAGTCGCGACCTTGATTTTTGAGCGAAGACTTTTAGGTTCCTCAATTACGGAGACTTATTGAAAATAGAATTCCAAAAGCTAAACCAGCAGCGGCTTGATGACATCGCCAAAAACATCCGTGAGGCGGAAGTCGCGTCCTTGGTAACGATAGGTCAGCTTGGTATGGCCAATACCGAGGAGGTGGAGCAAGGTCGCATTGAGGTCATGGACGCTGACGGGGTTTTCCGTGATGTTGTAGCCGTAGTCATCCGTGGCTCCATACGTGGTACCGCCCTTGATGCCTGCGCCAAGCATAAACATCGAGAAGCACCGTGGATGGTGATCACGGCCATACTCATTCACCGAAAGCGACCCCTGCGAGTAAACCGTACGGCCAAACTCGCCGCCCCAGACGACAATCGTGTCTTCGAGGAGCCCGCGCTCCTCAAGATCCTGAACAAGAGCCCAGGTCGGCTGGTCGGTGTCGCGGACTTGTCCCTGAATCGCACCGGGCAGGCCACCATGGTGGTCCCACCCCATGTGGAAACACTGGACCATCCTGGTCCCACGCTCGCACAGCCGCCGCGCCAGCAGACAGTTCTGGGCAAAGCTTCCTGGGCGATGCACATCCGGGCCGTAGCGCTCAAGCGTCTTCGCCGACTCACCGCTAAGGTCCGTCAGCTCGGGAACGGATGCCTGCATCCGGAAAGCCATTTCGTATTGTGCAACGCGCGTGTCGATTTCAGGGTCGCCCACAACCGTGCGCCGCTTGCGGTTGATCTCTGCAAGCTCATCAAGCATCCCGCGGCGGGTCCCGCGCGCAACGCCATCCGGGTCGCTGAGGTAGAGCACGCGCTCGGCGGCATTACGGAATTTGACACCTTGATGCTGTGTTGGAAGGAAGCCCGAGCCCCAGAGGCGGTCGTAAAGCGGCTGGTCATCCGGGCGGCCGGAGCCACGGGATGTCAATACAACATAGCTTGGCAGGTCAGCATTAAGGGTTCCGAGACCGTAAGCAAGCCATGCCCCGATGCTTGGGCGCCCCGCAAGCTGCGAACCTGTCTGGAGAAATGTGACGGCCGGGTCGTGGTTAATGGCATCCGTGTGCATGCTACGGATAAGACACATTTTGTCGGCCAGCTTGCCGATGTTCGAAAGGAGCTCACTGAGTTCCATTCCGGATTTGCCATACTTCTTGAATCCAAACTTACTCGGCGCAACAGGAAATGTCCCCTGCCCGGCGGTCATCCCTGTCAGGCGCTGGCCTTTTCGAATCGAGTCGGGGAGGTTTTCACCTCGTCTGTCGACGAGCATCGGCTTTGGGTCAAAGAGCTCGTATTGGCTCGGAGCGCCGCTCTGGAAGAGATAAATGATGCGCTTGGCTTTTGGCTTGAAGTGCGGGACATTTGGTAAACCACCAACACGCTTGAGGGGAGGCGCTGCGTTGGCGTACTCGGCCATCAGGCCTCCGAGCGCTGCCACACCGATAGCGCTCGCAGAGTTACGGAGAAACGTTCGTCGGTTCAGTGCATCTTGAGCAGCCAGCAGGTAGTCCATAAGCGATTTTCACACAAATTCACCAATGATTGCCAGCAAGGATACGTGGAAGAATTGTTTCCATTTTGATGTCAGATTTTAGTGTCACATTTGCCCGACATACCTTGATTAGAACTGGAGAACAAGGAACATGACACAACTAAGCAAAAACCCACTTCTTGGCCAAGCAACCGGCGACCGTATCGGCGGTCCTATTCGTATGGCCCTCATTTTAGGGAACAGCATTGCTGATCAACATTGCCTGGACACAGCCGAGCTGACCAAGCGCTACCTGGCGTGGTACCGCACAGATGCCTTCGACACAGGTCCGGTTTGGAGCGCGGTCTTCGATCAGATTTCCGCAGGCATTGATGTCACAGAAGCCGCGAGGAGCGTCGACCACCTGCTCGGCGGGATGACAGCGGGGGCGAATACGGCGCACCGCGCGACGGCGATTGGATGCGCATCGGTGATCCCGGATGCCCTCGTCGCAGCGGAGGCCCGGCGTGAGGCCAAGCTGACACACTGGCATCCAGATGCCGGTGAAGCAAGTGCAGCAACGGCATTGATTATCCGGGGGATGCTGCGTGGGGCGACGCTTGCAGCTGCGGTTTCAGCGGCTGCGGGAGCGACATCCGGGCAGGTCAGCGCCTTGCTTAGCCAGCAAACTATCGACTCGAACTACCTCTCGAATGGCGGCTATGCACCGAAAACACTTGAGGCAGCGCTTTACTTCACGCAGACGAGCACCAGCTTTGCAGATGCCATCCGCAGGTCGATTCACTTCGCCGGGGCATCCAATTACTGCCCGGTTCTGGTCGGGGCTTTTGCGGCCCTGCAGTTTGGCGTCACACCTGTTCCCGGCTACCCGGTGGAAAGCGTACTGCTCGAACCGGTGACGACGACATTTGAGCGGCTCTGGAAAGCCTAATGGGTGAGGCTTTGCAGAAATGGGAGGGCTGTGCGGTAGGCGTTCAGCCCATCTATATCCAATATGGTGGAAGTAATTCCCAAGTCGCTCCCGGCTGTAGCGAGTGATTCACCATTCCAGTCAAAGCATACGGATGCACCTGGATAGGAATACCCCGGGTCAGAGCCAATGCGGTTGATGCCGGCGACAAAACACTGATTTTCAATCGCCCGGGCGGTCAGGAGACGCGTCCAGTGGTGGATACGCGCGACTGGCCAGCTTGCGATGACCAGCATCAGCTCAGGTTGCCACCGGGCAGCTGATGTGCGGAATAGCTCAGGAAAGCGAAGATCGTAGCAGATAAACGGCGAAGCACGGATGCCATTCCATTGAAAAACAACGGGCTCATCCCCTGCACGCCAGACCTCGCCGCCATGCCGAAATGGCTGCTGTTTTACGTAGCGGCCGAGCAGGTCTCCTGTCGGTCCATGGACGAGAGCAACGTTCTCGCTACTTTCAATCGTGCCCGACACTAGGGTGACACCGAGACGGGCCGCGACGCCTGCAAAGTAATCACGATCGGCTTGGTTGTTGTCGGCGGCAAAGTCGCGGCTATGCGTAAAGCCGGTCAGACACGTTTCGGGCAGCACCACCAAATCGCCAGGGCAAATGTCATCGTTTGCAAGAAGGGAATCAATTGTATTGCGGTTCCGTTCAGGGCTTTCCCAAACAATGTCCCACTGGACCATGTGTAGCTGCATGCAACATTCTAAGGCTTATGCTGCTGGAACATCCACAGGCTCAAACACAACGATACGGTGTTCCACAGAGTCCACGACGTAGATACGGCCATCCGCATCGACATCCAGACCACCGAAGCCCATTATCTGACCGTTTCGAAGGCCCTTAGATCCAAATGAATGGAGATGAGTGCCATCACGTTTGTATATGGACAACCTCCAGTTACCTGGGTCAGCAATGAGGTAGCGGTCATTGGGAAGCAATCGCATCACACCTGGGTGCCACAGCTCTCCGACTTCATGACCCGGCTCTCCAAGCGCAAACAGCGGCGTGTCATCCGTGTCGAAAATGTGAAGCAGCAGCGGTTTTCTCTTACATGTAAGGCGCTCCGCTTCTTCTTCCTGAACATTCCATCGACCCTGATAGCCTTGGTCGCCATCCGAAGGCATCCCGCTCACAACCCACAGCCTGCCTTCTTCATCCATGTCAATCGACCCGGGTCCGCCTGCAAACTCACCAAGTCCACCGCCACGCTTTCCGAGGTCTGCGACGCGGTTTCCATTCGCGTCAAAGCGGCGGATGATTTGCTGAAGGCCATCGAGGACCAGAAGACGCCCATGTGAATCCAGCAGAAAGTCTGTGGGATGTCCGGCAGGGAGATAGACCTGGCTAATATAGGAACCCTGTTGGTTGAACTGCTGAGCCCGACGATTATAGATGTCGCCAACCCAGACAGTGCCATCCTTGACGACCCGGATACCGCCAACTTCGCGGAACTCACCTTCATCCCGCCCTTCACGCCCCCATGTGCACGCCCAGCTGCCATCCGGATGAAACTTGGTGACGCGATTACACTGATGCTCTGAGACGAACAGTGAGCCATCTTTGGAAAGGCTGATCACCCCGGGACGGTTGAGAGTCCCTCTTCCAGTCTCTTTGCTCGCCCAATACATTTGCGGCAAACCATTTGTGTCAAAGACAGAGACGGAGGCGTTTCCACGATCCGTTACATAAATGGCAGTCGATGTAACCGCAATACCGACCGGTTGGTCAAATTGTCCAAGTTGATTGCCAAAGCTGCCGAACGAAAAAAGAAAACTCCCATTTGATTGGTAGACTTTGATGCACGCTCCAGCGGTATCGACAACATAAATCCTATCTAAAACCGGGCAGGCAGCGATACCTTGCGGGTTCAGGAGGTGCCCATCCGCTGTGCCAAACCCTCCCAGACAAAAGTTGGCGGTGCAGCTGGTGAGATCGACCTCATATACGGATGCACAAAGGCTATCGGTTACAAAGATGCCACGACCGGGAAGGCTTGCCAAATGGCTGCCTTCGGAAACGACAACACAACCGTCGAACGCCGGAGCGAGCCACTGAAGGAGTGCGCCATCGGCTGTGTATTCAAGTACCAGATTACTCGCCCACGATGCGATGGCAATTGTCCCATCGTGCGTTGCGACGATTGCATTAGGTTCAATTGGATGTCCGTGCACAGGGTGTGTACAAGGAATGACATCAAGCGTCTCAAGCTCTGATGAGAGGATGAGGATGCGGTGATTTTGCGTGTCCGCGATGACAAGATTTCCAGACATACAGGATGCAACATCCCCGGGGCAAAGTAGTTGCGTCGGCGCGGACCCGATGCCACCGGTCTGATTGCGGTAGCTGCCATCCGGGTGGCTCCCAAGAATACGATTCCGGATCATGTCGCTAACATAGACATCGCCAGTCGTTGCTACACATACCCCAACCGGGTCAGCATACCGGTGATGAGGGATGCCTATCGTCTTGGCGTATCTGTAGGACAGCATGTTTTAGTATGCCACTAGGCAGGGGTGTGTCAATCCTGTCCTCGCCTACCTACAGCCTTCCAAGCCAGAAACCTGTTTGCAGCAGATTTAGCTTTTCCTTCGAGCAACAGCTGCGCAATTGCGTTCAGATTTGCCTTATCTGCGGCATTCGCGGCCTGCATACGGGCCATATAAACATCCGCAGGTAACTGTAAGTCGGCACGGGAACACCTGGTTCCACAAAATCGACTCACTGTCTCAAGCCGGGAATAGCCATCCAATTTTGTCGGCTCGATGACGGTGCCCTCTCCGTAGTCATTCCACGTCGCAAGCTGAATGACAGCAGCCTTGCTAGCGTTCGCAAGCTCCAAGGTTTCCGTAAGGGTTCTTCCGTTCCTTGCATCGATGTACCCATAACTATCATGCAGTCCAGCCTCTTTATAGATGTCCTTGAATCCCGGAAAAGCGATCGCAACGGTGGGCTCACCAGCATCCGCGCGCTGACCAAGCTCCCGCATATACCCCCTCCACGTATCTGGAGTGATTTCCTTACCTCCATGCACCGGCGGCCAGCCGTATGGTCCATCAAGCCCATTTGATTTTGATAAGTGAGGCAGCCCCAGGATCAGCGTTTGTGGTTGTAACACCGTTCGTAGTTGCTTCCATTGACTGGCATCGAAATACTGCGGACCAAACACCAGGAGAAGCGGTTTACCTTGCAAACGACAATAGGCTTTGTCTGTAATCCACTGGCGCTGTACCCAAGCGAGGTCACTTTCTGCTTTAGCAACGGCATCGGATGCTTTCAGCTTGCCATTATCAACCTGATGTTTGATAGCCTGATCTTCGTAGCAGATGGCAAATTTCATCCCGGCGCGGCGGATCACCCCGATGACCAGCTCGGTATTACGATGCATGATTGCATAGTCACGGAACTCCGCACGCCCATACCAATCGATAATGATGCCCGTGATGCCCGCAAGCTTCAGTTGTGCGATCTGACACTCAAGGACACGAACATCACCCGAATCGTAAAGCCCGATTGCCGGAGGGTCATGCGTGGCTGACGGGTAGCTTCCCTGAGATGCTGGTGCATCCGGGTTGAACTTCCCCATTGTCCAGTGCCAGCCCCATGCACCGCTGATGTCCTTACTCGCATACCACGGCATGTAATGCACGTATACGGGCTTACGGGATGTTTGGATATGCGGCATATGACATTCTAGTACAGACAAAAGAAAAGGAGGCTCCCATTTGAGAGCCTCCCTCTGTGCTGCGGTTTATGCCACGCCTAAGGCTTGGTTGCTTTGAAGATGAACCTTTCGCCGGCTTTGGCTGTAGGAGCACCGGAGAGGGATGCCTTTATTTCCCAGGTTCCAGCGTTTCCATTTGGATAAATGAACGATCCGCCACTCGCAAGACCACTCACCGAAAATCCTGGTCCCTTCGAGGTCTTTGCTGAGCCCGCATCTCCCTTGAGGGAAATCGTTCCAGAAGGGCTGACGGTCGCATGCAGGCTTAGCCAAATATCGCCCACCTGAATTTTGGCATGTTGACCGGAGAGCACTGTCATTTTCGGGGATGCCACGACTTTTTTGCCATTGACAAGCTTTGCCTCAACAATGACTTCCTTTGATACCTTGCCTGCGTTCGGAACCGCCTCCAAAACCATAACATCTTGTCCATTGACAACGCCGATACCAGACGTGATGTCACGAGAAACGATGCGTCCCGACTTCACAATAGCAGGAGCTTTGCCATCCGTCGTAACGGTTACCGCGGTACCAGGTGCGAACGCAATGTTTGGCAACGCTGTGACATCGATGGTGGCAGCACCCGACTTGAGATCAACGATGTCTGTGATGTCCGGAACTGCGATCCCGGAGGTCGAACCATCTGATGTGATGATTTTGATCTGCTTTTCGACCTTCGCACCCTTTGGTGCATCACCATTTAGCTCGGGGATGTCAAATGAACCATCCGCTTTGGTCTTCACACCCGTCAGTTTACGGGTCTTGCCGTTTTCGGTGATTTCGACATCGAAAGTGCCGCTGCCGTTGCCGATAGCCTTAATGGAAACGGACTGCGATTGGGCCTGCGCCGCCGCCGCGCCGCTAGGCATTACAAGTGGCTTGCTATCGACTTTGACGGACACATTTCCGTGGGGGCCGTCGGTGGTCTCGATAACGATAGGCGGATGCCCATCGACACCGCTGGGCACTTCAATCTTGCCTTTTGGTCCGGGCTTCAGACCATTCAGCTTACGGGTTTTGCCGTTTTCGGTGATTTCGACATCGAAAGTGCCGCTGCCATTTCCGATCGCTTTGACCGAGACATTGCTGCTGTGGGCCTGTGCTGCCGCCGCGCTGCTAGGGAGAATGAGAGGCTTGCCTTCGACCTTTACGTTCACTCCGCCTTGTGGAGCATTTGGATCGATTACAATCGTCGCTTCGCCATGAAGGCCACTTGGAATCTCGATGAACCCCTTTGGTCCGGGCTTCAGACCTGTCAGCTTACGCGTCTTGCCGTTTTCGGTGATTTCAACATCGAAGGTGCCGCTGCCATTTCCGATCGCTTTGACCGAGACATTGTTGCTGTGGGCCTGTGCCGCCGCCGCGCCGCTAGGCATTACAAGTGGCTTACCTTCGACCTTGATAACCTTACGTTGCTTCCGATCGGCTATCCCAGCGGGAGGATTCAACTCCATCAACTCAGGAAGGTCAAAGTTGCCATCCGGAGTAGACTTGACGCCTGTGAACTTTCGGGTCTTGCCATTGTGGGTGATTTCGACATCAAAGGTGCCATCCTTGGCTGCGACAGCCTTGACCGCGACGGCATTATTTCCTGGTGCTGGGGGTGCATCCAATTTGACTGTCTGGGCGTAACCCGCATTTGAAAGACCAAAGAGCG
>VFQT010001160.1_pt1 | contig 33329 bp, 38 predicted proteins | sample 3512381 | NCBI WGS metagenome assembly VFQT01 (sample SAMN10412376, study PRJNA504923) | tailings metagenome | isolation source: Relicate 2 Philex TSF3 active mining site | place: Philippines: Tuba, Benguet | collected 2017-08-29 | reverse complement strand
CCTTGAAGTCCATGTCGCCGAGGAAGTCCTCGATGCCCTGGATGTCGGTGAGGATCCGCACTTCTGCGCCCTCCTTGATTAGGCCCATGGCGGCGCCGCTTACGGGGGCCTTCAGGGGCACGCCGGCATCCATCAGGGCGATGGTGCTGCCACACACCGATCCCATGGAGGTGGAGCCGTTGGAGCTCAGGCACTCCGACACCACACGCAGCACGTAGGGGAAGCTTTCTTTGCTGGGCAGCACGGGGATCAGAGCCCGCTCAGCCAGTGCACCGTGGCCGATTTCGCGGCGGCCGGGGCTGCGCATCGGCTTGGTTTCGCCGGTGGAGTAGGGCGGGAAGTTGTAGTGGTGCAGGTAGGTCTTCTCGTTGGACGGGTTGAGGTCGTCCATTTCCTGAGCGTCGCTCGGGGTGCCGAGGGTGGCGCAGGAGAGCACCTGGGTGAGGCCGCGCTGGAACAGGCCCGAGCCGTGCACGCGCTTGGGCAGCACGCCGGCGGCAGCGCTGATCGGACGCACCTCATCAAGGTTGCGGCCATCCACGCGCTTGCCGTCTTTCACGATCTGATCGCGCATCAGCTTTTTGGTGAGCGACTTGTAGCTGTTGCCCAGCGCTTTGCCGTTGCTGCTCACCGCCACCTTGATGGCGTCGTCGTCTTTGAGGCTGCCGATCTTTTCGGCCACCTGGGCCTTGATCGCATCGAGCTGCTCATCGCGCTCGGCTTTGGTCAGGCTGAACTGCTTGAGCACGTCGCCGATCCCCTTGGCGCATTCCTTCTCCAGGAACTTGGGCAGGGTGTCGTCGGCCACCTGCGGCTCGGGGATCACCTGCTCGATCCCGAGTTCTTTGAGCAGGGCTTGTTGGGCCTTGATCAGTTCGCACACGGCTTCGTAACCGAAGTCGATCGCTTCGATCACGTCCTGCTCGGGCAGCTGGTTGGCGCCCGCTTCCACCATGATCACGCCCTCAGGGGTGCCGGCAACCACCAGATCGAGGTCGGAGCGCTCGATCTCGCGGTAGCTGGGGTTGAGCACGAAGTCGTCGCCCAGCAGGCCTACGCGCACAGCCGCCATGGGGCCATGGAAGGGGATCTTGGCCAGCAGAGTGGCGAGGGAGGCGCCGGTGACGGCGAGCACATCGGGCGGAACCCGCTCATCGAGCGACATGCAGGTGGCGACGATCTGCAGGTCGTCGCGCAGCCAGCTGGGGAACAGCGGGCGCATCGGCCGATCGATCAGGCGAGCGATCAGGGTGGCCCGCTCGGGCGGACGGCTTTCGCGGCGCATGAAGCTGCCGGGGATGCGACCGGCGGCGTAAAGGCGCTCTTCGTAATCGCAGATCAGGGGCAGAAAATCGATGCCCTCACGCCCGCCGGAGCGGGTGGCGGTGACCAGAACGGCGGTATCTCCGCATTCGACCATCACTGAACCGCCTGCCTGGGGAGCGAAGCGGCCGGTGGTCAGCCGGATCTCCCGACCATCGAAGGAGATCGACTGAGTGTGACCTTGCACTTGGGCTTATGTCTTGTTTGTTGTCAAGTGCGATTCTCGCATCCGGCGTGCGAATGCCGTGACAACGCCCGCAATCTCTTTGGAAAGCGGGGCGGCTGTTGTGGGGGTGTTCAGCTGGCAGCGCCTCCGAATGGTGCTTGAGCCATTAAAAAAGCGCCCTGTGGCGCTTTTGATCATGCAAGTGGTGGAGCGGAAGCTCACCAGGACGACTTGACCACGCCGGGCAGCTCACCTTTGTGAGCGCGCTCGCGCAGCTGGTTGCGGCACAGGCCGAAATCGCGATACACACCGCGGGGCTTGCCGGTGGCCCAGCAACGGTTGCGCAGGCGCACCTTGGCGCTGTTGCGGGGCAGACCCTGGATCTTGCGGTGGATCTCCAGGCGCTCCATCGGATCGGCAGCGGCTTCAAAAGCAGCCATCAGAGCGGCGCGCTTGGCAGCGAAGCGCTCAACCATCTTCTGGCGCTTGACGTCGCGCGCAATCATCGACTTCTTCGCCATGCGGCCTGGACTCAACGGGCAATGACAAACCAGAGTACCCCTCGGGGTGCCCTCAACGGCCGAGCAGTTGCTGCACCGCCGCCAGCTGGCTGGTGTCTTTCACGATCAGCACCAGGCTGAGGCCCACCAGAAACACAAAACCCGACTGCATGAAGGCCAGTTGGAATTTCTCGGGCAGGGGTTTGCCGCGCAGGCCCTCAAGCATCAGGAAGACGAACTGCCCGCCATCCAGTAGGGGCAGGGGCAGAGCGTTGAGCACTGCCAGGTTGATCGAGATCAGTGCTGTGTAGAGAAACAGGCTGCTGCCGCCCTGCTTGGCGAGTGAGGCGCCCATTTCAACGATTTTCACCGGGCCCGACACCTGGCTGGCCGTCTCGCCGAAGTGGGTGGCCAGGGTGATGAAGCCCTCCACCGTGCGCTGGGTGAGGCTGACGAAGTCTCGGTTGGCCTGGCGCATGATCTCGCTAGGGCCCTGGGGCCGGCGGAAAGCTTCGGTGCCGCTGGGCTGCAGCTGGGCGCCGATGCGGCCGATGCCGCTGAGATCCGCCGGTGTGAGGGCGATGCTGATCGCTTTGCCGGCCCGTTCAGCCTGGAGCTGCAGGGTTTGATCTGGGGCCCCTTTCACCCGTTCCACCAGCTGAGCCACAGCGCTTTGCCCCCCGCCTAGATCCACACCATCGGCGGTGAGGATGCGATCGCCGGGGCGCAGCCCTGACGCTGCAGCGGCCTGCCCAGGCTGAACTCCAGCCACGAGTACCCCTGGTGTGGTGCTGAAGCCAGCCGGGATGCCCACCACCAGGCCCTGAGCCACCAAGACACTCCAGGCCAGCAACAGGTTGGCCAAGACGCCCGCGGCGATCACCAGAGCCCGTTGGGAGATCGGGCGGTTGCGCAGGAGGTCGGGGTCGTCGGCGGGGATGGTGCTCTCTTCGTCGTCATCGGGGAATGACACGAAGCCCCCCAGGGGAATCGCCCGCAGGGCGAACTGCACGCCACGCCGCTGGCGCTCCAGCAGCACAGGCCCGAAGCCAACGGAGAAGCCGCTGACGCGGATGCCCTGCCAGGTGGCGGCAAAGAAATGGCCGGCCTCGTGCACCACGATCAAGCCGGCCAGGATCGCCAGGGCCGTGAGAACCCCCATCCGCGCAGGTGCAAAGTGACTCCATTGTGGAGGGATGCCCCGGCCTGATGACGCACCGCTGCGATGCCCTGCTGGTGGGGGCCGGAATCATGGGCGCCACCCTGGCCCGGTTGCTGCGTCAGCTCGATCCGGCCCTGGAGGTGGTGGTGCTCGAACGGCTGCCGGCGGTGGCGGCTGAGAGCAGTGCTGCTCTCAACAACGCGGGCACCGGCCATGCGGCCAATTGCGAGCTCAACTACACCCCTCAGGCGGCTGATGGCTCGGTGCCGATCGCCAAAGCGTTGGCCATCAATGCCGCCTTTGAGCAGAGCTTGCAGTTCTGGGCTGCCTTGGTGGAGCGCGGCGAGCTGCAAGATCCGGCGGCGTTCATCCGGGCGGTTCCCCACCTGAGCTTTGTGTGGGGTGAGGCGAATGTGGCTTTCCTGCGCCGGCGCTGGGAGGCGCTGAACGCCACGCCCCAGTTCGCCGGCATGCAGTGGAGCGGCGACAGCGCTCAGCTGCGCGAGTGGATGCCGCTGGTGATGGAGGGGCGCAGGCTCGATCAGCCACTGGCGGCTACCCGTGTGGCCCGCGGTACCGATGTGAATTTCGGAGCGCTCACGGCTGCCTTGCTGCAGGGCGTGGATGTGCGGCTCGACCATGATGTAGTGGGCCTTGATCGCAGCGGCAGCGGCTGGTTGGTGGAGGCACGGCAGCCCAGCGGCGGCAGCGCTTCTTTTCAGGCGCCGTTTGTGTTTCTGGGTGCTGGTGGTGGTGCTTTGCCGCTGCTGCAACGCTCGGGCATTCCCGAAGTGCGCCAATACGGCGCCTTCCCCGTGAGCGGTCAATGGCTGGTGTGCCGCAATCCCGAGGTGATCGCCGGCCACAACGCCAAGGTGTATGGCAAAGCGGCCGTGGGAGCGCCGCCGATGTCGGTGCCGCACCTCGATACCCGTTGGATCGACGGCCAGCGGGCGCTGTTATTTGGCCCCTACGCCGGTTTCAGCACCCGCTTCCTCAAGCAAGGCTCCCTCTGGGATCTGGCGCGATCGCTCAAGCCGTTCAACCTGCTGCCCAGCCTGCAGGTGGGCGCCTCCAATGTGGATCTGGTCCGCTACCTGGTGACACAGGTGGCGCAGAGCCAGGAGCAACGGCTCGAGAGCCTGCGTCAGTTCCTGCCCCAGGCCCGCGGCGAGGATTGGGAGATGGCCGTGGCTGGCCAGCGGGTTCAGATCATCAAGCAGATCAACGGCCGCGGCAGCCTGCAGATGGGCACCGAGGTGGTGAGCAGTGCCGATGGATCTCTGGCAGCGCTGCTGGGTGCCTCACCCGGCGCTTCCACCGCGGTGCAAACGATGCTCGAGGTGCTGCAGCGCTGCTGGCCCGAGCGCTTCGGCAGCAGCGCCTGGCAGGAGCGGTTGCGCTTTCTGATCCCTGGCTGGGGGATGGATCTTGCGCAGGATGCCGCTCAGCTCACGGCCCTGCGCGCCCGCATTAACGCAGCGCTTGGGCTTGCTATCGGCTGAGTGGCTGTTGGCATCAGCCGCCTGAGGTGCTCAGGGGTGTGTGCTGTGGTGCGCCTCCAGCTCCGGATATCCATGGATATCCCGAGTCGGACGGTTATGCGGAGCACTGCCGCACTGCCGGACCGCCGCTCAGATTGCCGCCTGGATGGACTCAGAGCCGAAGTAGGGCACCAGGGCAGCGGGTAGTTTCACCGAACCATCAACCTGCTGGCCGTTCTCGAGCAGCGCCGCCATCGTGCGTCCCACGGCCAGGCCGCTGCCGTTCAGGGTATGCACCAGCTGCGTGCCCTTGCCCTCCTTCATCCGGATGGCGGAGCGGCGGGCCTGGAAGTCGCCGCATACTGAGCAGCTGGAGATCTCGCGGTAGGCCCCGGCGCCCGGCAACCACACTTCGAGGTCGTAAGTGCGGGAGGCGGAGAAGCCCATGTCACCGGTGCAGAGCTCGATTTTGCGATAGGGGAGCTCGAGTGCTTCCAGCACGGCTTCGGCATCGGCAGTGATCTGCTGGTGCGCCTCGGCAGATGTATCGGGGTGGCAGAACCAGTAGAGCTCCACCTTGTTGAACTGGTGTAGGCGGATGAGGCCCCGGGTGTCGCGCCCGTAGCTGCCGGCTTCACGGCGGAAGCAGGGGGTGTAGGCCACGTATTTCAGGGGCAGCTGCTCGGCCGGGATCACCTCATCGCGGTGCAGCGAGGTGACGGGCACCTCGGCGGTGGGGGTCAGCCAGAGGTCGTCTTCGGCGCAGCGGAAGCTCTCCTCGGCAAACTTGGGCAGCTGGCCTGAGCCGGTGAGGCTGGCGCTGTTCACCAGGATCGGCGGCAGCACCTCGCGGTAGCCCTTACCGCCGTGCAGGTCGAGCATGAAGTTGATCAGCGCTCGCTCCAGCCGCGCGCCCTGGCCCAGCAGGGTGACAAAGCGGCTCTGGGCGATGCGAACAGAGCGCTCGGCTTCGAACAGCTCAAGGCGCTCAGCGATCTGCCAGTGCTCTTCAAGCCAGTCTTCCTTCTTGCGAGGGTTGCCCCAGCGCTTGATCTCCACGTTGTCGTCTTCGCTGCGGCCATCCGGGGCGTCGGGCGATGGCAGGTTGGGGAGCGTGAGTAGCTGCTCCCGCAGCTTGGCCTCCAGCGCCTTCTCTTCCTCCTCCAGCACCGCCACCTGCTGCTTAATGCGGTTGCCTTCGTTGCGCAGCTCCTGCACCTCAGGGCTGTTGGGGGCCGCGCCGCCTTTGATCTTCAGACCCACCTCCTTGCCGATGCGGTTCCCATCGGCCTGCAGGTTGCTGCGCTGCTCCTCCAAGTCGCGCTCCTGGCGAGCCATCAGCTGAAGGCCTGTGAGGTCGAGCGTCATGCCGCGACGGCCGAGCTGCTCCGTGATCAGCTCGGGGTTGTCGCGCAACAGGCGCTGATCCAGCACGGGCCCACGGTCAAAGGTGGCCCGAGCCTACGGGCCGGGGTTCTGTGCTCTGATCGTGTCAGTGCCTCAGAGGACCTGAACCACTTCGCTCACTTCGGGGATTGCTTCGCGCAGCTTCCGCTCGATGCCCATCTTCAAGGTCATGGTGCTGCTGGGGCAGGAGCCGCAGGCGCCCTGCAGTCGCACCTTCACGATCGGGCCGTCGATCTCCACTACTTCCACGTTGCCGCCGTCGGCCATCAGATAGGGACGTAGCTCATCGAGGGTGCGCTCCACGTTTTCCAGGGTTAGCGCGCGGGGATCGCTGGCATCAGGTGCGGCAGTTTCTGCGGTGGTGGTGCTGGTGGCGGTTTCGGGTGCGGCGTTGGCGGTGTCGGTGCTCATGGCGCTCTCGGGTGCTGCAACGAGCTTAGGTAGGTCCCTCGGCGGCCTGACCAGGCTCACTCGTGCAGCGGGCCCGTGAGGTTCACCACCGCCACGCCTGTCGTGATCAGGGCGATGCCCAACAATTGGCCGAAGCTGGGGATCTGGCGGTAGGCGAACACGCCCACCAGCACGATCGCCACGATCCCGATGCCGCTCCAGAGGGCATAGGCGACGCCGAGGGGGATGGTTTGCACCACCTTTGCGAGCAGCAGCATGGCGCTCCCATAAGCCGCCAGTACCACCAGGGTTGGAAGGGGGCGGCTCATGCCGGCGGAGAGCTTCAGGCAGGAGGTGCCTACCACTTCAGATGCAATCGCGAGGAGCAGCAGCAGCCAGCTAGGGGTGGTGGGCATGGGGGGATGGGCACCTCTCCCTAGGATCACCCCATCGAGATCCACCGCCCCGAGCCGGGACGAACCCGAGAACACTTCAGCGAATGACCGACGTTCCCGCCTCACGGATCCGCAATTTCTGCATCATTGCCCACATCGACCACGGCAAGTCGACCCTGGCGGATCGCTTGCTGCAGGAAACGGGAACGGTGGCTGCTCGCGATATGCAGGAGCAGTTTCTCGACAACATGGATCTCGAGCGTGAGCGAGGTATCACGATCAAACTCCAGGCCGCGCGGATGGAATACAAGGCGGCCGATGGTGAGATCTACATCCTCAACCTGATCGATACCCCCGGCCACGTTGACTTCTCCTATGAAGTGAGCCGCTCGCTGCAGGCTTGTGAAGGTGCGTTGCTGGTAGTGGATGCCAGCCAGGGCGTGGAAGCGCAGACCCTGGCCAATGTGTATCTCGCGATCGAAAACAACCTCGAGATCATCCCGGTTCTCAACAAGATTGATCTCCCGGGCGCCGATCCCGAGCGCATCAGTGAAGAGATCGAAGCGATCATCGGCCTCGATTGCTCCGGTGCCATTCCTTGTTCCGCCAAGAGTGGTTTGGGCGTTTCCGACATCCTCCAGGCCGTTGTGGATCGGGTGCCGCCACCGCCAGATCGGGTGAAGGAACCGCTGCGGGCGTTGATCTTCGATTCCTATTACGACCCCTACAGGGGCGTGATTGTGTATTTCCGGGTGATCTCCGGCTCGATCCGCACCAAAGACAAGGTGCTGCTGATGGCCAGCAAGAAAACCTACGAGCTTGATGAAGTGGGCGTGATGGCCCCGGATCAGCGCAAGGTGGACAGCCTGCAAGCCGGAGAGGTGGGCTATCTCGCGGCCTCGATCAAGGCAGTGGCCGATGCGCGCGTGGGCGACACGATCACCCTGGTGAACAACCCAGCTTCAGAGCCGCTGCCCGGCTATACCGAGGCCAAGCCGATGGTGTTTTGCGGCCTGTTCCCTACGGATGCCGATCAATACCCCGATCTGAGAGAAGCGCTCGACAAGCTGCAGCTCAGCGATGCAGCGCTCAAATACGAGCCGGAAACCAGCAGCGCCATGGGCTTCGGCTTCCGCTGCGGCTTCCTCGGGCTGCTGCATATGGAGATCGTGCAGGAGCGGCTGGAGCGGGAATACAACCTCGACTTGATCGTCACCGCCCCCTCAGTGATCTATCAGGTGAACATGCTCGATGAAACCACTGTGATGGTGGATAACCCGGCCACCTTGCCCGATCCCCAGAAGAGGGAATCGATCGAAGAGCCCTATGTGAAGCTCGAGATCTACACCCCCAACACCTACAACGGCACCTTGATGGAGCTTTGTCAGGAACGCCGTGGTGAGTTCATTGATATGAAATACATCACCACCGACCGTGTGACGCTGCACTATGAGATGCCACTGGCGGAGGTGGTTACGGATTTTTTTGATCAGATGAAGAGTCGCACAAAGGGTTATGCCTCGATGGAGTATTCCCTGATTGGCTATCGGAAGAACGACCTTGTGCGTTTGGATGTCTTGATTAATGGCGAAAAGGCTGATCCGCTCACCACGATCGTGCACCGCGATAAGGCCTACAACGTGGGCAAGGGCCTGGTGGAGAAGCTCAAGGAACTGATTCCCCGCCAGCAGTTCAAGATCCCGATTCAGGCCTCGATCGGCAGCCGTGTGATCGCCTCTGAAAGCATTAGCGCTATGCGCAAAGACGTGCTTGCGAAGTGCTATGGCGGCGACATCTCTCGCAAGAAAAAGCTGCTGCAGAAACAGGCCAAGGGGAAAAAACGCATGAAGGCGATGGGCAAGGTGGATGTTCCCCAGGAGGCCTTTATGGCCGTGCTCAAGCTCAACCAGTGAGTCGCCTATCAACAGTGCCAGCCGCCTTGCTCGCAGCCGGTTTGCTGCTTGGGAGCAGCAATGTTCGTGCCGCTGAAACGCCGCAACTCACATCTCCGGCCGACACACAAACTCTGCGGCTGGCCAGCGGCGCCGAGCTCTGGACGATCCCCTACGCGGCCCTGCAGCAGTTCGTGGCTGATGGCACCATCGCTGACCGGCGCCTGTTGCAGCTGGTGGCCAATTCAGGCTGGCCCGACGAGCAACTGCGGGCAGCCCTGGCCAAGCCCTACGCCGTGGAGCTAGTGCCCCTCGCCAACTTCCTGTATTCCCCTGCAGGTGTGGCGTTTCTGAAGCAGCAAACCCAGGCTTTCCGGCCCCTGCTGGCCCGCAGTCGCGATCTGCGGGTTGAGGGTTTGAGGGCGGCGATCTTGCGCACCGCCAAAAGCGGCACGATCTCGGCGATCACCCTCCTGCAAAACCTGCCCACCAGCTTCGTGGTGGAGCTGGGTGGCCCGCCCACTTTGCGCTGCTCCAGCCTGCCCTGCACCAACCCGCAGCAATGCACCTCAACTCTGAGCTGGTGGGCCTTCTTGCCGGCTTGTCTGCAGGCAGCGGCTACCGCGGCGCCGTGACACGATCTCCTGCAAGCAAAGCCCTCTCTTCAGCGCAGTAGTCGCGCAGGCCGAGCTGGTGAGCCGTGCGGTTGAAACCGGTGCGGGCCTCCTGGCGAAGGTTTTCAGTGCAGCGGCGGTAGAGCAGTTGACGGTTGAGCGCGGCCTGCTCCCACCACCAGAATCCTGAGCTGCCAATGGCCCGGCACACCAACGTGCCTGCGGGCGACACCAACCATTGGGCGGCGCTGGTGCCCGGCGCCAGGGTGCTGCCACCGCAGCTGCGGGGTTGTTGCAGCGGTGCAAAGCTCTGGCTGGTGATCACCACCGTGGACGGGTAGCTGGGATCGCAGAAAAGATCCTTGCCGTCGAGTGGGTTGCGGATGGGCCCGCTGCTGCTGCCCTGGCGCTGGGCCAGGGCGCAGCTGCGGGCAATGCGATCGGCGTCGCTGATCAGCTGCGCTGCGGTGAGATCGTCCGCGGCGTCTCCTTGGCGGTCTGCCTGTAGTCGCTGCAGAGCATCCACCCCGCGCCATTGGCCGTAGGCCAGAGGTGGGGCCGCCAGCACACCAATCAGGGCCCAGGGCAGCCAGTTGCCTTCGAGCTTGCGAAACGCCACCAGCGAGGCGATCAAGCCGATGGGACCGGCCGTGAACAGGCCTGCTGCCGCAGCCCCCAGCTGTTGGCGCCAGCTGGAGATCTCGTGGATCTCCAGCAGTTCGATGTCGCGGTCAAGCCCTTCGGCCATCGCCGCAGTGTTGCCACTGTCTCTGTTGTAGCCACAGGGGAATGCTCAGCCCATGGTTTGCCGCAATGCTCCATGGTTCACCGCTTTCACCCGGCCCGCGATGCCGGATTTGTGTTGCCCCTCTCGCTCAGCGGGGCTTTGGTGTTGCTGCTGAGCAGCCTGTCGTTGCAGTCGATGGTGTTGCATACACGGCAGGTGCAGGCGGCTGAGCGCACGCGCCTGCAGCTGGACGATCGCCTCGCCTCTGGGGCGCAGCGCCTGGCGGCCGACTTTCAGGGCCGTCTCGCCTGCCTGAAAGCGGTGCCTCTGGCGGATTGGCGCCTGCAGGCGCTGCGTGAGCCCTGCCCGGCTGGGCTGAATCCGGAGGCCCTGCAACGGTTGTGGATTGATGGCCAAGAGCTGCAGCTCGCTGGCTGGACGCCTCAGCCTGGAGGTGAAGGCACCTTGCAGCTCCAGCTCCCGGGTGGCGGCCTCGCGCGTCGCTATTGGCTGGGAACGGCAGGCGTGAAGGAGCTGGGCTGATGCAGATCGTTGAAGTGATGGCCGCGGCGGCTGTGTTCACGGCCGCGTCCGGCAGCTCCCTGCAACTGTTTGCCCAGGCGGCCAGCCGCACCCAGGAATCCGAGGCACGCCAGCAGCGGCTCGAGCGGATCGAGCTGGATCGCCTGCAACTGCAGGCCCACTGGCGCCGCCAGTTGGCAGGGTCTACGGCTTGTGTCACCAGCCCTGAACAGTTCAGGGCCCTGGCAGCAGCTGTGCCTGTTCCGCCGCAGCTGCAGCGGGAGGTAGTGGTCGGCGAGCAGCCTGATGAACTGCGGCTGCGTTGGCGGTTTGATGGCGAACCAGCCGTTGTGCGTGAGCGGCTGTTCACCACAGCAGGGCTGGGCGCTTCGTGCACTGCCGTAGCTCCACTCACCGACAGCCAGCTGGAGGGCCTTCCGTGATGGCTCCCATCAACGCCCGTCGCGCGGCCGGTTATTCGCTGGCAGAGCTGCTCGTGGGGATCGCGATTGTGGGGCTGTTGGCCGTGCTGGGCTGGAGCGGTGGCAGCGAAACCCTGGCCCGCCAACGACTGGAAGCCGCCACGCGCCGCCTGGATCAAGGCATCCAGCGCGGCCGGGCCGAGGCCCAGAAGCTCGGGCATCCATGCGGCTTGAGCCTGCAGCCGCAGGGATGGGCGCCACCGGCTCAGAGCAGCCTGGCACCCTGCCTGCAAACGCTGGAGAGCCTCAAGGAGCCGCTTGCGGCTGGCGAGGTGCAGTTGACGCACAACTTCCCGGCTGTGCTCCGCTTCAGCAGTAATGGGTTGGTGCTCGATGGCGGTACGGCCGTGCTCAGCGCCACCGGCACCACGCTGCAGCGCTGCCTGGTGATGGCCCTGCCACTCGGGATCACCCGGTTGGGCCGTTACCGCCAGGGTGGTTGTGAACCTGATCCGTCGCTGTAGGGCTATGGGCGGGTTTTCATTGGTGGAGCTGATGCTCTCGCTCAGCCTGGGGTTGGCGCTCAGTGGCGTGATACTGCAGGGCCTGATGGCCGAAGGCCAGAACGCTGCCCGCTTTTCTCGGCTGATGCGTGAACGGGCCGCTCAGCGACGCACGCTTGAGCTGCTGAAACAGGATCTGGCTCAGGCCTGGGCTGTGAGCACAACCCCGGAGTTGGAGCAGCACGGGTGCAGCCTGGCGGGACGACTGGCGGTGCTGCATCTACGCACGGCAGCAGGATCCATCACCTATTCCGTGGGTCCGGCCCCAAGCGCGATCTGGCGAGGCCGCGTGTTGATGCGTTGCGGGCCAGCCTTTGGGCTGGAGGGATTGATCACAGCTGGGCCGCAGCCTCTGAATCGGGTGGTGATCGATGGGTTGGTTGTGAAGTCGACCAGTGGGCAGGGCTGTAGAGCGACTGCCGCTACAGGTGTTGGCGATCATATTGATTTGGCCGGATCTTCGGCGCTCGGTTTTTCGGCCTGCTATCAGACTCAAGCAGGGTTAATGATTTTAAAGTTGGAGCAGTCTTTTGCGCAGGGTTTAGAGGGGCTGCGGCTGCATATTCGCCAAAATCTTGTCGCTCAGGCTCCAGTTCATCCAAGTTCTTAAGAGTATGGGCTTGGCGCTCACGGGCACCACCCTTGGGCTGGAGTGGTGAGCGTTGTGTTGAGCTTGAGGGAAATAGTGCTATTTGCCGTCGATGTGTAATGGATGGAGATCAGGTTTTTGTTATCCGCTGGCACTGATATTGTCCGATTGATCGCTAAACTTCCTTGCCGCATCGGGATGCCTGTTAAATCCACCGTGCTGGCAACGGCCAGCTCGCTCGCTCGATCGTTCAATAAAGATTGTCCCAGGGTTCCTTTAGAACAAGCGCTTGCATCAGGACTGTAAGCGAGTTGGCCATCGCTAGTGGAGCTCATCGCCCATTGCGACACTTCGTGGCGTACTCGTTCAAGATCAGCATTGACTGCAGCGTTGGCACCATCACGGAGCTTTGCTTTGCCCGTTGCCACCATGGATTGAGTGAACAGTGCTGTTGACTGGCTGACAGTCAACATTAGGATTGCTGAGGCAATCATCGCCTCCACCTGGCTGAAGCCTCTGGAGCATTGTTGATGTCGATCTCTTCTGGTTCTCAAGGGATCACCTCTCGGGGGTGGTATGCCCTCAGCGGTGAGTATGCCGGTGGCGGATTGAAATCATTGGCGACGTGGTTGGGTTTCATGGTTGTTAATCGGGGAGGTCAACCCGCGCATCCTGGAAAATCAGGATCTCCACGTTCTTGAGCGTGTCAGTGCCATCCGGACCGGTGACGCTACAGCTTATTTTGCTGCAGCCATTGAGTGTGTAGCTGCTTCTATTTCCTGAGAAAAATACAATATCAAGATTGTTGCCACCGTTCACTGTGTCGTTGCCTGCGCCAGGGAGGTAGCTGTTTTTCTCGCTTCCCCCGATGAGAGTGTCGTTGCCGCCCCGTCCGACTAAAACATCATCCCCACTTCCACCGTTGAGGGTGTCTGGTTCAAGGGTGCCTCGGAGAACATCATTGCCCCCTTTCCCGTCCAGGGTGGCCCGACCAAAGTCACCAGCCTCCAGGATGTCGTTGGCTCCATCGGATCCTGTGATGGTGTCTCCCTCATCACCTAGCGCACTGCTGCCAAAACCCCGGCCGCAGATCAGAACGTCTTCGCCAACCTGCACCTGTGCAATACTGACAACCAGCGTGTCTGCTTTGCTCGAGCTGCCTTCCAGCCTCACAAGGTTGGCGGCGTCGCACAGGCTGTTTTCGTTCGGTCTTGAATATAACGGGCTGATGCGTGTTCGGGCTGAGTCCTGCTGGCTGTAAGTCACGCGAGCATGCCCTTGAATGGCCAGGCTGAAGTCAGCCTGTTTGGCATCCGTGGATGCACTGGCTGAGAAGCCTGCTCCGGCGGCGCTACCGTCGAGCCCATCGAGAATCGGGGCCAGGCTGAGTGTGGTGTTGTAGGAGCCGTCGTGATTCAGGCCCGGACCACAGCGCCACAGCGTGTTTTGAGGGAGCCAGCCGGCGCTGGATGGTTTGATTGCGTAGATCACAGGCGGTAAATCGCGCCTGAGATCAAGTCCGAGTCGAAATTGGCTGTTGCTGAATCCACATGCAGCTGGAATGGCAATCTTGCTGGTATCCGCAATCACCCGTTCCGATAAAGCCACCTCGGCCTCAATGAATGTCGTGGTGCGGCTCCAGTCGCTGCGTTGCCGTTCCATGGCTTCTGCGCGTTCACTGCTGCGGATGTTGGAGATGAGCAGGTCGCCAGCGACTGTTGCTGTCAGCAGGCTGATCGCGGCTGCGATCAGCAGTTCAGGCAGGGTGAACCCCTGGCTGTCAGAAGGCGGTCGTGAAGTCACAGCCGGTGGAGGTGGCTTTCCCGGATCGGATCTGCCCGAGTGGCGCCAGCACGGCCACGCAGCGATCTGAACCGGCCTGGGGCATGTGGAATTTGAGCAGTAACCCGGAGGTAGCCGTGCCGCGGGGTGTTACGACCAAGCTGTTGCTGCCAGTTTGTGCATGGGTGCAATTCAGGGGCATGGTCGAGGGATCGCTTTCTCCGATCTCCGCACTGCAGAGCAGCAGTTCGCTGCTGTTCTGCACCTTGAGGGGTAGATCGAGGGAGGCATACAGCGTGGCGGCGCAAAATTCGGCGTTGTTCTGGGGATTGGGATCCAGCGATAGCTGCCGGAGATGGCGATCCACGCGGATGCGGCATGGCGTGGCCTTTTGGATGGCCACACGCCGCACGTCATCCAGCCAGGCTGCTGTTTCCCTGCTGGCCGCCTTCACCTGCTCGGCACGCCAATTGCGGGTGTAGATCACGAAGCCGATCCCGGAAAGGATGCCCAGGATGGTTGCGGTTATGAGGAGTTCCACCAGGGTGAATCCCTCAGAACTGCCTGGAGGCTGGCATCGAGCGCTGGTCATTGGGCAAATCCCTGGAAACCGCGCCAGCTATTGATGCCCAGGGCTACATAGTCGCGGATGCTGATCGCAAAGGACGTTCCGAAATTCTCTAGAAGTTGTGATCCCATGTCTTTGGGAACCACGAGTTGGGCTTGGTTTGAGGCAGAGCCATCCCAAATCTTGGTCCACAGTGCACCGTAGATATCTCCTCCACCGCATTCACCATCAGACGTGCACTGCGCCGTTGCCTGAGCTCCTCCATTGATGCCCATCTTGGCGCAGGGAAAATAGGCGAATAGACCTGCTGCTTTGCTCGGTTTTGAGGCGCCAGCGAGCGTGACCGTCTGATTTGAAAAGGTTGGATCACTGCTGCAGCGAGAATCGCTACTGATCGGATTCCCGAATACTCCTAAGTGTCCAGGCTCGCCAGCATGGTTAATGCCTGCTTGCCCACTGGCACTGATAGTGCCGCTCACATAGAGGCGAACAGGTCCGGCTGTGCTGTCGACCGTGAGCAGGTTCTGTCCCTGCAGGTTGATGCTCTGGATCAGGCAGTGGGTGATCGGCGGAGCGCTGGTGTCCGTGGCGCACATGCCAGCATTGTTGCTGGTGGCTGGTGATGTGGTCGGCGTGGTCTTGGCTGTGATGGTGGTTGCATTGATGATGCTTTTTGCTGTAACAAAAGATTTCAGGGATGCGGGAAAGACAGGAACATCGGGGGTGCTGATCTTTCCTAGGAAAATCTTTCCATCCACGTCGCTGTTGGCGAGTGCGCCCACGGCTGTTTCCGCCTCGGCCTGCGTGTAGGTGCCATCGGTTCGGGACGGGTTGCTCACTGTGCAGAGAATGCAGAGAACGTTGCCGGATGTGACGCCCTTCACGTCATTGTTTCCAAGTCTCACGTTCCAACCCAGCAGACCAGGAAAACCGCTGGATGTTGGTGTGTCACCAAAGCGGGCGTCGCATGGTTTGGGTTTAACGTCAAACGTTTGCTCCACGCTGGCGCTGGCGAGAATGCGGGTTCCGTCACTGCTTAGTCGCTCGCCGGTGGCTTTGAGTTTGCCTGTGCCGCCATAGAACTGGGTTCCCGCATAGGCATAAAACTCAATGCGATAGCGACCCTTGGGTGTATTGATCTGTTTGGTGAGGGGGAAATTGTTGGTGGTTGTGTCGGATCCTGGGCAGATCGATGATGGCAGTTGGGGTGTGCTCCAGGTGCCTGTGTTGATGCAGTCGTTTGGCGTTGGAGGAGAGCCGCTCAATGAGTAGCAATTGATCAGTAGGTAGCTGTATTTGCGATTGAGCAGTTCGATTGTGGTGGCGAGACCAGTTTCGGCGATCTCTCTGGCTTGCCTCGCTTGTTCCTGGCGAGTGGCGCCAAAAAAACCTGCAAAACTGCGGGCCAGAAGCGTGAGGCCGCCAACGGTAACGATCAGTCCAAGAATGACAACTAGTGGGAGGATGAAGCCTTCCTCAAGGATTGAACTCGAGGAGGATTGCTTGGTAAGTCTTCTCGACTTTGCTCCCACAGCTTTATGCATCTTGTCGCCTCCTTGTGTATCTCTGGTCGCGACGGCCTTGTTTGTTAAGTGCTTGCTTAGGTTCCTTCCACCTCTGGTTTGCCAACTGCGCCGGTTTCTAGATTGCTGGTTTGGGTGACTGTTATATCCTCTGCATTCGTGTTTGCTTTGCCGGTTGCTTCAACAATGAATGCGCTAGCGGGGCCATCACAGGTGTAGTCGAATTTGGGTGAAGTAATGCTTCCTGAGTAGGCGCTGCAGTCTGCGCTGACGTTGTCGGCCGTGATCGGTTCTTCCAGTTGAACCGTTGCTGCCTGCTTGGTTATTGCGCTCACCTGGGTGACGGCTTCGGTGGCAACGGCTTTCTTGGTTTGCTTCATGAATTGTGGGATTGCCACCGCGCTCAGGATGCCAACGATCACAATCACAATCATCAGCTCCACCAGGGTGAAGCCTTGCTGAAGTGAATTTTTCTTATGGCTTGATTTTTTCGTCAGTTTCAGTATCAGCGATGCTTGCAGTTTGGATCGAAGGCAAGATGAGGTCACGGAGAAGATGGCCTGATGTATGCGTTCAGCGTATCCAGTGCAGATTGCTGCACCAGAAGCGTTGGATGTTGATTGCCTGAGAGTTTCCTGAGAAAGACGGCCGCTGTTCAGGTCGCTGGTTTTGTCTACGGTTGGTGCAGTTGACGCCTCTAGGTGCCTGCTGCTCGTTCGGCCGTTTCGCTCCGCCGCCACCTGCAGGCCACAAGCTTGTTGGCCGTGTTGGCGGGCTACGTGGTGTTGCTGCTGGTCAACCGCCAGCTCTCGTCTCGGCTGCGGCAGGAGCGTCATGACGCCCAGGTGCAAGCCACCTCACAGTTGCTGCAACAGCTGTTGCCCCAGCAGGTGGACAGCACAGCTGAGCTCCAGCGCCATCTGGCTGAGCTTGCCAGCCCTACGTTGTTGATCTGGGTCGTCTGGCTCGAGCCAGATCGATCGGTTACGGGGCCGCCCATTCTTCCCAGCGGGACGCTGTTTCAGGAGTTCCATGCCAGCCATGGCCTGGTGAGGGCTGCTGATGCGGCGGTCGGGCCGGATGGTTTGGCTCGGGAATTCCGCTTCAACGGACGCACCTATTTCACCTGTTCACTGCCGATCCGCTTGGCCGGTCGGTCGTATCAGCTGCGCTTTCTTCAGGACTTCACACTCGAAACCGACCAAGAGCAGTTGATCAGTTTGTTGTTGGTGGCGGTGGCTGGCGTTTCAGCCCTGTTCACCTCAGCCTTGCTGCGCCTGGTGATCCGCCGCGGTCTGCGTCCTCTGGATGCCTTCAGCACCACCCTCGCTGGCATCAACACCGGTTCCCTCAATACAGAGCGGCTCTCCCTGACGGGGCAACCCATCGAGTTGCATCCCATTGCCACCGCCTTTAACGACCTGCTGGATCGGTTGGCGGAAGCCTGGGAGCACCAGCGCACCTTTGTGAATGGTGTATCCCACGAGTTGCGAACACCGATCACTCTGATCAGCGGCTACAGCCGCCGGTTGTTGCGTCGCGTCGACGGCCTGAACCCAGAGCAGCGTGAGCAGTTGGCGCTGGTGGCTTCAGAAGCTGAATCGATGGGCCGCTTGGTGAACGATCTGCTGGAGATCGCCCGTGACGATGCTGGTCGTTTGCAGCTGGAGAGTCGTCAGCTCGATCCTGCGATCCTCCTCGACGATCTGCATCGGCGTCTGCAGGACACGGCAGATGGTCGCCTGATTCTGCTACCGATCCCAAGCGGCTATGCCGATGTGATTGCTGATCCCGAACGCCTCAGCCAGTGCCTCGCCAACCTGGTGGAGAACGCGCTCAAATACAGCCCCCCATCGCAGCCGATCGAGCTATCCCTCAGCAGCGACGCCGACCATGTTGTGCTGCATGTGCGTGACCACGGCGACGGTGTGCCAGCCTCGGACCGCGAGCGGATTTTTGGTCGGTTCGTGCGGGGCAGTGCCAGTGCAGACACCAGCGGTCACGGTATTGGCTTGGCTGTGGTGAAAACGCTGATGGAGCGGATGGGCGGGTCGGTGTCTGTGGCGGAAGCTTTGGGAGGCGGCGCTGATTTCCAGCTGCGGTTGCCTGCTGTGTTGAGCACGCCGGTTGAGGAGCGCTCAAACCGCAGCACCAGCCTTCGGCGTTGGTTCAGTCCTCGTTGAGCCAGTGTTCCAGTTGCTCAAGCGCTTCGGTTTTCAGGAGCGTGGCTGTTGCGCCTGCGGCCAGAGCTGTGGCTTGGACATGAGGATCGCACAGGGCTGTGACCACCACGACGCGGCCGCTGAATTGGCGTGCTCGCAGTTCTAGAAGTGTGGTTTCGCCGTTCAGGCCAGGCATCATCCAATCGAGCAGCACCAGCTGTACCGCGTTCAGCCTTGGAGCGTTCAGCAGTTCGCTTCCTTCACGGCAACGCAAGACCTCGGCGCCGAGATCTTCCAACTCCGCTGCCAACAGGTCGCGGATGCGGGCGTCATCGTCGACCACGGCCACCAGGGGCGTGCTCATTCGACCGCCTCCTTGATCGCACCGGCCTTGAGCAGGAAGCCCACGCCGCGCACCGTTTGGATCAATGTGGGCTTGCCGGGTGTTTCGAGCTTGCGGCGTAGGTAACGCACATACACATCGAGCACGTTGTCATCCCCCATGAAGTCGTCACCCCACACCTGCTCGAGCAGGCTTTGGCGGCTTTGCACCCGCCCGGCCTCGGCGAGCAGGCAACGCAACAGTTGGAATTCGGTGTGGCTGAGGTGCACGACTGCACCACCGCGAGTCACCTCATGGCTGGCCAGGTTGAGCCGCAGATCCTCCAGCACCATCACCTCTTGGAGGGTCTGTGTGCCCGCACCAGGAGCGGGAGCACGCCTCCCCAGGGCCCGCAGTCGTGCGAGCAGTTCTTCAATGGAGAACGGTTTCACCAGGTAGTCGTCGGCGCCGGCATCGAGGGCTTCCACCCGATCGCGCACGGCATGGCGCCCAGTGAGCATGAGCACCGGTAGCTGCAGCCCGGTGGAGCGCAGCCGCTGGCACACCTCCACACCACTGAGATCCGGCAGCATCCAATCGAGGATCACCAGATCCGGGGCATCCTGACGAATCGCTGTGAGCGCCTCGATGCCATCGCTGCAGCTGCGGACCGCATAGCCCTCTTCCCCCAGCTCAAGCTCTAGAAACTGCCGCAGGCGCGGATCGTCGTCGGCCAGCAGCACGCGGGTGGCTTGGCCTCCATCGCGGATCGATGCCATGGTGTGCCGCAATGGCTCACCACGTTTTACCCACATCTGCGGCATCACGCTTGCTGCGTTGGCGGCCGCGCAACCTTGCGGCACGCATGGCGCGCTGGGGGGTGGTGATCGTGCTCGTGTATGTGCTGATCGCCCTGCTCACTCCTCTGTGCACCCACCTTGGCCTGCTGCCGGATGTCAATGCCGGCCTTGATCACCCCATCTATGCGCCGCCCTCTCCTCAGCACTGGTGCGGCACCGACCGCCTGGGTCGCGATGTGTGCAGCCGCACCCTCGCCGGCAGTGGTGTGGCCCTGCAGGTGGTGGCGATTGCCTTGGTGTCAGCCCTGGTGATCGGCGTGCCGCTGGGGATGGTGAGTGGTTACCTGGGCGGTTGGCTCGATCGCGGCCTTGTGCTGCTGATGGACACCCTCTACACGCTGCCGGTGTTGTTGCTTTCGGTGGTGCTGGCCTTCCTGCTGGGCAAGGGCCTACCGAATGCCGCTGCGGCGCTCTGTGTGGTGTACGTGCCCCAATACTTCCGCGTGGTGCGCAATCAAACCGCTCAAGTGAAGGCGGAGTTGTTTGTGGAAGCGGCCCGCTCGCTCGGGGCCGGGCCGATTTGGATCTTGCGCCGCTATCTGTTCCGCAACGTGATCACCTCGGTGCCGGTGCTGCTCACCCTCAACGCCGCCGATGCGGTGCTGGTGCTTGGTGGTCTTGGCTTTTTGGGCCTCGGCCTGCCTGAAACCGTGCCCGAATGGGGCAGCGATCTGCAGCAGGCGCTCAGCGCTCTGCCCACGGGCATCTGGTGGACGGCGCTCTATCCCGGCGTCGCGATGTTTGTACTCGTGCTGGGGCTCTCGTTCTTGGGGGAGGGCCTGGAGAGCTGGCTCAGCGGCAGTGGCAGCAGTGGGCGTTCGCAGAGCTGAGGATCAGGAGCTGATCAACTCCAGGGCCTCGGCGCCACCCTTAACGCCGTGGGCGCTGAGGCGCCGATCCGGCGTGGCCAGGCGTCCGCCTGGGGCCTTGACTCCCAGAATTGGTGTTGCGGAGGCCTCACCAGGGCTTGAAGAATCCCCAGTGCTGAATCTTGGTGACAGAGCTCGTGATGCACGTGGAGTGGATCCAGCAGGGCGATCAGCACATTCACATCGAGCAGCGTCACCGTGCTCACGTCAGTCGTCGCGCAGGCTGTTCACCAGTTGGAGATCCACGGGGGCTCCACTCGGGCGGACCGGCCGCAAGGGAAATCCGTTGCGCTCTGATGTCTGAACGCACTCCTTGGCTTGTTGCGCGGCATGGATGGCTTCCCGCGCCAACGCGCTGATCACGCTCCCGATCGGTCGCTTCTGTTGCCTGGCGAGCACCTTGGCTGCTTCCAGCACGTCGTCGTCGAGGGTGAGCGTGGTGCGCACCTGATGCTCAGCATCAATCATCAAGGACCAACATCCAAGGAGCGGTCGCTCAATACCGCAGCTTCAAGGTGCGGGGCAGCTGCTCCGCGATCTCGCCCTCCGCCGTGAGGGGCGGGTAGGGGCGACCCTGGCGCCGGCACCAGTCGGCCACCTGGGGGTACGCCCACTCGAACAAGAGCTTGCGGTAAGCCTCCTCGCCGCCGGGCACCCCTTCGCCGTGGCTGGGCACCAGCCCGGCCTGCTCGCGCTGGCGCAGCGCTTCAAACAGCAAGGTGGCAGCCGCCACGCTCACATTGAGGCTCTGCACCATGCCCGTCATGGGGATGAACAGCGGTTGATCCACCATCGCCAGGGCCTCTTCGCTCATGCCCCATTTCTCGGCGCCCATCAGGAAGCAGCTGGGGCCGGTGAAGTCGCAGTCGCGGTAGTCGCGGGCATCCACGCTCAGGTGAGTGCCATAGATGCGGAAGCCCTTGGCCTTGAGGCCACTCAGGCACTCCTCGATGCTCGGGTGTGGGTGCAGCGGCACCCACTTCTGGCTGCCCTTGGCGGTTTTGTTGAAGGTGCGCGGCCGCCCCGGCAGGCTCACCACATGGGCCTCGAGCACCCCTACCGCATCACAGGTGCGCAGGATTGCCGAGAGGTTGTGGGGTTTGTCCACCGCTTCCAGCACCACCGTGAGATCGCCCATGCGGCGGTTGAGCACGGTCTGCAGGCGCTCAAAGCGGCGGGGCAGCAGGGGCATTGGTGCTGGCGGGCTGCCTCCATCGTCCTGGATCGCCGGCCAGCCTCGATAGCGTCGGGGGGTGGATCCAAGCTTCGACGCGCGAGTGCGGCAGGTGGTGGCCCAGATCCCAGCGGGCCAGCTCGCCACCTACGGCCAGATCGCCGAACTGATCGGCGCCTACGGCTGTGCCCGCCAGGTGGGCTGGGCGCTGCGCCGCCTCGCCCTGCCCTCGGAGGTGCCTTGGCATCGGGTGGTGAATGCCCAGGGCCGTATCAGCATGAGCCTCAGCCGTGAGGGCTCCGACTGGATGCAGCGGGAGCTACTGCTCGCCGAGGGCATTCCGGTGGATGAGCAGGGGCGCCTGCCGCTGGCCAACTATCGCTGGCTGCCGCCGGGCGCTAGTTGTGGAGCACCGTCGGACCCGCGCCCTGTTGAGCGATTCCCCCGCTGCATCATCGATCGCTGAACCCAGGGGGCTCGCCCCGCGGCGGTTGGCCTGGCAGGTGCTCCAGGCCGTTGCGGCCGGGGCCTATGCCGATGGTGCGCTGGAGCGGGAGCTGGGGCGCACGCTGCTCTCGCCAGCGGATCGGGGACTGGCCACGGAGCTGGCCTACGGCGCCATCCGTCAGCGCCGCCTGCTGGATGCCTGGCTCGATCAGCTGGGCAAGGTGCGCGCGGAGCGCCAGCCCCCCAAGTTGCGCTGGCTGCTGCACATTGGCCTCTATCAATTGCTTGCGAGCGATCGCGTGCCGCCCTCCGCGGCGGTGAGCACCACCGTTGAGCTGGCCAAGCGGGGTGGGCTGGCACGGCTGGCACCGGTGGCCAATGGCCTGCTCCGCGCTTTTCTGCGCCGTCGTGAAGCCGGCGACACCTCTCCTCTCACTGCCGCTCAATCCGCTGATTTGCCCCTGGCTTTGGGGGTGCGCCACTCCCTGCCGGATTGGCTCACGCGCGAGCTGCTGCAGTGGCTTCCGCCAGAGCAGGCTGACGCGTTTGGCCGCGCCTCCAACCATCCGCCCAGCCTGGATCTGCGGGTGAACGCCCTGTGCAGCAGCCCTGCCGCCGTGCAGGGTGCTCTGGCAGCCGCCGGGGTGGAGGCGAGCCCCATCGAAGGCCTGCCGATGGGGCTCACCCTCAAAGGGCGCACCGGTGATCTGAGCCAGTTGCCGGGCTTTGCCGAGGGGCATTGGTGCGTGCAGGATCGCGCCGCTCAGCGCATTGCCCCCTTGCTGGATCCACAGCCGGGTGAGCGCATCCTTGATGCCTGCGCGGCTCCTGGTGGCAAGAGCACCCACTTAGCGGAGTTGATGGGGGATCAGGGCCAGGTGCTGGCTCTCGATCGCGGTGAGGCAAGGCTGCGGCGGGTGACCCGCAATGCCGAGAGGCTGGGGTTGCAGAGCATTGCCGTGCAGCACGGTGATGCCACAGCCCTGGCTCAGCAGCAGCCAGAGCTGCTGGCCAGCTTTGATCGGATCTTGGTGGATGCGCCCTGTTCAGGGTTGGGCACGCTGGCGCGCCACGCCGATGCTCGTTGGCGGATTGATCCGGCTGCCATCGATGAGCTGGTGGTTCTGCAACGTGAGCTGCTCGATGGCTTGCTGCCATTGCTCAAGCCGCAGGGACGCCTGGTGTATGCCACCTGCACCGTGCACCCGCGCGAAAACAACCAATTGATCGAGGCTGTGTTGGCTGAGCATCCCGAGCTGCAGCTGCAACAGAGCTGGCAGCTCTGGCCGGGTGAGGTGGACGGAGCGGGGGATGGCTTTTACGCCGCCCTGCTGCAACAACAGGGCTGAGCAGAGCGATTAGGGCAGAGGCGGCGGGGCTGCGGGCGGTGCCGCTGGTGTCAGTGGTGGCGGCGGTGCTGGCGGAGCTGGCGCGGCAGCGGGGGCTGCGGCAGGCGCAGCAGGCATGGGCGTGGCGGGCGTGCCCTCGGGAATAACCGGTTGAACTGGGCCGTCTGGGTTGGCTGCAGGCGGGAGAGTCGTATCGGGAGTGGCGGCTGGAGCCGCGGCTTCCGGCTTGGGCTTCGGTTTGAGGACTTTGAACGGATCGAATTTGCCCGCCAGCTCAGGTTTGGGCGGGAAGGGGCGCACCGGCAGATCCTTGAGGATCGGGCCCATGTAGTCCGCCCAGGCCACCACCGCCACGGCGCTGGTGCTCTTGGTTTCCTGGTTGTTGTCGTAGCCGAGCCACAGGCCGGTCACCAGCTGGGGCACACCGCCGATGAACCAGAGATCTCGGCCGCCCTCGGAGGTGCCGGTTTTGCCGGCGGCGGGGCGATCTGGGGGCACGGCGCCATAGCCGGTTCCCCCTTTCACCACCTGCTGCAGCATCCAGAGCATGGCGTCGGCGATGTCGCTCGGCACAGCGCGGCGGCCGCGATCGCCATCCACGCGGCGGCTCCAGAGCAGCTCACCGTTGGGTCCAAGGATCTCTTCAAACGGCGTGGGCGTCACGTACACGCCGCGGTTGAAGATCGCGGCATAGGCGGCGGTCATGTCGAGCACGGTCTGCTCAGTGGCTCCCACGGCCAGGGGATAGAACCGCCCCAGCTCGCGGGTGATGCCCAGGCTCTTGGCGGTGGCGATCACCTTGTCGAAACCGATCTGCTTGAGCAGGCTCACTGAAATGGTGTTCAGCGATTGCTGCAGCGCAACCCATAGCGGCACCACGCCTCGGTATTTGTTTCCGAAGTTGCGGGGGCAGTACCCGCCGAAGCACTGCGGTTTATCGGTCACCTTGTCTTCGGGCTTCATTCCCTCCTTGAGGGCGGCGAGATACACGAACAACTTGAAGGTGGAGCCCGGTGAGCGCAGCGCCTGGGCAGCGCGGTTGAACTGGCTCTTGTCGAAATCCTTGCCCCCCACCATCGTGCGCACCAGGCCTGTGCCCGGTTCCATCGACACCACAGCCCCTTCCATGGCACCGGGGGCGTGCTTGTTGATCGTGGCCTGAGCCCGCTCCTGCCAGGCCAGGTTGAGGCTGCTGCGAATCGTGAGGCCGCCCACCTCAAGATCTTCGGGGCTGAGCACCTTGGGCAGTTCCTGCGCCACCCAGCTGGTGAAATAGGGCGCCCGGCTGGTCCAATACTTGGGCTCCGCCGGTTTGAGCAACAGCGGTGCCGCATTGGCACTCTGCAGCTGCAGATCATCAATGAAGCCCGCTTCTCGCATGCGCCGCAGCACGGTGGCCCGCCGCTCCAGGGCCAGATCGGGGTTCACCAGCGGTGAATACACCGAGGGGGCTGGCGGCAGCCCGGCAATCAGGGCTGCCTCAGGCAGGGTGAGCTCTGCGGGCGTTTTGGAGAAGTAGATCCACGCCGCATCCGAAACGCCATAGGCGCTCGAGCCCAGATACACAAAGTTCAGGTATTGCTCAAGGATCTGCTGCTTGCTGAGCTGGCGCTCCAGTTTTCCTGCCAGCAGCGCTTCCTTCAGTTTGCGGATGATCGTGCGGTCCTGGCTGAGGAACACCGTGCGCGCCAGCTGCTGCGTGATCGTGCTGGCGCCTTCCTCCACGGCGCCGCGGCGCACATTGCGCAGCAGCGCTCGGCTGATGCCCACCGGATCGATGCCGTCGTGCTCGTAGAAGCGGCGATCTTCCGCAGCGATGAAGGCCCGCTGCACCAGCAGTGGCATCTGGCCGCTGATCAGCTTCTCGCGGGTGGCGGGGCCCAGCTTCTGGATCACCTGCCCATCAGCTGAGAGCACCGTCACCGTGCCGGGGCGGTTGTAGCTGCTCACCCGCTGCACGTTGGGCAGAAGCGCATCCACGCCCTGCACCAACAGGTTCTGGCCTACGGCAACAGCCACACCGGCGCCGGCGCCTATCAGGCCGGCACGCAGCAGCGGGCGGCGGCGCCTGGCCGTCACATCAGCACCAGATCGCTATGGCCGATGGCCAGAGCGGTAACCAACATCCCGAGCACCAGGAAGGGCTGGGCGCTGGCTTGGTATTTCACATCAAAGGCCACGGGATCGCGCAGCAGCCAGATGTCCTGGAAGGTGATCTGAGGAATGATCAACAGCACCAACAGCACGGCAGCGAAATGCTGGCCGATGGCGATCAGTACGGCCACCATCGCCAGCTGAAACACGTCGATCATGCCGGCGCTGATCCAGCTGGCTTTCTCAATGCCGAAGGCCACCGGAAGAGATTGCAGGCCAAGCGCTCGGTCGCCTTCAACGCTTTTGAAGTCGTTCACCACCGCGATGCCAAGTCCAGCCAGCGAATAGGCGAGGGTGAGCAGGGCTGTGGTCCAGGTGAGCTGGCCGAAGAGGGCCTGGCCGGCCCACCAGGGCAGGGCGATGTAGCTGGCGCCCAGGGCGTAATTGCCCAGCCAGCCGTTTTGCTTGAGCTTCAGCGGCGGAGCTGAATAGATGAAGCTCACGAAGGAGCCGCCGAGAGCCAGCAGGAACAGCACCGGTGTGGTGTGCCCGGCCCAACGATCAAGGCCAAAGGCCACGCCAAGACCGGCCAGCAGCAACACCCAGATCTGAGCTTTCACCTGCCAGAGCGGAATCGCGCCGGAAGGGATCGGGCGGTAGGGCTCGTTGATCGCGTCGATGTCGCGGTCGTAGTAGTCGTTGATCGTTTGCGTGTAGCCGGCCAGCAGAGGCCCGCTCATCACCATGCAAGCGATCGAGGCTCCCACTTCGCTGAAGGTCCAGTGGAAGTTGCCCGATGCAGCGGCACCGCAGAGCACACCCCAGATCAGCGGGATCCAGGTGACCGGCTTCATCAGCTGCAGCCGAATCTTCCAGATGTTCGAGGTGCCGCTGGCACCTTTCATGCCCAGCAGCTGGCGTGCACCTGCACCGCTGCTGGCGGTGGGGTTGGGTGCGTTGGGGTTGGAGTTGCTCGTGGTTTCGCTCACAGGGGCTGACGGATCAGGCAGCGGTGATCTCGTCGTCGAAGAACCAGGTGGTGGTGCCATTGGCCAGCTCCACCACCACGCCGATGCCCTTGCCGTCAGTCACTTTGAAGTCCTTCACGGTGCCGGTGGCATCGGCCTGGAGGGCGGCCACGAGATCCGCGGGGATGCGGTCGCGAACCCGGGTGACCCGCACCTTCGAGCCGATGGTGATGGCAGCCTGGGACATGTCCGGCGCGACGCAAAAGTGGCGCCAGGTTAGCCCCTGTCCTGCGGCCATCCGGCCCTCAGCCCTTCCCCTGCCGCCATGGTTGCCAAACGGATCATTCCCTGCCTCGACGTGGCTGAGGGCCGGGTGGTGAAGGGGGTGAACTTCGTTGGCCTGCGCGATGCCGGCGATCCCGTGGAGCTGGCCTGCCGCTACAGCGCATCCGGGGCCGATGAACTGGTGTTTCTCGACATCGCGGCGTCCCACCAGGGCCGCGCCACGCTGGTGGAGTTGGTGCGCCGCACCGCCGAAGCGGTGACGATTCCCTTCACCGTGGGTGGCGGGATCAGCGCGGTGGAAGGGATCACCGAGTTGCTGCGCGCCGGAGCCGACAAGGTGAGCCTCAACTCCTCGGCGGTGCGCGATCCCGAGCTCGTGGCCCGGGGGGCGGAGCGCTTCGGTTGCCAGTGCATCGTGGTGGCGATCGATGCCCGTCGCCGCAAGGGGGGCTGGGATGTGTATGTGAAGGGGGGGCGCGAGAACACCGGGCTGGATGCGGTGGAGTGGGCTCGGCGGGTGGTGGCTCTGGGGGCGGGCGAGATCCTGCTCACCTCGATGGATGGCGATGGCACCCAGGCCGGCTATGAGCTCAACCTCATACGCGCCGTGGCCGATGCGGTGGATGTGCCCGTGATCGCCAGCGGCGGTGCCGGCTGCATCGATCACATCGCCCAGGCCCTCGATGCCGGCCCCCAAGGGGGCCATGCCTCCGCAGCACTGCTCGCTTCATTGCTGCATGACGGCGTGCTCACCGTGGAGGACATCAAAACGGACCTGCTCGGTCGGGGTTTCAACATCCGCCCGCTCGCGTAGGCCTGTTACGCGCCGTTACATTCGTCTCAGATTCGCTTGTTGGCGCGTTCGTGCACGCCCTGGTTCAGACCCACTCCACAACTCTGGCCGTGGTGCTTGTGCTGGCAGTGGTGGCCATGGTGGCCTGGGCGCTGCAGCTGATGCAGGCGGCCGCCGATCGCAAGGAGTTTTCGCTGATGCTGGCGGGCTGCATGGTGTGTTCTGCGGCGGTGGGCTTGGCAGCGGTGATGGTGATGAGCTTCACCAGCGCAGACCGCGTCGAGGCCCAGCTCCAAGCCGGAGGTGTCAGTCTCGATGCGATCTCCCTGCCCTGGGATGCCAGCTTCGATTCAACCCGGCGATCCTGAGCAGGTTCGCGATCTGTTTGATCGCATTGCTCCCGCGTACGACAGCCTCAACGACCTCCTCAGCCTGGGCCTCCACCGCATCTGGAAGCGGCAGGCCGTGGCCTGGCTGGCCCCGCGGCCTGGTGAGCGCTTGCTCGATCTCTGTTGCGGTACAGGGGATCTGGCTCTGCTGCTGGCGGAGAAGGTGCGCCCCGGCGGGCTGGTGCTGGGCTTGGATGCCGCTGCTGCCCCGCTAGAGCGAGCCCGGCAGCGGGCGCGTTGCCAGCCCTGGCTGCCTGTGGAATTCAGGCAGGGCGATGCGGCGGCCACCGGTCTGGCCAATGGCTGGGCCGATGGCGCGGTAATGGCCTATGGCCTGCGCAATCTGCCGGATCCGGCCGAGGGCCTGCAGGAGCTGCACCGTCTGCTGCGCCCCGGCAGCCGGGCTGCGGTGCTGGATTTCAACCGCCCCGCCGATGCCCAGGGGACGGCGGCGGCCTTTCAGCGTTTTTATCTGCGCCGCCTGGTGGTGCCCTTGGCCCGGCAGGCCGGCCTGGAGGAGCAGTACGCCTATCTAGAGCGCAGCCTGGAGCGGTTCCCCACGGGTTCCGAGCAGCAGGAGCTGGCGCGCGCCGCCGGTTTCAGCCAGGCCCGCCATCGCCTGCTGGCTAGCGGCCAGATGGGGCTGCTGGAGTTAATCGCCTGAGCCTGTCTGTTTGAGAGGCCTGGCCTGAAAGCCGAGTTCCAGCGCGGCAGCCACAAAGCGGGCGTCGAGGCTGCACAGCGTCGCGTTGCGTCCAGCGGCCACAGCCAGATGCAGGGCGTCTGCGGCCCGCAGGGCTGTGGGCCAGCCCCGCAGGCAGGCGTTGGCGTTGCGGAAATCCTGAGCTTCCAGCTCAAGCACGAGCAGGGCTGGTGCCAGGGTGTGCTCGAAACAGTTCAGGACCCTCTCGGCCTCCGCGTGTGACAGCGCTCCGGTGCGCACTTTCAGGCCCAGCGCCGAGAGGAATTCAGTGGTGGTCCAGGAGCTGATGGCCAGCACGTCGCTGGTCTGAGCCAGGAAGGCTGCCGCAGCCGTGCTGTCGGCCTCGGGTGTCAGTGCCGCGAGCAGGATGCACGTGTCGACATAGAGCATCAGGACCGTGCTGTATCGCGCAGGTCGCGAATGGTCTCTGCTGCGCCGGTTGTCTGGTGAGGCAGGGAACTGCGCAGGGCCTCAAGTTCCGGCAGAAGGTCGCGAACGGCGCGCCTCGGTACGAGTTCGGCGATGGGATTGCCACGTCGGGTGATCACCACGGATTCGCCCTCTGCCACGGCGTCGAGCAGGCTCGAAAGGTGCGCCTTGGCTTCCGCCACGGAAACCTGTGCCATTTCGATGACTATCTGAATGACCAGACCATAGTTGCCTGGGCGATCCGGCGCCGTGCGGGGAAGGTCGACGGCTTAACTGAGTCGCAGGCGTTGGGGCTCGGCCCCGTGCAGATCCAGGCATCCGGCGGACCATGCATTTCCAAGACATCATCAGCACCCTCAACCGCTTCTGGGCCGAGCGGGGTTGCCTGATCCTGCAGCCCTACGACACCGAAAAGGGCGCCGGCACGATGAGCCCCCACACGGTGCTGCGGGCGATTGGTCCTGAGCCGTGGGCGGTGGCGTATCCGGAGCCGTGCCGGCGTCCCACCGATGGCCGTTACGGCGATAACCCCAACCGGGCTCAGCACTACTTCCAGTACCAGGTGCTGATCAAGCCCAGCCCCGACGGCATCCAGGAGACCTACCTCGCTTCGCTCGAGGCCCTGGGTATCAAGGCGGCCGACCACGACATCCGCTTCGTGGAGGACAACTGGGAATCCCCCACCCTCGGTGCCTGGGGCGTGGGCTGGGAGGTGTGGCTCGATGGCATGGAGGTGACCCAGTTCACCTACTTCCAGCAGTGCGGCGGCATCGACTGCCGGCCTGTATCAATCGAGATCACCTATGGCCTCGAGCGCCTCGCCATGTATCTCCAAGACGTGGAGAGCATCTGGGATCTCTCCTGGGATGGCAACCGCTCCTACGGCGATATCTGGCTGCCGTTCGAGAAGGGGCAATGCACCTACAACTTCGAGGCCTCCAACCCTGAGCGGCTCAAGCAGCTGTTCGCCATCTACGAAGCCGAAGCCGCGGATCTTGTAGCCAAGCAGCTGCCTGCTCCTGCGCTCGATTTCGTGCTCAAGTGCAGCCACACCTTCAACCTGCTGGAAGCCCGCGGTGTGATCTCGGTGACCGAGCGCACCGCCACCATTGGCCGTATCCGCAACCTTGCGCGGCAGGTGGCTGAAGCCTGGCTGGCGGAGCGCGAAGCGCTTGGATTCCCCCTGCTGGCTACTGCTTGACCGTGTTGATCAGGTGCTCAAGCGGAACCTTGAAATGGATGAATCCGTTGGGTTCTCGATCAATCTCAACAAGCACATCTTCCGGAACGTGGATGCCGTGTGTGGCTAAAATATCCTTGTAGTTGTTGATGAACTCGCTGCCTGATACTCCTAGAGCTGGGCATCTTTTCAGGCGCTCGTTTTGCATGCGCATGTCTCCGAGTGATCCGGCTTTGTTTGTCGTTTCGCGGGGTATAGATGCTTGGAACCAGTATGAGCCGTTTCGTTTGTAGACGGCTACATCAATGTCATTGGGTACGCCCACTATCTCGGACATCGCGGCGCGGGGGTCTCTAAGAAAGCGCTCTAAGTCTTCTGGGGTTCCCTTTAGCCAAGGACTAAAGAACTCTTGCAGTGAGAACCCCATGACGTGTTCTTAATGCTGCCAATTTAAGTGTTGTCCTGTCATGGCACCGGCACCGCCGGACCGTCGAGGGTGTTGCTGCATAGATCCAGCACAATCCGCTGCCCCACCGAGCCTGGGGCGGGCGTTTCCCAGCCCTGCCAGCGCCCATCGATCCGCCAATTCTGGCGCAGGCTGGTGCATTGCACGGCAACGGCCGTGGCAGCTGACCCCCGCAGGCCCAGATCGCTGATCGAGGGCTTCACCAGGGTGATCCGCACGCCGCCGGGATGGAGTTTCCAGCCTGACCAATCCACGGCGGTGGTGTTGAACCATTTCCAGCGGGCTAGGCCCGAGCGCTCCCTCCACTCGAGTTCGGCGCGGTCGCGGCGCTCGGCCGGGCTGAGCAGTAGCGCGGCGGCGGCCTCCGCACTGCTGCCCTCAGGCGGTGGTGGTGCCATGGCATCGGCAGGGGCGCTGCTGCGTTTGGTAGCAGCCCGCGCGTCGGGCAGTTTGAGCACCTCCCCCACCTGCAGCAGCGTTGGATCTCGGATGCCGTTGAGGTCGATCAACGCCTGGAGATCCACGCGGTACCGCAGGGCTAACTGCTCGAGCGTGTCGCCTTCCACCACCGTGATGGTGCGCGTTTGGCCCCAAGCGGGTGCGATCCCGATCAGAACAACGGCTGATGCCAGAGCCAGGACGCGATGCCGTCGCTGCATGGCCAATGGAATCTCGGCTGAACCCTAAGGGAACACTCCCACCGGTGCTGTTGCTGATCGGACCATGGGCGCCCTGGGGCTGGGAGTGCTGCTGCTGGCGCTGGCCATCGGTGTGTTGCCGCTGGGTGGGCCGCTCCAGCTGGGGCTGCTGGGGGCTCTGTTCCTTGCCCTGCTGCTCGGTTTGCGGCGTCGGCCGCGGCTGCTGGTGCTGTTGGGGCTGCTGCTTCCCCTTTGTTGTGCGCGAGGCCTGATTGCCCAACCTCATCCGGGCCCCGCAGACCCATTGCATCGCATTCCGGCGGGGGTGCAGCAGCAGACCGTGGTGCTCACGGCCCAGCTGTTGGAAGATCCGCGCCCGGATCCTGCCGGCCAGCGCTGCAGCGCCCTGGCCCGGCTGCCCGGTGGCCGCAGTGAGCTGCAGTTCAGCCCGTGCGCGACTCTTCGTGAGGGTTGGCGGCTGGAGCTGGAGGGCACGCTGCGCAGGCTCTCGGCCGCGCCCCATCCCCTGCTGTCAGGTCCTGCTGAGCGCCTGCAGCGCCGTGAGGCGTGGACCGCGCTTCAGGTGCAGCGCTGGCAATTGCTGGAGCGCCCCCCCACGCCCGTGGCCGACCTGCGCCGCCGGATGGCGGCTGCTCTGCTGCATACGGGCGGCGAGCAGGCCGGAGGGGTGCTGTCGGCCCTGGTGCTCGGCAGTGCGGTGACCCCGTTGCCTTCGGAAGTGCGAGAGGCCTTTCGTGCCGCTGGTTTGTCGCATGCCCTTGCGGCCAGTGGGTTTCATCTGAGCGTGCTGCTGGGGGCGGTGCTGCTGGTTGCTCGGCCCCTGCCAGCGCCGTTGCGCTGGGGCATGGCCCTTGCGGCGATGGCCAGCTTTTTGCTGTTGGCTGGCGCCCAACCCTCTGTGGTGAGGGCGGTGTTGATGGGGGCGTTGGCTTTCGCCTTGCAGGAGGGTGGCCGGCGCAGTCGTCCCTCGGTAGTGCTGTTGCTGTGTCTGTTGGTGATGCTTCTGCTACGGCCGACTTGGTTGCTGGATGTGGGCTTTCAGCTCAGTGCCGCCGCCACGGCTGGTTTGATCCTCAGCGCCAGGCCCCTGGAGCAGCAGTTGCGGCACCATGCGCCGGCTTGGGCCGCGGCGGCGGCCGCGGTGCCAGTTGCTGCGTCCCTCTGGACCATTCCCTTGCAGCTGCTGCATTTCGGTGTGCTCCCCGTCTACGCGGTACCTGCCAATCTGCTGGTCGCCCCGCTGCTCACCCCGCTCACCCTGGGCGCGATGGTGATGGCGGTGTTGGCTTTGATCTGCCCGCCGCTGATGGGCGTGGTGGCTTGGGTGCTGGTGCCTCTGGCGCAGCTGCTCGTGTGGCTGGTGCGGCGGTTGGCGGCTTTGCCGCTGGCCCAGTGCCAACTGGGGCGGTTGTCTCCTTGGTTGGCGCTCGCCCTGGCCCTGGCGCTCCTGCCGTGGTTGGTGCCGCAGCTCAGACGCTGGCGGCTGGGGGCGGTGCTGCTGTTGGGTGGCGTGGCAGCCCTGCAGTTGCAGCTGCTTCGGGCCGATCAACTGCTGCTCGTGGAAGACGGCAGCCGGCAGTGGTTGTTCGCGCGCCACGCCGGCCGTGCGGCCCTGATCACTCGCCGCGCTGATGGCTTCAGCTGCCGCCGGGCCGCTCAGTTGGCCCAGGGCCTGGGCGTGCAGCGCTTCGATTGGGTGGTGTCGCTGGATCCCCTGCCACCCGAGCAGCCGGAGTGCTGGGCTTTGCTCACCCCCACCCTGCTGGCTGGGCAGAACGGCAGTCCGCCTATGGCTGCAGGTCAGCGGCTGCTCAGCCCAGGTCTGGCGGTGGAGGCCGTGTCGGACACCAGCCAGGCTCTGCTGCTGGCTGCGGGCCGGTTGCGCTGGGGTCTGCTTCCCGATCGCCAGGCCTGGTGGAGCTGGCGCGAGCAGCCTGGTCGCGACGTGGATGGGCTGTGGCTGGGCTTTCGACCACGCCCAAATGAGCAGGCTGCGTTGCCGCCCCTACCGCCCGAGCGGCTCTGGTGGCCGGCTGCCGGTTCAGCCAGCGGATGGCGCCAGGCTTGAGCTGGCACCCTGGTCTCTACACTGACTTGGTCGCCTGGAGAGGTGGCTGAGTGGTCGAAAGCGAACGACTCGAAATCGTTTGA
>VFQT010001158.1_pt1 | contig 33360 bp, 29 predicted proteins | sample 3512381 | NCBI WGS metagenome assembly VFQT01 (sample SAMN10412376, study PRJNA504923) | tailings metagenome | isolation source: Relicate 2 Philex TSF3 active mining site | place: Philippines: Tuba, Benguet | collected 2017-08-29 | reverse complement strand
CGCCATATCCCCGCGAATCGACTTCTCCATCGACGCCATATCCGCGCGAAGAGACGTATCAGAGGCCAGCACCTCTGCTCGCAACGACCCGATCGTCATCACAAGTTCGTCGCGCAGTACGGCCCGCGTGCGTTGGCTCTCGTAGAGCACGATGCCGATGGTGGCTGGCGCGTTGAAATCGAGCACGCCATATTCCGGCGCCGTCGGAACGGCGGCAGTCTCCCTCGCTGTTGGCGTTTCACTGGTCATCGTCATCGCATAGTCCTCCAGATTGATTGGGTTGTCAAGCACGTTTGGCTCCGACCAAGTGTGTGAATGGGCGCGGAAATCGGGCGTCTATACCCGGGCGGGGTCGACGGCGATGCGTACTCGCTCTTTGCCGCGCGGCGCGGCGACGAGTGCCTCGCTGAGCGCATCCCACGTGGCGGCCCGGACTAACGCTCTTCCCTCGGTGGCGGCCACTTCAACCAGAAGCGACGCAGAGAGATGAGCGACCATCGCTGAGGTGCCGGCACCCGACACCTCAGCCAGCGCACCGAAGGGTGGCAGGCGGAGACGTTTGCGACGCTGCGTCTCGGCCGCGACATGCGCAGTGAGATCACCCGCTGCGATACCGACAATCACCTCGTGGTTTGGCACCGTGGTCTGCAACACGAGCACACCGCCGCCCAGCGAGTCGCGCGTCGGCGCAACGATGCGCGCGCCATGAGCAATGAGATCGAGTGCCTGTTCGCTCGATCGGAATCGCGGCGCCAACAACTCCGAGTCGATGTCGAGAAACACCACGGCATCGGCGCGGTCGATTCGGTGCAGCACGGCTTCGGTGCCGACGAAAACATTGGCGCGAGGGTCGAGCGACGGCGTAGCTGGCTTGACTTCTTGCACGAGGCGGCCGGCCGCGGCTTCCAACTCGTCGCGCAACCGCGAGATTCCGATGCGCACGGCGCGCATCTTCTGTGATCCGCACGCCAGACAGACGACCGGTCGCTGCGCACCGCATCGCGGGCACGACAATTGGTGTTCGTCGGGTTGCGTGACTGCGGCATCACACACCTCGCAACGCGCGACGCTGCGGCACGCGGCGCACACCACTGCGCGCGCCCGACCCTTCACATTGAGCACACACACCACGCGCTTGGAGTGGTCGCGGAGAAGTTCGATGAGCTCCGACGTGACGAGCGACGACGCCCACTTGTCATCGGCGTTGCGATCGACCACCTGTACGCGCGGCCAGCGCGGAGGCGAACCGACTGCAACGACCCTGTCGCCCGCCCAGTCGCGTGCGGAAATTGTGGCGACCGGCGAGGTGAGCACGCACGGAATCCCGAGTCGCCGCGCGCGCTCGACGGCAACATCGCGCGCGTGCCAGGTGGGTGCGCGCTCTTCCTGCAGTGTGTCGTCGTGTTCGTCGACCACGATGATCGACCCGAGTTCGGGCACCGTCGCCCACACCGCGGATCGCGCACCGACGACCACATCGACGCCAGACGCGCTTGCCACCCAATCATCGGGATACACAGCGGTTGAGATACCGCTGCGGCGCAGCGCTGCCGCGAGTCGCCCGGCGCGCGCGACCGTCGGCACCACGACGAGCACCGGTCCGCGCGACGCAGCCGCCTCGATAAGCGGTGTCGGTGACCAGCCCGGGGCGCAATCGACGAGGCCGCCAGATACTTGGAAGAGCGCGGCAAATTCTTGCGCGTGCTCGTCAAGCGTTCGGGTACGACGTGACGCCACGAGGCGCGGCACGCGAATCGCAGGTGACGCCGACACGAAGAACGGACGCAGACGGGAAACCCAACGCACTGCCGCCCACTCGATGAGCGACACGACTTCGCCCGACGGCCCGAGCGAAGTCACTTTGGTCAGGGGCAGCAACTTGTCGGTGCCGACGTCGCTTTCCTCTGGTTCAAGCACGCGCAACACCCAGCCAGGCACCTCCCGGCGATGCAGCGGCACCCTCACCCGCGAACCGACCAGCACCGACGGCGACAGCGAATCAGGAATCAGATAATCGAATGGTTTGTCGACGCCCGTAACGTCAACGACAACACGGGCAATACGCGACACGACACCTACGAGAGTAGGCGCGCGGTGTCGACTAGAGCTTGGCGGCCTTCTTGAACGCGTCGAGTCGCGACACCTGTTCCCAGGTGAACTCAGCTGCCGTGCGACCAAAGTGACCGTAGGCGGCAGTCTTGCGATAAATCGGGCGCTTCAGATCGAGATCGCGAATGATCGCAGCCGGACGCAGGTCGAACGTGTCGCGCACGGCCTGTTCGATCTTCGACTCTTCGATCGCACCGGTGCCGAACGTTTCGACGAGGATGCTGATGGGTTGCGCCATGCCGATGGCGTACGCCACCTGCACCTCGCAACGACGCGCTGCTCCCGACGCGACGACGTGCTTGGCGACCCAGCGCGCCGCATAGGCGGCGGAACGGTCGACCTTCGACGGGTCTTTTCCGCTGAACGCACCGCCACCGTGGCGACCCATGCCGCCGTAGGTGTCGACGATGATCTTGCGACCAGTGAGGCCGGTGTCGGCGTGCGGTCCACCCTTCACGAACTCGCCCGTCGGATTGATGTAGACGGCATAGTCGTCTTTCGCGAACTTCGCCGGCACGATCGGGCGGATGACTTGCTCGATGAGATCGGGGCGGATGACCGTGTCGCGCGAGATGCCGTCGGCGTGTTGCGTGCTGATGAGCACCGTGCGGAGGCGCACCGGCACACCGTCTTCGTAGTCGAAGGTGACCTGAGTCTTGCCGTCGGGGCGCAGGTACGGAATCGCACCCGACTTGCGCACTTCGGTGAGCTGCTCGGCAAGACGGTGCGCGAGGAAGATCGGCAGCGGCATGAGCTCGGGTGTCTCGTCGCACGCGTAGCCGAACATCATGCCTTGGTCGCCGGCACCCTGCGCATTGAGGCGATCTTCGCCGCTCTTTCCGCCGCGCAACTCTTCGCTCTTGTCGACGCCCATCGCGATGTCGCTCGACTGCTCGTCGATGCTGATGATGACACCGCACGTGTTGCCGTCGAAGCCGTAGGCCGCGTTGTCGTAACCGATTTCTTTGATCGTGTTGCGGGCCAGCTTGGGGATGTCGACGTACGCCGAGGTGGTGATCTCGCCGGCAACGACGCACAAGCCGGTGGTGAGCAACGTCTCACAGGCGACGCGACCGTTGGGGTCTTCGGCGAGAATCGCGTCAAGCACCGAGTCGCTGATCTGGTCAGCCATCTTGTCGGGGTGACCCTCCGTCACGCTCTCGGAGGTGAAGGTGTATTTGCGCGTCATCGGCGCTGCCTACTCGGCGGGCGTCTCGGAGGCTTCGCCGGCGGCGAGAGCATTCGCTTCGTCGGCCAGGCGCTGGGCTTCGGCGATTTCGGCGCGGATTTCCTCAATGGTCTTGGGCACGAAGCGCACCTTGTCGGCCGCGATTTCTTCGAACGCCACCGAGAGGTGTTTGGTGCTCACGGTCTCCACGGTCGGGCCGACGACTTCGCTCGTCTTCAGGTTGCCGAAGTACTCGGTGATCTCGCGGGCGCGCTTGGCGGCCAGCGTGACGAGACTGAACTTCGAGCGGGTGCGATCCATCAGGTGCTCGATCGCGGGTGCCATCATCGACTGCTGGGACTGGTTCGTCACAAGAATCCTCTCGGGGGTTGACGCCAAACGAGGTGTTCGGCGGGGCTAAACGGGCGGTTCAGCGCCCCTCAAGCGTAGCGGAATGACGGGCGTTTCGGATGATGTCGAGCATCTCGGTGATGGTGCGGTCGAGGTGCTGGTTGACGATCACGTGGTCGGCGAGCGCCATGCCGACGGGCTCTTCTTCCTCCGCCTTGCGAAGCCGCTGGTCGACTTTGCGCTCGTCGTCGCCGCGTGCAGTGAGTCTGGCTCGCTGCTCGTCGCGCGACGGCGGCAGGACAAAAATCAACACGGCGCGCGGATGCTGCTTTTTCACCTGGCTCGCGCCGTCGACCTCGATTTCAAGCACGATGTCGCGGCCGGCCGGCGGTGCGGGCTGCGGCGTGCCGTAGTAGTTGCCGAGGAAGTTCGTCCACTCGAGGAATCCGCCCGCGTCGATGTGCGCCTCGAACTGGGCGCGCGTCACGAAGTGATAGGCGTCGGCCGACTCGCCGGGGCGTCGCTCGCGAGTGGTCCACGATCGGCTGAGCCACAACTCGGGGTCGCGCTTCATCAACTCTTCGACCACGGTGCTCTTGCCCACGCCGCCCGGACCCGAGACGACGAAGACGAGCCCGCTCATATGAGTGCTGCCACCAGAGGCGCGCGGGTCGCTCGTGGTACCTCGCTCACGCGCGTGCGTTCGCCGAGCGAGAAGTCGGCGAGTACTCGGCGCGCCCGCACCTTGCCGACGCCTGGCAGCGCCTCAGCGACTTTCACGAGATAGATGAAACCTGCCGTGACATCGTGATCGCTGCGCGACAGCACCTCGTTCATCGAGATCCGCCCTGCAGCGACCTCGGCCACGAGCGCTTCCATGTCGCGGCGGCGCGCCGTGAGCTGCTCAAGCACGCTTGGCGTCGCTGCCATAGAAAAAGTTTAGTGTGCGCTGCCCGTGACCTCGCCCCACGAACCGACGCCGTGACGCCTCGCCCAACGCAGCATCTCTCGCTGAATCTTCGCGGTCGCGCGCGGGTCGGCGAAGGTCGCCGTGCCCACCTGCACGGCGCTCGCGCCAGCCATCATCAACTCGATCGCGTCGTTCGCGCACGACACCCCTCCCACGCCCACGATGGGCACCTGCGGGTGAGCGCGATGCACGTCGAACACGCACCGCACGGCAACAGCGTGAATTGCGGCACCGCTGACTCCCCCGCCCCCGTTGCCGAGCACCGCTCGGCGCGAAGCGGTGTCGATGCGCAAGCCGAGCACGGTGTTGGTAAGAACGAGCGCGTCGGCACCCGATGCCACAGCCACCCCGCACAGGTCGACCAGACGATCGGTGTTGGGGCTCATCTTTGCCCACACCGGCAGCGACGCGGGCACCGCACTTCGCACGGCACAAATCACCTGCGCGACTTGTTGCGCATCGTGCGCGAACATCTGACGACCGTGATCGAGATTCGGGCACGAGAGATTCACTTCGATGGCGGTGAGTTGATCGGCGACGGCAGCAAGTTCGCGCGCAGCAGACTCGTATTCGCTCGAGCGAAATCCCCAGATGCTGGCGACGACGCGTGCACTGCGTGCGGTCAAGCGCACAAGATCGTGCTCGATCCAATGGCGAGTGCCGCGACCTTGCAGGCCGACCGAGTTGATCATTCCCCCGTCGATTGCGTGCAGTCGCGGCGCCGGGTTGCCTTGCCATTCGAACGATGCCATCGACTTCACGACGACCGCACCAATCGTTGCGAGATCAACATACGCAGCGAGTTCGTCGGAGTGTCCGGCGGTGCCGGAGGCGGCGATAACTGGGCCCGGCAATTCCACCGCACCGACGCGCACGCCGGGCAGCGGAGTGCTCACTGCGAAGCCTTGGGGTTGTCGCTCGCCGCGTGATACTCCTGCAACGAACGAATACCGAGCGGCGACTCGCGGCGCTCGCGCATGCCTTGCACGGCGGCTCGTGCTGCGCGCACTGTGGTGACGAGCGCGACGCCCTTCACGTTTGCTGCTTTGCGGATGGCTTCGCCGTCGCGGTGGGTGCCGCGGTCTTGCGGAGTGTTGATGACGAGCACGATTTCGCCGGCGTCGATGAGGTGCACTGCGTCGTCGGGGAGAGAAGCATCGCGTTGCGAAGCTGTGTTCACGTCGCGTTGCGAAACCTTGCCCACCACGCGTTCGACCGGAACGCCGCCGGCCTTGAGCGCCGCAGCCGTGCCTGCGGTCGCCACGATGGCACAGCCCACGTCGGCGAGCGCACGGCCGATCTCGACTGCCGCCGACTTGTCGCGATCGTTCAGCGACACGAACACCCGTCCTGAGTCGGGCAAGTTCGTGCCGGCCGCAAGTTGCGACTTGACGAAGGCGCGACCGAAGGTGGCGTCGATGCCCATCACTTCGCCCGTCGAGCGCATCTCGGGGCCGAGCGTGGTGTCGACCTCAGGGAAACGACTGAACGGCAGCACCGCCTCTTTCACGCTCACGTGTCCGCCCGCCGGCGCGCGCAGCATCCCCTCGTCGCGCAGTTCGGCGAGCGTGGCGCCGAGCATCACGCGGCTGGCGATCATCGCGAGCGGCACCCCCGTCGCCTTCGCGACGAACGGCACCGTGCGGCTGGCGCGAGGATTGGCCTCGATCACATAGACCTTGTCGTCGGCGACTGCGAACTGCACGTTGATGAGCCCGCGTACGTCGAGTGCGTCGGCGATGTTGCGCACATGGTCGGCGATCGTGGCCTGCGCGGTGGCGCTGAGATTCTGCGGAGGCAGCGCGCACGCCGAGTCACCCGAGTGGATTCCCGCTTCTTCGACGTGCTCCATAACTCCGCCGATCAGCACCTCGCCGCTCGCGTCGCGGACCGCATCGACATCGACCTCAGTGGCATCTTGCAAGAAGCGGTCGATGAGCACCGGCCGCTCGGCCGAGAGTCCGCCTTCACGACCGAGCGATCCGAAGCGTTCCATCTCCGACATTGCTTGCGCGAGTTGAGCGTCGTCATGCACGATGCGCATCGCGCGGCCGCCGAGCACGTAGCTCGGCCGCACCAGCACCGGATACCCAGTGCGCTCGACGACTGCGCGCGCGCCCGCGAGGTCGGTCGCGGTCGCCCCCGGGGGTTGCGCAATTCCCAGCCGGTCGCACAACGCGCTCCACTGCGCGCGGTCTTCGGCTACGTCGATCGAAGCGGGTGACGTGCCGGCGATCATCTCGGCCGGAAGCGCGCCGGCCAGCTTGAGCGGCGTCTGGCCACCGAGTGAGACGATGAGTTTCGGCGGCTTGCCCGCCGCCTTCGTCTCGGCATCGATCACGTTCATCACGTCCTCGACGGTGAGCGGCTCGAAGTACAAGCGGTCTGACGTGTCGTAGTCGGTCGACACCGTCTCGGGGTTGCAGTTGAGCATCACGGTCTCGTATCCCGCGGCGCGCAAGGCGAAACTGGCGTGCACGCAGCAGTAGTCGAATTCGATTCCTTGGCCGATGCGGTTCGGGCCGCTACCAAGGATGATCACGCGATCTTTGCTCGACGGGCGCACCTCGTTCTCGTCTTCGTAGGTGGAATAGAAATACGGCGTCTGTGCGGCGAATTCCGCGCTGCAGGTGTCGACCGACTTGTACGTCGGCACCACGCCCGCCGACTCGCGCGCTGCGCGCACGCTCGACTCGCTCGTCGACCACAGCCACGCAAGTTGCGAATCGCTGAAGCCGAGCCGCTTGGCCCGCCGCCACCCGCGACGGTCGAGCGTGGTGGGCGACTTGCCCGCGAGCGCATCACGCTCGTCGTAGATCGCGCGCATCTGGTCGATGAACCACGGATCGATGCCGGTGGCTTCGTGCAACTGCTCTGTGGAGACACCGCGACGAATGCACTCCCCCACTTGGAAGATTCGCTCGGGCGTCGGTATCGCGACGGCAGCGACGAGCGCATCATCGCTCGTGGATTCGAAGTTCTTCTCCGCTGCATCACAGTTGAGGCCGGCGCGCCCGATCTCGAGCGAGCGCAGGGCCTTCTGCAGACTCTCGGGGAAGGTGCGCCCGATGGCCATCGCCTCGCCGACGCTGCGCATCTGGGTGCCGAGCACGTTGCTCGCGCCTTCGAACTTCTCGAACGCCCAGCGCGGCACCTTGGTGACCACGTAGTCGATCGTCGGCTCGAAACTTGCGGGTGTCTTTTTGGTGATGTCGTTGGCGATTTCGTCGAGCGTGTACCCGACGGCGAGCTTGGCCGCAATCTTGGCGATCGGGAACCCCGTCGCCTTCGAGGCAAGCGCCGACGACCGCGACACGCGGGGGTTCATCTCGATCACCACTTGCTCGCCGGTCGCGGGATTCACCGCGAACTGCACGTTTGAGCCGCCCGTCTCGACGCCGACGCGCCGAATGCAGGCGAAAGCGGCGTTGCGCATTTCTTGGTACTCGACGTCAGAAAGCGTCATCGCCGGCGCGACGGTGATCGAGTCGCCGGTGTGCACGCCCATCGCGTCGACGTTCTCGATCGAGCAGATGATCACGCAGTTGTCGGCGCGATCGCGCATCACTTCGAGTTCGTATTCCTTCCAACCCTTGATCGAGGTCTCGATCAGCACCTCATGAATTGGGCTCGCCGCGAGGCCCGCCGAGACGACCTGCGTGAACTCCTTCTTCGTGGTCGCGATGCCGGTGCCGCGCCCGCCGAGGATGTACGCAGGTCGGATGATGACCGGCAACTTCACGCGGGCGAGCACCTTCTCGGCTTCTTTCATCGAGTGCGCGACGCCGCTCTCTGGCACCTTGAGCCCAATCTCGATCATCGCGTCCTTGAACTTCTCGCGGTCTTCGGCCGTCGCGATTGCCTCTGCGTTCGCGCCGATCAACTCGGGCGTGCCGGGCACCCCAACGAGCCCGCGCTCGTGCAACGCCATCGCGAGGTTGAGCGCCGTCTGGCCGCCCAGCGTCGGCAATACGGCGTCGGGGCGCTCGCGTTCGATGATCGCAGCAAGCACGTCGGGTGTCAGCGGCTCAACATAGGTGCGGTCGGCAAAGTCAGGGTCGGTCATGATGGTCGCCGGATTCGAGTTGGCAAGAATGACGCGGTAGCCCTCGGCACGAAGCACGCGGCATGCCTGCGTGCCCGAGTAGTCGAACTCGCACGCCTGGCCGATCACGATCGGGCCCGAACCGATGACGAGGATGCTGCGCAGGTCATTGCGACGCGGCATGGTCAGCGACCTTCCTTCATCATCGTCGCGAAGCGAGCAAACAGATAACGCGAGTCATGCGGCCCGGGCCCGGCCTCGGGGTGGTACTGCACGCTGAACGCGCGCTTGCCGCGCACCGTCATGCCTTCGTTGGTCTGGTCGTTGAGGTTCACGTGCGACACGTCGACCGTGTCGGCGAGCGACTCCGGGTCGACGCAGAAGTTGTGGTTCTGGCTCGTGATCTCCACCTTGCCGGTCGCCACATCGCGCACCGGATGGTTGGCACCGTGGTGGCCGAACGGAAGTTTGAACGTGCGCCCGCCGAGCGCGAGACCGAGCAACTGGTGGCCGAGACAGATGCCAAAGAGCGGCACGTGCGAGTCGAGCAGCTCGCGGATGGCGTCGGGCGCACCGCGCACCATTTCTGGGTCGCCCGGGCCGTTGGAGAGAAAGATGCCGTCGGGTTTGGCGGCGAGCACCTCGGATGCGGGTGTGCTCGCCGGCACCACACGCACATCGGCGATTTCGGCGAGGCAGCGCACGATGGTCGACTTGATGCCAAAGTCGTAGGCGACGACGAAGAACGGCTTGCTGTCCTTCGTCGCAGTCGACTTCACTTCATAGGGCGACACGGTGGTGACCTGAGCGACGAGGTTCTTGCCGGCCGTGCCTTGTTCCTTGGCGAGTGCGGCCCGAAGCACCGACTCGTCGGCGGTGCCGAATACACCGGGCATCGCACCCGAGTCGCGGATGATGCGCGTGAGCCGGCGCGTGTCGACACCAGCGATGCCGGCCATGTTGCGCTCGCGCAAGAACACTTCGAGCGGCTCTTCGCTGCGCCAGTTGCTGCGGCGCCGCGCGAGGTCGCGGATGATGACACCGCGGGCGTGCGACTTCTTTGCTTCGTTGTCATGGCGCGACACGCCGTAATTGCCGATGTGCGGTGTGGTGAATGTGACGATCTGCCCGGCGTAGCTCGGGTCGGTGAGCACTTCTTGGTATCCGCTCATCCCCGTGTGGAAGACGACTTCGCCCGACGACACCGCCACGTCGGCACCGACGGCCTCGCCCTCAAAGACACTGCCGTCGGCGAGCAAAAGGTGCGAGATGCGCGGTGTCATGCGTGTGCCAGACCGTTATACGTCATGCTTGCGCCTCGCCGTCACGCACGCTGAACGGGCTGCGCCCGCCTGCAAACAGCGTGTGGCGCACTCGACCGCGCAACGTCATGCCGACAAAGGGCGTGTTGCGACTCTTGCTCGCGAGCGTCGCCGGCTCGACCTGCCACTCGGCTACCGGATCGAACACGACGATGTTTGCTGGCGCGCCGGGTTCGATGTCGCGTCCGTGACGGTCAGCGATTCCGGCGATGCGCGCCGGGTTAATCGACATGAGGCGCACGAGATGCGCGAGGTCGATTTGGAGCACTCCGAGTGCGACACCAAGTGCCGTCTCGAGACCGAGCATCCCGGGCGGCGCTTGGTCGAGCGAGAGTTCCTTCTCGCGGCGCGGGTGCGGAGCGTGGTCGGTGGCGAGCGCATCAATCGTGCCGTCGAGCACGCCTGCGCGCAGTGCGGCGATGTCGCGCGGCGAGCGCAAAGGCGGATTCACTTTGTACACCGTGTCGAAACTGGCGAGCCGCGTCTCGTCGAGCGAGAGATGGTGCGGTGTCACTTCGGCGGTCACGGGCAATCCGTCGCGCTTGGCGGCGCGCACGAGCTCGACGCTGCGCGCAGTAGAGAGATGCAAGAAGTGTACGCGCGCACCGGTGAGCCGCGCGAGCTCGATGTCGCGGAACACCATCAACTCTTCGGCGATCGACGGCCAGCCGGGCAGTCCGAGCGTGGTGCAGCAACTGCACTCGTTCATCACCGCTCCTTTGGTCAGCGTCGAGACCTCGCAGTGTTGGGCGAGCGTCACGCCGAGACCCTTGCCGTATTCCATTGCGCGGCGCATCAGCAGTTCGTCTTGTACGCCGTTGCCGTCGTCGGTGAAGATGCGCACGCCTGCTGCCGCGAGCTCGGCCATCGGTGCGAGCGCCTCGCCTTTGCGGCCGAGCGTGATGCAGCCGCTCGGCACGACCTCGACCAGACCGGCGCGCTTTCCTTGTTCGCGCACGAAGTCGACCACGGCGACGCTGTCTTGCGGCGGGTCGGTGTTGGGCATCGCGACCAGCGCGGTGTAGCCGCCCTTGGCGCCGGCACGGCTGCCAGTCTCGATGGTCTCTGCTTCTTCTTTGCCGGGCTCGCGCAGGTGCGCATGCAGGTCGACGAACCCGGGCGCGACCACGCAACCCGACACGTCCACAACGTCGCCGCCCGAGAGCCGCTCGCCCACCTCGCTGACGACGCCGTTCTCGACCGCCACGTCGCCAGCGCGTTCGCCGCGCGAGTCAACGATGCGCCCGCCGCGCAGCACGGTTCGCTGTGTCATGACGCCGCCTGCGCAAGATTGGCCGCCGACGATTCGCCAGCGAGCAGGTCGAACAACACCGCCATGCGAACCGCGACCCCGTTGGCGACTTGTTTGTGGATGAGCGAATTCGACAAGAGCGACGGATCGACGAGCATCTCCACGCCACGATTCATCGGGCCGGGGTGCATGAGCACCGCGTGCGGCGGCAATTTCGTTGTGCGCACGGAATCGAGGCCGTAGGTTTCTGCATACTCGCGCAGGTTCGGCACGTGGCCTTGCGACATGCGCTCGCTCTGCAAGCGCAACATGTAGAGGATGTCAGTGCGTTCGAGCACGTCGTCGAGCCGATACGACACCTCGACCGGCCAGTGCGACACGTCGGGCGGCAGCAGGGTGGGCGGCGCCACGAGCACCACGCGCGCACCGAGCATGCTGAACGCCGCGATATTGCTGCGCGCCACACGGCTGTGCATGATGTCACCGACGATCGTGAGCGTGAGGCCGTCGAATCGTTCTTTGCCCAGCGCCTCGCGCACCGTGAAGCAGTCGACGAGCGCTTGCGTCGGATGCTGATGCCAGCCGTCGCCGGCGTTCACCACGCTCGCATTGGTCCATTCGCTGATTTGCCACGGAATACCCGTCGACTTGTGCCGCACGACGAAAGCGTCGATGCCCATGTCACTGATCGTCTCCACGGTGTCGCGCAGACTCTCGCCTTTGTTCACGCTGGATGTCGACACGCTGAAGGTCATTGTGTCGGCCGACAAACGCTTGGCTGCGGTCTCGAACGAAAGTCGCGTGCGCGTGGAGTCCTCAAAGAACAGGCTCACCACGGTGCGGCCGCGCAGCGCGGGCACCTTGGGCACCGGTCGGCGATTGACCTCGACCATGTGGTGGGTCAGGTCGAGCAGGCGCACGAGACCGTCGTGGCCGAGCTCGTCGATGCTGCGAAGGTGCTTCATCATCGCGGCTTGCCTTCAACCGTCACGCCGTCGGCGGTCGCCCGCACGTCGTCGTCAATGTGCGTCGGCAGGTTCTTTCCGACGTAGTCGGGGCGGATCGGCAGTTCGCGATGGCCGCGGTCGACGAGCACCGCGAGTTGCACAGCGCGAGGACGGCCGTAGGTGTTGACGCCCTCAAGCGCGGCACGCACGGTGCGCCCGGTGTAGAGCACGTCGTCGACGAGCACCACCGTGACGCCATCGATGGCGAAGTCGATGCGACTGATCGCGCCCGGCACGACGGGGCGCAAGCCGATGTCGTCGCGGTGCATGCTGACGTCGATGTATCCGACGGGCACTCGGGCGGCAGGTTCGATCGCGTCGATCGCCGCACCGATGGCGTCGGCAAGCCACGCGCCGCCGCGTTGCAATCCGACCAGCACGAGTTGGGAGCCGCCACGCTGGCGTTCAAGAATTTCGTGAGCGATGCGGGTGACTGCGCGCCTGACGTCGTCTGCCGACATCACGATGTTGCTCACTTCGATCTCCTGGCCGTTCGAGCCTCACGGGACTCGTTTGACGGTCGCCTCAGCGTAGCCGTTCGTACACCATCCACCAGTCATTGCCGTAAACGAGGCGGAAGAACACCTGCTCGCTCAGCCAGTCGGCCCTGATTTCGTCGTCGAGTTCGCGCGGCAACACCACGAATTGCACCTCTTGCGCAAAGTCGAGCCGGTCACCTTTGGCGAACACGTCGGCGCCGTAGAGCACCCGGCGGTACGGCGTTGGAAACACGTAGATGCGCTCGCGCCGGGCCATGTGCGCCGTCAGCGTGTGGTACGCCGAGACCACCGCGTCGGGCGGCACCTCGTTCATCGCGGCGTGTGCTGCTTCGACCGCCGGGTGCGCCGGAGTCCACTTCGGTAACTGCGTGCGGGCGAACGGCAGCGGAGTCCACACGTAAGCGCAGACGACCGTGGCCGCCAAGACGCACGACACCAGCCACGTGCGCAGATGCTCGGCCACGCGCGAGACGCCGTAGAACGCCCCGATGACCAGGATCGGCACGAACTGCACCGCGTAGTGGTACTCGATCTGGCTCTGGTACCAGAACGTACTCACGAGATTCGAGAGCAACGGCAGCGTGCCGAGGAGCGCAATCTCAGGCCGCCACAACGCGACGAACGCGACCGGCGCGAACAACTGCAACAGGTAGAGAGGTCGCTCTCCCGACAGAAGGTGCCTCACCAACTTGTCGGGCCGCGTGAGGCTGGTGCGCACGAGACCGCCGAATCCGCCGAATGGAAGCCGCCACTCGTTGCGATACGGCACGCCGACGATTCCTCGCAAGACGGCGAACAACATGAGCACGCCGAACCACAGCGCGCCCAGCATCGTGACGAGCCCGATGCGTCTGTCGCGCTGCAGCGCCACCCACGCGCCGAGCGCCATTACGAAGAGCGCGGTGTCTTCTTTGACCATGAGAATGAGCACGACTGCGGCTGCGTAGTGGCGCCAGCGATACGCAAGCGCGGCCCAGATCGCCCAAGCGATGAGCGGTGCGAGCGCGGCATCGGGATGGAAGTTCTCCATGCCCGTGTACGTGAGCGCCGGATGAAACAGATACGCCGCGACCGCAGCGCAACTCATCGGCAGCGAACCCACGAGCAGCCGTGCCGACTTCCACACTGGCAACGCGCCGACACCCAGCACGATGGCCTGCACCACGAAGAGCAAACCGGTCGAACCGACGAACCAATACAGCGGAACCAGCGGCAACAAGATGAACGACGTGTGGTCGCCGAACAGATTGCGGCCCATGAGCGTGACGAACGGTGCTTCGCCGCGCGACAGCAACCACAATCCCTGGTCGTAGAGACCGAAGTCGTAGGCCGACGTCCCGAGGCCGAAGTGGTCTCGCGTGGTGCGCGCAGCCAACCACACGGTGTAGATCACCGTGAGCGAGACGGCGACCACGTGCCACACCGACACATCGCGAGCCCGCTCTCGCACCGCACCGAGCACGCGGCGCGGGTCGACGGCCATGGTCTGGTTCTAGTCCGTGGCGCCGCCGCGTGTCGCGCGCGCAATCGCACCCATCACACCGTTCACGAAACGCCCCGAGTCGTCGCCGCCGTAGCGCTTGGCGAGCCCCACCGCCTCCGACAGCACCACTGCAGTCGGCACGTCGGGGCGACCGATCAACTCGAAGGTCGCGATGCGCAGCACGTTGCGGTCGGTACCGGCCATGCGCTCGAGGGTCCACGCGTGGCTGTGAGCTTGGATCAACTCGTCGATGCGCGTGCGGTGCGCCGCCACGCCGTCGATGAGCCCCGTCGTCAAGTCGTCGAAGGGCACCTTGATTCGCGCGACCACCGCCGCCACGTCTTCGCCGCGCACGTCGGCTTCGAACAGCACGTTGAGCGCGCGCTCGCGCGCGTCAGAGCGCGGGTCGAAGTCGCGGTTCCAGTCGTCGTCGTCAGACATGGTTGTGGCGAAGACGACTGGCCGTCAGACTCGCGTGACGTAGTCGCCCGTACGGGTGTCGACCTTCACCCTGTCGCCGATGTTCACAAAGAGCGGCACCTGGATGACTTTGCCGGTCTGCAACGTGGCCGGCTTGCGGGCCCCCGAAACGCGGTCGCCCTGAATGCCGGGCTCGGTCTGGGCGATCTCGAGTTCGACCGATGCAGGAATCTCGACTGCGACGATTTCGCTGCCGTACATCGCGATCTGCGCAGTGGCCGATTCGACGAGATAGTCGGCGGCGTCGCCGAGCGCGGCGGGCTTCACGTTGATCTGCTCGTAGGAGTCGGTGTCCATGAACACGAAGTCTTCGCCCTCTTTGTAGAGGAACTGCATGTCGCGGCGGTCGATGATCGCCTGCTCCACACGCACGCCGGCATTGAACGTACGCTCGATGACCGCCCCGGTGCGCATGTTGCGCAGCTTGGTGCGCACGAATGCCCCACCCTTGCCGGGCTTCACGTGCTGGAACTCGACGATGCTGAAGAGTCCCTTCTCCAATTCGAGCGTGAGACCGTTCTTTAGTTCGTTGGTGCTAATTGCAGGCACGAGATGTCCTTTGGTGATTTGGTGAGTATGTCGCAGCCCGTTGCAGTGACGACCACGAGGTCTTCGATGCGCACGCCGCCGAGCCCTTCACGATAGACCCCTGGTTCCACAGTGACTACCTCGCCGACTTGCAGCGGTTCGGGCATCGCGGTTCGCACCCACGGTTGTTCGTGAATCTGCAGGCCGACGCCATGGCCCGTCGAGTGGATGAATTCACTGCCCATGCCGGCATCAACGATGATGTCGCGGCAGGTCTTGTCGACATCGCCGGCCGACACGCCAGCGCGCACCGCCGCGAGCCCCGCCAACTGTGATTCGCGCACCACGTCGTGCATGCGACGCAACAGTGGATCAACCTCACCGATGAGATAGGTGCGCGTCATGTCGGAGTGATAGCCGTCGACGAGCGCGCCGACATCGATCACGACGAGGTGACCTTCTTCGATCACGGCCGAAGTGGGACGATGGTGCGGACGCGCACCATTGGGGCCGGTCGCAACGATCGTGTCGTAGCTCGGGCCATCGGCTCCGTGACGGCGCATGCGGTATTCAAGCTCGTCACGCACGTCGCGCTCGGTCGGGCGCGACGACATCATCGCTATGCACTCAGCGAGCGCTGCATCGGTGCACGCAGCCGCGCGCTTCATGCGCGCAATCTCGGCGGGCGACTTGACTCGGCGCAGTTGCTGCACGACTCCCCCGCACGGCACCAAGTTGGATTTGGCCTGGCTGCGCAAGGCTTCGAACTGCGCGTGCGTGACCTCGCTCGGATCCACACCGACCGCACGACCAGCAGCAATCGACTGCTCAAGGCCGTCTCGCAGTGCCGCAGCCGTAGCACCCACCACCACGCGCGCAGCGGCACCAGATTCTGCAATCTGATGGCGAGCCTGCTCGCCGTAGCGACCGTCGGTGACGAGCACCATCTCGTGCGGCGTCACGACGAGCGTGCCCGCCGAGCCGGTGAAGCCGGTGAGCCAGCGCACGTTGTTCAAGTCGTACACGACGAGCGTGTCGGGGCTCGGTGCGCCAGGTGCTGCGGTGTCGGCAGCGGCCGAGCCGTGTCGCGCGAGCGCCTCACGCACCAGCACGTCGCGGCCCGACACCGAGAGAGTCGGCAACGCTGTCATCGCGACTCCAAGTGTCGCACGAGCGCCTCGACTCCGAGCACGTACGACTCGCCGCCAAAACCCGCGATCGTGCCGATTGCGACCGGAGCAATCACGCTCTCGTGGCGCCAGGGCTCGCGCGCCGCAGGGTTCGAGATGTGCACCTCGACCACGGGCACTCGCGCGGCTTTCAGCGCGTCGTGCAGGCTCCACGCGAAGTGGGTGAAGGCGCCGGCATTCAGCACGATGCCCGCGTATCTCGTCGGCGCTGTTTGCACGTGGGCGATCAGCGTCGCCAAGTCGTTGCTCTGCTCGCTGTCGACGCCGTAGCCCAGGCGTCGGGCCGCCTCCGACGCGCGCGCCACATGGTCGGCAAGGGTCGCCGTGCCGTAGACGGCGGGCTCGCGGGTGCCGAGCAGATTCAGGTTGGGGCCGTGCAACAACAGCAGTCGTTTGTTGTCGTTCGGCACAGTGTTCAGGGTACTGAGAGAGCGTCGAATGCCGAGTCGACGGCAGACTCACGCACGCCGCTTACTGGTTCGATGCCCGACGGTCCGTCGAGCACGAACGTGAGACCGTCGATGGCCTTCTTGTCGCGGCGCATCAAGTCGAGCAGCTGCGAGCGGACGACTCCGCGCGGCACTTCAATCGAGAGTCCGTAGTGACCGACGATCACGTCGCGGTGCTGTGCGACGCGCGCTGCGTCGATGCGCCCGAGCGCGTGCGCGAGGTGGGCGGCGAACATCATGCCGACCGCCACCGCTTCGCCGTGCGCGAGCGAGAACTTGCTCGCCGACTCGAGGGCGTGTCCGAGGGTGTGGCCGTAATTGAGCACCGCGCGCCGACCCGACTCGCGCTCGTCTTGCCCGACGATGTCGGCCTTGATCTGCACGCAACGCGCGACGCGCGCATCGAGGTCGAGTGCGAGCAGGTCGTCACCGACGAGAAAGTGATACTTCGCCATTTCGCCGCGACCGCAGCGTTGCTCGCGCTCAGGCAGCGAGTCGAGGTGCGCGGTGTCGCACACGACGCCGCTCGGTTGCCAGAACGCGCCGACCAGGTTCTTCCCTGCCGCGATGTTGACACCGGTCTTGCCGCCGATCGCGGCGTCGATCATGCCGACGAGCGTCGTCGACACGTGCACCACTCGCACCCCCCGGTGCCATGCGCTCGCTGCGAAGCCCGCGACGTCGGTGACCATGCCGCCGCCGACTCCGACAACCACGTCGTTGCGGGTGATGCCCGCCGCCGCGAACTCACCGCATAGCCGCTCGATGGTTTGGAGCGTCTTGTGCGCCTCGCCGTCGCCGACCTCGTGGCGCGACACGGCGACTCCACGCGGCAGATGCTCGGCGATGTCGACGGGAAGCCCAGCCTGCGTCACGATCGCGATTCGTCGGACGCCCGACGGAATCAGCGATGCGAGTTCGCGCGAGGCTCCGCGGCCCACCACCACGTCGTACGAGCGCTCGCCGAGCTCGACCCTCACTCGCCGAGTCATGAGACGACCGTGTCTTTGATGGCGAGTGCGGCAGCCGCGACCACTTCGTCGATGCTCTTTGCGGCGGTGTCGATGCGCACGTCGGCCAGCGCTTCGTACAGCGAGCGACGCTCGCGGTCGAGCGCCGTCAGTCGCCCGACCGGATCGCCGTCGATGAGCGGTCGATGCGCGCCGCGCGCGGTGCGCCGCCCGAGGGTCGCCGGGTCGGCGTCGAGCCAAACCGTGACGCGTGCATGCTTGGTGATCGCCTCGCGGTTGTCTGCCGACAGCACGCATCCGCCGGCCGCTGCCACCACCGTGTCGCTCGTCGAGGCGAGCGCGTCGTTGAGCGCCGCGGTCTCGAGCCGGCGGAACCCAGCCTCTCCGTCGCTGGCGAAGATCTCGCGCACCGGCTTGCCGGCGGCAGCCACGACGAGGTCGTCGGTGTCGACGAATCGCGCGCCGATGCGAGCGGCCAGTTTTCGCCCGACCGTGGTCTTGCCCGAGCCCATCATGCCGATGAGCACGACGACGCGAGCCATTCGATCAGCGCAGCGACTCGGTGAAGGCGGTCGCGTTGCGCACGAACTCCGCGACGGAGTCGCCGCCGAATTTGCGCTGCGCCTCGGCGGCGAGCACCAGGGCGATCATCGTCTCGGCGACCACACCCATCGCTGGTACGGCGGTCACGTCGGTGCGTTCTTTGAAGCTGACGGTCTCCTGTTTCGACACGACGTCGACAGTTTTCAGTGTCGGACGATTGAGCGTGGAGAGCGGCTTCATCGCGGCGCGAACCACGAGCAACTCCCCGGTCGTCATGCCGCCCTCGGTGCCGCCTGCTTTGGTCGTCTCGCGGCGATACGAAGCGCTGGAGTCGTCCCACGAAATCGCGTCGTGGGCTTCGCTGCCGCGCCGCGCGGCATTGGCGAAGCCGTCGCCGATCTCCACGCCCTTCACCGCCTGGATGCTCATGATGGCTTGCGCGAGCATGCCGTCGATCTTGCGGTCCCAGTGCACGTGGCTGCCGAGCCCGACGGGCAGGCCGTACGCGAGCACTTCGACGACACCGCCGAGGCTGTCGCCGTCTTTGGCCGCCGCCTCGATCTCAGCGATCATTTTTTCTTCCGCCGACTTATCGAAGCAGCGCACCGACGACTCGTCGATGCGCGCGAGGTCGCGCGGCGTGGGTCGCGCGACGGCGTCGCTCGCCACCGAGCCGAGCGCGGTCACGTGCGACACAATTTCGACGCCGATCTGGCGCAGCAACAACTTGGCCAGCGCGCCGGCAACGACACGGGCGCTCGTTTCGCGCGCACTCGCCCGCTCAAGCACGTCGCGGGCGTCGACGAAGTCGTATTTCTGCATGCCCGCCAGGTCGGCGTGGCCCGGGCGCGGTTGCGTGAGCGGCTTCTTCGTGGCGCCGGGATGCGGCGACATCTCTTCGTGCCACACGTCGCTGCGAAACCACTCGGTGTTCTTCACGAGCACCGCGACCGGCGAGCCGAGCGTGCGACCGTGGCGGATGCCGCCGATCAACTCGATTTCGTCTTGCTCGAACTTCTGTCGCGGACCTCTGCCGAATCCGAGGCGCCGGCGCGCCAACTCGGCAGACAAATCGGCTGCGGTGACGGGAAGATTCGACGGCAGACCCTCGACGATCACGACGAGGGCTTGACCGTGGCTCTCGCCGGCGGTCAAGTAGCGCAACATGCGCCTGAATTCTACTGCTGTGATTTCGCCAGTTCGGCGAGGGCGGCGCGGCGCATCAACGCGACATCGGGCAGACGACCGAGCCAGAGTTGTTGTTGACGTGCAGCCTGCGCGCACAGCATGTCGAGACCGTCGACCACTCGCGCACCGCTGTCGCGAGCCTCACGAATGAGACGTGTCTCGAGCGGGTGGTACACCGCGTCGAGCACGCAATGACTCGACGTGAGGCTGCGCGTGTCGAACGGCAACGCATCCACTGCGATACCGCTCATGCCCTGCGGCGTGGTGTTCACCACGGTCAGGCACTCGCCCACCTGCGACACCTCGACTGCCGTCGTCGAGCCGGCGCGCACTGCGTTGCCGACCGCGACTGCGTCAGCGAGCCGAGCCGCCGTTCGGTTCGCCACGCGCACCTGCGAACCAGCCGATGCGAGTGACGCGATGACGGCGCGCGCAGTTGCACCGGCACCGACCACCGCCACGGCCGAGAGATCGGCACCAGCCGCGGCGAGTGCGTCGACACAGCCGACCCCGTCGGTGTTGTGCCCGACGAGACGACCGTCGTCGGTGCGCACCACGGTGTTGACCGCGCGCACGAGAGTCGCGGAGGCATCCACCACGTCGAGCGCCGGAATCACCATTTCCTTGTGCGGCATCGTGACCGAGAGACCGGCGATGCCCAGCACGCGCATCGCATCAACCGCCGCGACGGCGTGCAGCGGGTCGACTTCGAACGCGCAGTAAGTCCAGTCGTCACCATGGGCGGCAAACGCTGCGTTGTGAATGACCGGCGAGAGACTGTGGCGCACGGGGCTGCCGATCACTGCCGCGACCTTGGTGCGAGCCGTCGCGCTCACGGGAGGATTCCTGCTGCCTGCGCAGCCGCGACGTTCTGCTCGTGCAGGCGGTAGGTGGTCGAGAACGCATGTCGACCCTCGGCATCGGCGAGCACGTAGAAGAGGAGGCGGCATTCTTCGCGTTTCTCGCGTTTGTTGCGCGCCGTGCACAATGCGTCGTCGTCGGCCGGGTCGTCAGCCGGGTTCATCGCTGCGACGAGCGATGCTTCGCCGGGGCTCGCGATCGGCGTCGGCGGCAGACCCTTGCGCAAGTACACGTTGTATGGCGAGTCGAGAGCCTTCAAGTCGGCGAACACCGCACCTTCGGGTGCGCCGTAGTACAGCGCGGCGTCGATCTGCAGTTCCATGTCGAGTGCGAGGCGGTTGTGGATGACTCGCGACACGAGCGCGCGCTCCTCGGGCACCTTGACTTCTTTCTCGATGAGAGAGGCGATGATGAGAATCTCGTACGGAGTGCGCCCCAGACGCTGCGCTGCCGCCTCGATGTCGTTGGCGAGCGCGCGGCTGCGCATCTCTTCGATCATTCGTCCGAGCACGTCGAGCTCGGTCTCGTACGCCGCCACTCGATACAACGCCGGGAAGATGAGCCCCTCGTACGAGTCGATTCCTTCGGGGCGAAACGGCGCGGGCAGCTCGCCGCTGGCGAGAGCAGCTTCGACATCGAGCGCGGTGAATCCGGGCGCGTCACGCTCGAGTCGCGCGGCCACCTGCGCGAGGGTGAAACCCTCGGGGAACACGACCTCGACCTCAACCACAGCATCGTCGATTGGCGCACTCACCTGGTCGGTGCTGCCGACTTGATCGGCGATGTTGCGCACCTGCCAACCTGCCCAAGCAATGAACACCGCCGCGACGGCGGCGAGCCCGATGAGAATCTGTCGCGAGTAGCGCCGCAGGTCGGGCAACATGCCGTCGGTGTCGACGTCGTCGTCGGGCCGCACGGCATCCCACGGGTCTTCGTTCCACGGCGCGTCGACGTGGTCGGCGTCGTCACCCGCGCGAGCCTCGCCGCGCGCGGGCTTCTCGTCACCAGTGCGCGTCACGACGACTCCTTCTCGCGCTGCAAGCGTCGGTGGTCGATGAACGACTGCAGCATCACTGCGGCAGCCACCTTGTCGACCACGCGTCGGCGCGCGTCGGCACGCATCTCAATCTCGACGAGCGAACGGTCGGCGGTCACGGTGGTGAGGCGCTCATCGTGCAGGTGCACCGGCACGTCGAGTGCCGCGCGCAACTGCTCGGTCTCGCTCATCGCGTTTTGTGCGGCGGCCGTCACCTTGCTCTGCATGTTGAGCGGAAGCCCGACCACCACAGCGCCGGCTTCGTACTCGGCCACGAGCGCGGCGATCTTGGCGTGATCTTCTCGTCGGGTGCCGGCCCGTTGCACCACGGTGAGCGGAGTCGCGACTCGCTCGTCAGGGTCGCACAGCGCCACGCCGATGCGCTTGGAGCCGAGATCGAGACCCAGGCAGCGCATCACGACGCGCGGCGCGCTGCTGCCACCGCTGCCGTCGCCGCGGCGAGTGCTGCATCGAGCGCACCTGCGTTCTTGCCACCCGCGGTCGCGATGTCGCCTTTTCCGCCGCCGCCACCGCCGACGGTCTTGGCGGCGTCTTTGATCAACTCCCCCGCTTTCAATCCGCTCGCGGGTACGACGGCCGCGACGAGGGCGACACCGCCGGAGTCGGAGACTCCGCCCAGCACCACCGCTTCGACGGCGTTCTTACCGCGCACGGCAATCGCGAGATCGCGCAAATCAGACGGCGAGAGGCCGTCGACTCGGGCGATGAGCGCCCTGTCGACTGCGCGCGCCGCGAGCTCGTCTGCTTGCGCCGCGAGTTGGCCGCGACGCAGACGCTTCACCTCTTCGGCGAGAGACTTCGCTTGGTCGACTGCGCGCTGAGTTGCCGCGACGAGTTCGTCAGGCTTGGCACCGAGCACCTCGGCAGCACTCGACACGACATTGGCAGTGTCGAGCATGTGGCGAAGCGCGTGCTCGCCGGTGAGGGCTTCGATGCGGCGCAGGTTGGAGCCGATCGAACCCTCGCTCACGATCTTGATCGGGCCGATGTCGCCGGTGGCCGACACGTGCGTGCCACCGCACAACTCGAGCGAGTTGCCGGCCTCGAGCACTCGCACGACGTCGCCGTACTTGTCGCCGAAGAAGGCGATGGCGCCCTTGTCGCTCGCCGCCTGCTTGGTCATCTCGGTCGCCGACACGCGCGTGTTGGCGAGCACTTCGGCGTTGGCCAGCTGCTCGATGCGACGAATCTCCGCTGGCGTGACCGCCTCGTAGTGGCTGAAGTCGAATCGCAGACGATCGGGTGCCACGAGCGAGCCGGCCTGCTTCACGTGCTCACCGAGCACGCTGCGCAACGCCCAGTGCAACACGTGCGTCGCAGTGTGGTTGCGCTTGGTAGACGCCCGCGCCGCCGCATCGATGGTTGCCGTCACCGCGTCGCCGGCGCCGAACGAACCGCGCGTGATACGAACGAGATGCCGGCGCAAACCAGGTGCGGCGAATGTGGTGTCGAGCACCTGCGCGGTCGCCGTCTGGCTGGCGATCGTGCCGGTATCGCCGACTTGTCCGCCGCTCTCGGCGTAGAACGGCGTGGTGTCGAGGAACATCTCGTGCACACTCGAACCGTCTTCGTGGTCGAAGGGCCCGAGCACCGCGAGCACATTGGCTGAAGTCTCGACCCGGTCGTATCCGACGAATGACGTGGCACCGTGTCGATCGACGAGCGATTTGTACTCGGCTACACGCTGCGGGTCGGCGGCCTCGTTTTTACGCGCGCTCTTGCCGCGCTCGCGCTGGCGCTCCATCTCGCGCTCGAATCCCTCGGTGTCGACGCCGACACCGCGTTCGACGGCAATCTCCTGGGTGAGTTCGAGCGGGAAGCCGTAGGTGTCGTGCAACGCGAACGCCGACGCGCCGCTGATTTTCTTCGCCGACGACGCAATCTCCGTCTCGAGAATCGAGAGACCGTTGCGCAGCGTGGCGCGGAACTTCTCTTCCTCGCGCGTGACCACCCCGAGGATGAAGTCTTTGTTCGCGGCGAGATCGGGGTATGCGTTCTTCATGATCGACAGCGACGTGTCGACGAGCGACGGCATCACGAGCTTCTCGCAACCGAGCAGGTACGCGTGGCGCACGGCACGACGGATGATGCGGCGCAGCACGTAACCGCGGCCTTCATTCGAAGGAAACACACCGTCATTGATCATCATCATCGACGACCGCGCATGCTCGGCAAGAACGCGCAGGCTGAAACTCGGTCGGTGCTCGTAATCGCCGATGCGGTACTCGGCACCCGTCAGACGTCGCCCGGTATCGATGAGCGGTGCGAGCAGGTCGGTCTCCCACACTGAGTCGACGCCCTGCACGAGCGTGAGAATGCGCTCGAAGCCCGCGCCGGTGTCAATCGACGGGCGCGGCAGCCGCGTTCGCGAGCCGTCCTTGGCCTGGTTGTACTGCATGAAGACGAGGTTCCAAAATTCGAGGAATCGATCACCGGCCGGGTCGTGCAGCGGACCGCCGTCGGGCCCGAACGCGCTGCCGCGATCGATGTGGATCTCCGAGCACGGCCCGCACGGCCCCACGTCGCCCATCTGCCAGAAGTTGTCCTTGTCGCCGAGCCGTTGGATGCGATCCATCGGCACGCCGACCACCTCGTGCCAGATCTGCTCGGCTTCGTCGTCGCTCTCGTGCACCGTGATCCACAACCGGTCGCCGTCGAAACCGAACACTTCGGTGACGAGTTCCCAGCCCCATGGGATGGCTTTTTCTTTGAAGTAGTCGCCGAAACTGAAGTTGCCGAGCATCTCGAAAAAGACGAGGTGACGCTTCGTGCGTCCGACGTCGTCGAGGTCGTTGTGCTTGCCGCCGGCGCGCACGCACTTCTGCACGCTGACCGCACGGTCGTACGGCGCGGACTCTTCGCCGACGAAGTACGGCTTGAACGGCACCATGCCCGCCACCGTGAACATGAGCGACGGATCGAACGGAATCAGGCTCGCCGACGGCACCACCGAGTGCTGGCGATCGGCGAAGAAGCCGACGAAGGCTTGTCGCAGGCCGTCGGCCGTCGTGATGTCGGCGCGCGCCATGCGGCTATTCGAAGAGGTCGTCGCTCGTCGAGTCGCGCTTGCCGCTCGTCGCACCACCGACCGTGTCAGAAACCTTGTCTTTCACGGCCGTCACACGGTCGACGAGGCCGTCAATGAACTGGTCGACCGACTCTTTGGTGGCGACTTGGTCAGCCTGGCGACGCAACCATCCGTAACCAAAGAGCGCAGCGAGCGCGCCGAGCACGAACCAGAACAGGCGACGGAACATGACGAGTTCAATCGTACCGTCGCTGCGGGATGATCGAGCCGTGCGGCGAGTTGCCGTCGCGCAGATGCTCGGGAACTTCGATTGACGCGCCGCCGAGGAGCGACTCGCGGGCCGACTCGATGGCGTCGGTGACCGCGCGACTCTTCGGCGCACCCGCGAGATGCATGACAGCGTGCGCCAAGTTGTAGCGCGCCTCGGGAAGGCCGACGTGCTCGACGGCCTGCGCTGCCGCGACTGCGACGATGAGCGACTGCGCATCAGCAAGCCCGACGTCTTCGCTGGCGAACACGATGAGTCGGCGCGCGATGAAGCGCGGGTCGTCGCCGGCTTCGATCATTCGGGCCAGCCAGAACAGCGCCGACTTCTCGTCGGACGCGCGCATGCTCTTGATGAGCGCCGACACCACGTCGTAGTGGTCGTTGCGCCCGTAGCGCAACGCGCTGGTTGACAACGCGGCTTCGGCGTGCTCGACGAGCACGTGCTTGCGAGGAGCGAGAGCGATGGCGACCTCGAGCGAGGTGAGCGCCTGGCGGCCGTCTCCCCCGCAGCGCTCGACGATGAGGTCGCGAGCGGCACTGTCGAGCGTCGCCTGCTCGACTGCGGCGCCGCGCTCGAGCAGCCGCGCGATGTCGTCGGGCGACAGCGGCTCGAGTCGCAACAATGTGGAGCGGCTGCGCAACGGTGCATTCACCTCGAAGAACGGGTTCTCGGTCGTCGCACCGATGAGCGTGATGAGACCCGCCTCGACCGCGGGCAGCAGTGAATCTTGTTGCGCGGCGTTGAACCGGTGGATTTCGTCGACGAACACGATCGTGCGTCGCTGGTGCTCACCGAGGCGCCGTCGCGCGTCGTCGACGACTTCGCGCACGTCTTTGACTCCCGCGGTCACCGCCGACAGCCGCACGAACTCCCGCTTGGTGACCGTCGCAATCACTTCGGCGATCGTCGTCTTGCCGGTTCCGGGCGGGCCCCACAAGATGATCGATCCGAGACGATCGGCTTCGATCAACTTTCGCAGTGGTCCGCTCGCGCCAAGAAGATGCTGCTGTCCGACGATGTCGTCGATGCTGCGCGGACGAAGGCGTGCGGCGAGCGGCGCCTGGTCGCGCAGCGAATCAAGTGCCGCGTTCGAGAAGAGGTCGTCGTCGGGCGCGGTCATGATCGGCGCAGAGCCAATCAGCCGGCTGGTTTGGGCAGCGTGCGCAAGCCGAGTTCGCCGAGTTGCGCTGCTTCGACGGGACCGGGCGCGTTGGTCATCGGGTCGAGCCCGGATTGCGTCTTGGGGAACGCGATCACCTCGCGGATGTTTTCTTCGCCGGCGAGGATCGCAACGAGTCGGTCGACGCCGAAGGCGAATCCGCCGTGCGGCGGTGCGCCGTATTTGAAGGGCTGCAGGAAGAATCCAAACTTGCGGTCGGCGGTGTCGTCGTCAATGCCGAGCAACTGGAAGACGCGTCGCTGCAGTTCGGGCTCGTGGATTCGCACCGAACCAGAGCCGAGCTCCCAGCCGTTCAAGACAAGGTCGTAGGCCAGCGCGCGCACGTTCAGCGGATCGGTCTCCATCTTCGCCAAATCGTCGGGGTGCGGGTGACAGAACGGGTGGTGGCCGGGCTGCGGTTTCTTCGTCGTCGGGTTGACGCCGACGAACAGCGGGAAGTCGACGACCCACACGTATCGATACGGGCCTTCGTGCACGGGCGGTCGTGCGATGTCGTTGCGCAACTGCCCGAGCACGGTGCAGGTTGTCGACCATTCGTCGGCGACGAGCAGCAGCAAGTCACCGGCGCTGGCACCCAGCGCCGAGACGAGCGCAGACTTTTCGGAGTCGGAGAGGAACTTCGCGACCGGCGAGTCGAGCGCGCCGGCGTCACCCACCTTCATCCACACGAGACCCTTGGCGCCGAGTTGCTTGGCGCGATCGGTGAGCTGGTCGAGTTTGTTGCGGCCCATCGCGGCGGCCTCGGGGTACGTGGCGGCGTCGACGCGCAGACCCTTGATGCATCCCGCGGAGGCGAACGCCTTGAACCCGGTGCCGGCGAACACAGCAGTGAGTTCGACGAGCTCCATCCCGAAGCGAAGGTCGGGCTTGTCGGATCCGAAACGGTTCATCGCGTCGTGCCACGTGATGCGCTCGATTGGCGGAGGCGTCGTGCCGGTCGCGGCGCGGGCGGCAGCCATCACTGCGCGCGAGATCGCGTCGAGCACGTCGTCTTTGTCGACGAAGCTCATCTCGGCGTCGAGCTGCGTGAACTCGTACTGTCGGTCGGCGCGCAGGTCTTCGTCGCGCAAGCAGCGCGCGATTTGGTAGTAGCGGTCGAGACCGGCGACCATCAACAACTGCTTCCACAACTGCGGCGACTGCGGCAGCGCGTAAAACGAGCCGGGTTCCTTGCGCGACGGCACGAGGAACTCTCGCGCGCCCTCGGGGGTGGAAGGCATGAGCAGCGGCGTCTCGACCTCGACGAAACCTTGCTCGTCCATCGCCGAACGAATCGCCGAGTTGACTGCGGCGCGCAGACGCAGGTTGCGCTGCATTCGCTCGCGGCGGATGTCGAGATAGCGGAACTTGAGCCGGATGTTCTCGTCGACCTCGTCGGCGCGCTGGTCGATCGGGAACGGCGGCGGCTCGGCGGCGTTCAACACGGTGAGCGTGCAGTCGGTGAGTTCGACTTCGCCGGTCGAAAGGTTCGTGTTCACGGTGCCGGCTGGTCGCGCGGTGACCGTGCCGACGATCTGCACCACCCACTCGCTGCGCGCATCGGTGCCATCGGCGATCACGCACTGCATGACGCCCGAGTAGTCGCGCAAATCGAGGAACGCGAGTTTGTCGCCGTGCTCACGGCGGCGCGCCACCCAACCGGCGAGCCGCACGGTGGTGCCGATGTGCGAGGCGTTGAGTTCGCCGCAGGAGTGCGTGCGTAGCGAGGTGGCGACGGTCATACGGAAGATGGACGCAGCGCCCGACGCACGCTCGCGACGAGTTCGTCGCGCGGCACCGTCTGCTGAGAGCCGCCTTCCATCGTACGGATGACCGCGGTATTCGCGGCGATTTCATCGTCGCCGATGATCACCGCGAGCCGCGCGCCCGAACGATCGGCAGCTTTCATCTGTGCCTTCATCCGCCGGCCCTCGTAGGCGCGGTCGGCACCGACACCTGCGGCGCGCAGGTCGGCGCAAATCGCCGTGGCGGCACCGCCGCTGGTGATATCGACCACGAACACCTCGACGCGCGATGCCGGTGCTGGGAACACGCCCTCGGCGTCACAGGCGAGCAGCGTGCGGTCGAGTCCGAGGGCGAAGCCGATGCCTGGTGTCTCGGGGCCGCCCAGTTCGGCGACGAGACCGTCGTAGCGCCCGCCGCCGCCGATCGCAGTGTGCGCCGCAGCCAGCGAAGTAGAGACGAACTCGAACGTCGTGCGACGGTAGTAGTCGAGACCGCGCACGAGCCTGTCGTCGACGACGAAGTCGATACCCGCGTCGCGCAACGAGGACTGCACCTGCGCAAAGTGTTGCGCCGCGGCGTCACTCAGGTGGTCGGCCATTTTCGGTGCCGAGGCGATGAGCGGCGCGTCTTGGTCGCGCTTGGAGTCGAGCACGCGCAGCGGATTGCGCTCGAGCGTGGCTTGGCTCTCGGCCGACAGCGCGCCCAAGTTCGCCGCGAAGTGCGCGCGCAACGCAGCGGAGTAACGATCGCGATCACCCGAGTCGCCCAACGAGTTGATTGCAAGACGCACTTGTCGCAGTCCGAGCCGCGCGTAGAACTCCATCGCGAGTGAGATGACTTCGGCGTCGAGCTGCGGGTCGTCGACGCCGAGGGCCTCGATGCCGACTTGGTCGAACTGTCGGTAGCGGCCTTGCTGTGGTTTTTCGTAGCGGAAGTTCGGGCCGGCGTACCACACCTTCCACGGCGTGACCGGCCGGTGCTCGACGAACGCGCGGCATACGCTGGCGGTCTGCTCGGGGCGCAGCGCCACCCGTCGGCCGCCCTTGTCTTCAAAGTCGTACATCTCTTTGGTGACGATCTCAGTGGTCTCGCCGACCCGCAGGAACACGCCGAGATCTTCGAACATCGGCGGAATGATGTGGCTGTAGCCCGCCGTCTCGACCACGTCGGCGAACACCTGTTGAAAGGCTCGCCACCGCCCCGAATCGGGCGGGAGGATGTCGCGTGTGCCCGGGCTAGTAGCGAACGACGGCACGCAGCAAGGCTAATTCGCTGACGGATGCGTGGTGGCGATGTCGTCGTCACTCGCGTCGGCTTTGCCCGGTACGAGACGGTACGCGTCGTAGACGCCGTCGATGTTCTTGATCACCTTCAACATCGACGCGAGGTGACCCGGGTCGGAGAACTCGAACTCGAACCTCATGCGCGCCACGCGATCGCCGCCGGTGTGCGTGGTGCACGACACGATGTTGACTTTTTGATCCGATAGTGCGTTCGCGACGTCGCGTAAGAGACGCGTGCGGTCGAGTGCGACCACCTCGACGGCGGCAACGAAGGTGTCGTCAGCATCGCGGGCAGCCCACTCCACGTCGATGACTCGCGCCGACTGCTCTGACGTGAGCGACAAGGCGTTCGCACAATCCACGCGATGCACGGTGACACCGCGGCCCCGCGTGACGAAGCCCATGATCTCGTCGCCCGGCACCGGTGTGCAGCACTTCGAGAGCCGCACGAGCACGTCGTCGATACCCTCGACGTACACGGCGTTCTTCGACTTCGCGGCACCTGAACGACGGCTGAGCGTCGGGAGCGCCGGCACTTCGGGCTCGGCGTCGGGCGTGCGCAACGCCTCTACGAGCCGTGCCACCATCGGCCGGCACGCCACTTTTTTCTGCCCGATTGCCGCGAACAGGCCGTTCGCATCGGCGAAGCCGCTCGCCTCGATTTCTTTCGCGAATTCAGGCGAGCCCTCGACGCGGCGCATCGAGAGTCCGGCGCGCCGGAGTTCTTCGACGAACTCGTCGTGGCCTTCGTCGACGAAATCCTCGAGCCGCTCGCGAGTCCACCACTGCTTGATCTTGTTCTTGGCTTTCGTCGATGCCACGAAATCAAGCCAGCCCTGCGACGGCCCGCTGCCCTCGGCTTTCGAGGTGAGCACCTCGCAGGTGTCGCCCGACGCGAGTTGGTAGTCGAGCGCGACGAGCCTGCCGTTCACGCGCGCCCCGACGCACGAGTGGCCGATTTCGGTGTGCACGGCGTACGCGAAGTCAACGGGCGTCGACTTGAGCGGCAGCGACACCACGCGGCCCTTGGGCGTGAAGACGAACACTTCGTCTTGCTCAAGGTCGGTCTTCAACCCTTCCAAGAATTGCCGCGGGTCAGACACCTCGCCTTGCCAGTCGACGATGCGATTGAGCCACTCGACTTCTTGCGGGGTCGCTGCGTCTTTGTACGCCCAGTGCGAGGCGACTCCCCACTCGGCGCGCTGGTGCATGTCGCGCGTGCGAATCTGCACTTCGATGGTCTTGCCGTCGGGGCCGATGACCGTCGTATGCAACGACTGGTACAAGTTGAACTTCGGCATCGCGATGTAGTCCTTGAAGCGTCCGACGACCGGCTTCCAGTGGCCGTGGATGACGCCGAGCGCGCCGTAGCAGTCGCGCACGTTCTCCACCACGATGCGGATTGCCATGAGGTCGTAAATGTCGTCGAACTCGCGACCCTTCTGCACCATCTTTTCGTAGATGCTCCACAGGTGCTTGCCGCGCGAGGTGAGCTCGGCTTCGATCTTCACGCCGTCGAGCAGCTTCTCCACTTGGCCGAGTACGCGCGCGAGATACACGTTGCGCTCGGGCGCACGGGTCGACACGAGGTGCTCGACCTCGGAGTAACGCTTCGGATACAGCGATGCGAACGAGAGGTCTTCGAGCTGCTGCTTGATCTCTTGCATACCGAGGCGGTGCGCAAGTGGCGCGTAGATGTCCATCGTCTCTTGCGCGACGCGCTGCTGCTTTTCTGTGGTGCTCGACGCGAGGGTGCGCATGTTGTGCAATCTGTCGGCCAGCTTGATTATGAGCACTCGCAGGTCGCGGGCCATGGCCACGAGCATCTTGCGCATCGTCGCCGCCTGCTGCGCTTCTTGCGAGTCGAACTGCAGACGGTCGAGCTTGGTGACGCCGTCGACGATGCCCGCGACTTCGTCGCCGAAGGCCTGCGTGATGTCGGCGAGCGTGAGATCGGTGTCTTCCACGGCGTCGTGCAGCAACGCCGCGATTATCGACGCCTCGTCGAGACCGATGTCGGCGATCACGCTGGCCACCGCCACGGGATGCGTGATGTAGGCCTCGCCGGTGGTGCGCGTCTGGTGGCGGTGGGCCTCACGCGCCGTGTCGTAGGCGCGGTTGATGTTGACGACCGAACCCTTCGGGTGGCGGCGCTTGTAGGCGGCGAGCAGCGGCGACAATTCGTGTGCCGACGGCGCTTGCTGGCGACGCCACGGAAGCACGCGGGATGCAGTCGCCATAAAGGAAGTCTACGAACGCTCGCGCAGCGAGGCGACGACGGTTGCGCTAGCGACGGCGACGCTTGCGCGGCCTCGGCGGGTGCGTGAGCACCGTGCTCGAGGTGTTCTTGCGCACCGACGCTTCGCGGTCGGTCGCATCGACGGCAGCGGCCTTGCTGGCTGCGCGCACCGTCGAGTGCTCGAACAGTGCCGCCATCTCCGCGCCCTTGGCGACTTGCTCGGCGACTGCGGCATATTTGGGCTCGCGATTCTTGAAAATCGCGTACAGCGGCGTTGCGATGAAGATCGACGAATACGTGCCGGTCAGCATTCCCACCAGCAACGCGATGGCGAACTCTTGCAGGCTCGTCGCGCCGAGCACGAACGAACCGACGACGAGCAGCGAGACCACCGGCAACGCCGACGACAACGTGGTGTTCAGCGAGCGCGCTAACACCTGGTTGCTCGACACGTTCACGATGTTGCCCATCGACATGCGCGAGGTATTGAAGCGGTCGATGTTTTCACGCACTTTGTCGAACACGACGACCGTGTCGTACAGCGAATAGCCGAGGATCGTGAGGAAGGCGACCACCGTCGCCGGGGTGACTTCAAATCGGAACATCGCATAAATGCCCACCGAGATGAGCACGTCGTGCGCCATCGCGATGATGGCCGCAAGCGCCATCTTCCACTCGAAGCGCCACGCGATATACAACGACACGAGCACAAAGAACACGAGCAGCGCACGAATCGCCTTGACGGTGATGCTGCGACCCCATGACGAGCTCACGGCGGCCACGCTGACGTCTTGCGATTCGAGACCGGCCTTCTCGGCGAGTGCTTTCTGCACCGCGGCGCGAACCTCGTCGGACTGGTCGCCGACTTGCACGCGGATGCGTTCGCCGTCGGCACCCTGCAGCGTCTGCACCTTGGCATTCGACGTTTCGACGCCGTTGGATTCGAGCACCTCACGCACGGCGTCTTGGTCGAGCGTGGCGGTCACGGGTGACTCCCACGCGACACCGCCGCGGAAGTCGATGCCGAGGTTCAGCCCACCCAAGAGCAGCACCACGACGGTCGCAACGAGAAAGACGCCCGACACCGCGAGCGCCGGCTTGCGCTTGCCGTAGTAGTCGACCGTGGTTTCTCCGCGGTAGAGCCGCACGAGTCCTGCTGCGATATTCATGCCGAAACCTCCGCGAATTTGCTCATGCCGCAGCCTCCGCGGACTTCGGCTTGATTCCGAGCATCGAGCGGTTCGCCATGAACTTGCTGCGTGCGAGCAACAACATCGCGGGCCTCGTGAAGAACCAGACGATCGCGACGTCGGCGAGCGTGGCGAGACCGAGGAAGAATGCAAAGCCGCGCACCGAGCCGACCGTCAGCCACCACAACACAGCCGCCGCCAAGAACGAGACGGTGTCGGCGGCGAGCACCGTACGCCACGCGCCTTCGAAACTGCGCTGGGCCGAGTTGCGCAACGTGCGGCCCGAGTGCAGCTCGTCTTTCAGTCGCTCGAAGAACACGATGTACGAGTCGACTGCGATGCCGATCGACACGATGATTCCGGCGATGCCGGCCAGCGACAATGCGAGGCCGTTCGTCTTGGAGAGATACGTGATGATCGAGAACTGCAGCGCGATCGACACGCTGAGGCCGAGGAAGACGACCACTGCCACGAGTCGGTAATACGCGAGCATCAAGAGGAAGACGAGCCCGAGACCGACGAGACCCGAGATGATTGCTGCTCGCAACGAGTCGCTGCCGAGCGTCGGCGACACGGTCTGTACTTGCGACACCTCGAATTTCACCGGCACCGCGCCGAATTCAAGGATCTTGGCCAGGTCGCGCGCCTCTTGCTCGGTGAAGTCACCGGTGATCTGCACTTCGCCGCCGGTGAACACGGCCTCTTGCACCACAGGCGCCGAGATAACTTCGCCGTCGAGCACAATCGCCACCTGCGCGGTCGGGCAAGTCGCATCACGCGAGAAGCAGCGCGAGGTGAGCGCGTTCCAGACGTCTTCGCCGGCCGCGCCGCCGCGCAGCTGCACGACGACCGACCAGTTCGAGCCTTGGATATTTGCCGACGCATTGTTTTCGAACACCAATCCGGTCGCAGCGACCGGGCCGACGAGGTAGGCAAAGCCGTCTTTACCGAGCAACACTTCCGAGCCGGCCGG